>Ga0114950_10001114_pt1 | contig 19966 bp, 16 predicted proteins | sample N075metaG_FD_83503 | JGI IMG/M metagenome (GOLD analysis project Ga0114950, IMG submission 83503) | Deep subsurface microbial communities from Kermadec Trench to uncover new lineages of life (NeLLi) - N075 metaG | ecosystem: Environmental > Aquatic > Marine > Ocean trench > Sediment | place... | reverse complement strand
GGGACTGCCGACGCGGTGCGCCGCAACCTGGCCACGCTACGCGGGCTTGACGGTGATCTCGTATTGATCCTGGCCGGCGATCACATGTACCGCATGGACTACCGCAACATGCTGCGCGACCACCTCGACGCCAACGCCGACGTAACCCTTTCGTTATTGCCCTGTTCGGAAGATGAGATCGCCGATTTCGGCGCCGTGCGGGTCGATGAAAAAGGCAACGTTCTCGAGTTTCGTGAAAAACCAAAGACACCCGAGGCCCGCGAAGGGATGACGGTTGCGGCGGAACTACTCACCGCTCGCGGAGTCAAAGGCAGCCGTCCGTACCTGGCCTCGATGGGGATTTACCTGTTCAAAAAGCAAGTGTTGGTGGAGTGTCTCGACAACGACCTGATCGATTTCGGGAGAGATGTGATCCCCGCGGCGGTCGGGAAGTACAAGGTCCACGCTCACCTGTTCGACGGCTACTGGCGCGACATCGGCACGATCCGGGCGTTCTACGACGCGCACATGGACATGGTCAGTCCGGAGCCCCCGTTCGACTGGTACGACGGGGAGTGGCCGTTCTACACGCATCCGCGCTACCTGCCCGGCTCGCGGCTCCGCGGTTGCCGTTTCAACGATACGGTGCTTGCCGGCGGCGCCACGATCCACGAATCGACGCTCGAACGATCGGTGATCGGGATCCGCACGACGATGCGCAAGGCCACGGTGCGGCGCACGCTGATCATGGGTGCGGAGGATTACCCTCCTCCGGGTCCCCCCGGCGCGCCGCCCGTCGGTATCGGCGAGGGTTCGTTGATCCAGGACGCGATCATCGACCTGAACGCTCGCATCGGGCGTAACGTGCGTATCGTCAACGAAGACGGCGTGAAAGAAGCCGAGGGCGACTCGTGGGTGATCCGCGACGGTATCGTCGTCGTGCCCAAGAACGCCGTGATCCCCGACGGGACGACGATCTAGCGGACCGAAACCGACCCTGGGCATGCTAGTTCGCGATCAGGCCCGTCTGGCCGTGAAACAGGATCCCCGCCAGCGCTCCGGTCATCAAGGTGGCCAGCACCGCGCCGAGCAGGGCTCGCGGTCCGAGCGCGGCGAGGTCGTCGCGCCGCGTTGGGGCGAGCGCGGAGAAGCCGCCGACGAAGATCCCCATCGAAGCGACGTGCGTGAAGCCACAGAGCGCGTAGGACAGGACGACGACCGATCGGGCCGACAGGGCGCCCTGCTGCGCCAGCGCGCCGAGCTCGCGGTACGCCGGGATCTCGGTGAGGATCAGGCGCTGGCCGAGGAGTTGCCCGGCGGCCTGGGTATCGCCGCTCTCGATCCCCAGAAGCCAGGCCACCGGCGTGAAAATCCAACCGAGGATCAGGCTGAAGCTGAGCGGTTCGCCGCCGACCGTCCCGAGCTTTGCGAGCGCGAAGTTGAGCACGCCGACCACGCCGAGCACGGCGATCAACAACGTCGAGATCCCGGCGGCGAGTTTGAGGCCGTCCCACGAGCCCGCGGCCAAAGCGGCGATCGAGTTGCGATGGCGTTCGCCCTCGGCCACGGGCGGCACCTCGCCCATCGTTTCGGGGGTTTCGGTCTCGGGGAGCAAAAGCTTCGAAACGAGCACGGCGGCGGGGATCGATAGCACGGACGCCGAGATCAGGTGTCCCGCGATTTGCGGGAAGCTGTCCTTGAGGAACAACACGTAGATCGCGAGCGTGGTCGATGCCACGGTCGACATCCCGCACGTCAGCACGGTCAGCAGTTCGGATCGCGTCATCCGCTCGAGGTACGGCCGCACGGTCATGGCCGACTCGACCCCGAAGAACACGTTCGCCGAACCGGCGAGCGCCTCCGCGCCGGACAGGCCGAGCGTGCGGCGGAACACGCGACCGAGCGCGTGGACGACCGGCTGCAGCAACCGCAGGTGGTAGAGCACCGCCATGATCGAGGCGAAGAACACGACCGCCGGTAAGACCTGTGCCGCCAGCACGAAGCCGACCGACGGTTCGCCCCCTGGAGTCGATTGACCCGGGCTCAGGGCCAGCGGGCCGAACAGGAACTCGGCGCCGGCATTGGCCCCGCTCAACACGGCCAACACCACGTCGTTGGCCCACAGCAGGACCGTGCGTGTTTGTGGAACCACGAAGACGACGACGCCGAGACCGGCCATCAGGGCGCTCGCCCCGATCACGGTGCGTTTCGGGAACGGACGTTTCCGACCGCCCACGAGCCAGGCGATCACGCCGAACGCGACAAATCCCGCGAGCGACATCAGGTTGAGCCAGCTCATCGACCCCATTATCTCTAAAAAGGGCTCGCAGTAGTAAACTGCCGCCATGCAAGTCAAGACGATGTGCAACCGTGACTGTCCCGATGCATGCGGCATCGTGGCGACGGTGGAAAACGGGCGCATCACGCGGATCGAGGGCGATCCGGATCACCCGGTCACCGCCGGGTTTCTCTGTTACCGCACCAATAAATTCCTCGCACGCCAGTACGATCCCGAACGGATCACCACGCCGCTGCTGCGCACGGGCGATCGATTCGAACCGATCTCATGGGATCGGGCGATCGAAACGATCGCCGCAAAACTCGAGCAGGTCCTCGCCGAATCCGGACCCGCGGCGATCTTCCACTATCGCAGTGGGGGTTCCATGGGGCTCATGAAACAGGTCACCGATTACTTCTTCGAAAGGATCGGACCGGTCGCGATCAAATCCGGCGACATCTGCTCCGGTGCCGGCGACGTGGCGCAGGAAACCGACTTCGGTATCGAGGACGCGCACGACTGGTTCGATCTCCGCAACAGTCGCACGATCCTGATGTGGGGTAAGAACCCGTTCATCAGCAGCATTCACCTGGTGCCGTTGTTGCGTGAACTCAAGAAGCAGGGCACTCGGTTCGTCCAGATCGATCCGGTGCATCATCGTGCTTGCGACTTCGCCGATCTGTATCTTCAGCCTCGCCCCGGGGGCGACATCGCCCTGGCCTATGGTCTGGCGCGCGTGCTGTTCGAAACCGGCCGCGTGGATCCCTCCGCCGGTAGCTATTGCGAGCACCTGGACGGGTTCAAGGCGGACGCGTTCGCCCGCCCTCTGGCGGAGTGGGCGCGGAGCGCGGACGTCGGCGTCGAGGAGATCGAGTGCCTCGCGGACGCCTACGCCGACGGCCCTTCCGCGTTGCTGGTCGGTTGGGGTGTGCAGCGCCGCGCCCACGGATCGGCGGCGGTGCGCATGCTCGACGCGCTGGCGGCGATCAGCGGCAACCTCGGCGTGCCCGGCGGCGGCGTCTCGTTCTCCGTGGCGCGCCGTGCGGCGTTTGACCTGTCTTTCCTCGAAGGTCTGAAGACCGCGCCGCGCTCGATCCCCGAACCGTTGATCGGTCCGGGGCTGCTCGAGGCGAGCGATCCGCCGTACCGGTTCCTCTGGGTCACCGCGGGCAATCCGGTAGCCATGCTCCCCGAATCGGGGACCGTCGCCCGGGCACTCGAATCGATGGAGATGACCGTCGTCGTCGACAGCTTCATGACCGACAGCGCACGCTGTGCCCACCTCGTGCTGCCCGCCGCCACGATGCTCGAGGACGACGACGTGCTCGGCTCCTACGGACACCATTACTTCGGTTTGATGCACCCGGTGGTGCCCCCGCTCGGCGAATCGAAGACCGATTATCAGATCGTCCAGTTGTTGGCACGGCGCATGAAAGCGGGGGATGAGTTTGAACGCACGCCCGACGAATGGAAGAAGATCCTGCTGCGTCGCACGGCGAAAAAGGGCGTCGGCTTCGAGGAACTGGAACGGGGGGTCCGGCGCAATCCGCTCCGTGAGAAGGTGATGTTCGCCGATCGCACATTCCCGACCGCCAGCGGCAAGGTCAACTTGATCCGTGCAGCGCCGGTCGAAGTATCCGCGGTCGACGAGCAGCGGCCGATGCTCTTGATGGCGTTGGCCACCGACAAGTCGCAGGCGTCCCAGTGGCCCGATCGCGCGCAACAGGGTCCCGCGCTCTGCACGGTCCACCCTGAAACGGCCCGCGGCTTCGCCGACGGCGACGAGGCGCTGCTCGAATCCGAGATCGCCTCGATCCGCATCAAACTTCGCTTCGACGCCAACCAACGACGCGACGTCGCACTGATGGACAAGGGTGGCTGGCACCAGCGTGGTCGCAGCGCCAACGCCTTGGTCCCGGCCGCCGTCACCGATGCCGGGGGTGGGGCACGTTACTACGACACGCCGGTACGCCTGCTGCCCGCGAACTGAACTCGAGGACTCCCGTTCGTTGTCGTTTCTTTACAAAGCGGCAACCTCGGGCTAAGGGAGAAAGATTGGATGCGTTTCCACTGGTTTGCCGCGATCGCGGTGGTTGTCCTGGTGGCCCTGACCCCCGCATACGCGGAGAAAGAAAAGAAAACCGGCTGGTCCAGTACCGCCGAGGTCGGTTTTGTGATGACGAGCGGTAACTCGGATACCCAGACGCTCAATCTCAAGAACGAGTCGACTCGTAGTTGGGAGAAATCCAGCTTCCGCATCAAGGCCGGAGCGATCCGCGCCGAAACCACGACCACGACGCGGATGGCGATCGATTCGGGAAACGGTCCCTCCGTTTCCGAAACCGAATTGACGGCGACCAACGCCGAGGCCTACTACTTCGAGGGACGGTTCGACAGGAAGATCCATGATAAGTTTTTCTGGTTCGCGGGTGCCGGTTGGGATCGCAATCGCCCGGCGGGTATCGACAACCGCACCACTGCGTTCGGCGGCGTCGGCAACATCTGGCGCGAGGATGACAAGATCACATTTCGCACCGATTACGCTCTGAGTTACACCGATCAGGAGGACGTCGTTCCCTTGGCAACCTCGGTCGGGGACTACGTCGGCGTGCGGGTATCATGGGACTACAAGCACAAATTTACCAAGTCGACGGAATACTCTAACGGTTTCGTCGTGGATTACGGCCTCAATGAATCAGACAACTGGCGCGCCGACATGATCAACGCCGTTGCGGTGGCGATCAACAGCAAGCTCGCGCTCAAGGTCAGTCTTCAGTCGCGATACAACAATCTCCCGCCTGTCGAGTTGCTGACGGTGGTTGATGGCATGGGGGCCGCGCCGGTAGAGTTTGAGTTGGATAAACTTGATACGATCGTCAGCATTTCGCTCGTCGTTAACTTTTAAGGGGTTCGAGATGGAAGCCTTGACCGTAAAGATTTGGAGTCTCATTTCCCTCCATGGGCCGAACGTGGTCTACGCGATAATCATTTTGATCGTTGGGCTGATCGCTTGCAGAATCATCCGCACGACGGTGAGGAACGGACTGACCAAGGCCGGCGTCGACGCCACGCTGGTCCCGTTCGTCTCGAAGATGGTGTACTACCTGTCGCTGACCTTCGTTATCGTCTTCGTGCTTGCACGCTTCGGGATTCAGACGACCTCGATCATCACCGTCCTCGGCGGCGCGGTGCTGGCGGTGGGCCTGGCGCTCCAGGGCACGCTCAGCAATTTCGCGGCCGGCGTGATGCTGTTGTTGTTTCGTCCGTTCGAGGTCGGCGATTCCGTGGATGCCGGAGGGACGATCGGCAAGGTGATCGAGGTAGGTGTGTTCTGCACCACGCTGAATTCGCCGGACAACATCAAGATCATCATCCCCAATTCGTCCATCAATGGCGCGATCATCAAGAACTTCTCGGCCAACGCCACCCGCCGCAACGATCTCGTGATCGGGATCGACTACGGCGACGACATTGGTACGGCGATGGACGTCATCCGGCGCGTGCTCGAAGCCGACGCCCGCGTGTTGAAGGATCCCGAAGCGTTGATCGCGGTCGGCGAACTCGCGGACAGCTCGGTCAACATCCTCGTTCGTCCGTGGAGCAAGGCAAAGGACTCCTGGCAGCTGCGCTTGGATCTGAGGCGCACGCTGAAGGAACAACTCGAGGCGGCCGGGTGCTCGATCCCGTTCCCGCAGACCGACGTCCACCTGCACCAGGTAGCTTCGGGGAACCCGTAGCGGCGGCGCGCGCCCTACCCGAGCAATGTCGCCAGCCAGTCTCGCCAGCGGCTGTACTTGCCCTTCAAGTACGCCCCTGCATCGTCCGGCTCGTATCGCGTGGCGGCCGGCGTCGCCGGCCGGATCCCGTCGCACGCTGCGATCGCCGCGCCACGCAGCGTCACCTCGGTCGCATCGATTCGTTCCACCGCCTGTCCCAACAGCGTCGCGAGACCCTGCGCCACGAACGGTTCCGCGGACAGTCCGCCGGCCAACGCGATGTGCTCGGCTCGATCGCTCGAGGTCAGGTCGTCGTAGATCTCGCGCACGCGAAACAGCAATCCCTCGAGCAACGCACGGTGCGCGGCTTCGCGGTCGATCGACGATTCCGGCCGCGAGAACGTCACACCGATCTCCGGGCGCCAGTGCGGCGAGCCGAGGCCCGCGCCATCGGGGATCGCGAACAGATCCTGCGCTGGATCCTGCCGTTCGAGCACCGGGCTCCCCGAGCGATAGCGGTCGATCGCAGGACCGCAGCCGCTGATCGCACCCTCCAATGCGTAGAGCGGGGGGGTTCCCCGATCCGCGCGCAGGATTCCGGTGAGGTAGCCGCGAAGCCGCGAGGACGGTTCGTCGATCGGTCGTAACACGAAACCGCCCGTGCCGAGGTTGATCAGCAACGTGTTTGTGTCCGCGCCGGTGAATCCGACCAGGCCGGCGGACTGATCGGCAAGGCTGGAGCGGAACACCGCGCCCTGCGCCGTCGGGCAATCCAGACCGTCCGATGGCCGGACCTGCGGCAGGCAATCCAGGTCAACGCCGAACTTCGTGCACAGCGTTTTCGACCAGGCGAGTCGCTCGATATCGAAAAGCCCCGTTCGCGCGGCCATGCTGGGATCCGTGCTCGGTGTTCCGCCCCAGCGCTCGATCAACAACGTGTCGAGTGTACGAAGCCGCACCTCGCCGCGGCGCAGTGCGGCGGCCATGCCCGTGTCCGCCTCGCCCATCGCGGCGAGCTTGGGCCCGACGTAGTGCGCCGAGAGCATGAGGCCGGTCAAACGATGAAACTCCGGCTCGAAGTTCGCGTTACGCCGGCACCAGTCGGCGGCGCGTGTGTCCTGCCACGAAATCATCGGTGTCACGGCGCGGCCGGCATGGTCTTGCAGGACGAAGCTCGACCGCTGGCAACTCAGTCCAGCGGCCAGTCCCTCATCGATCTCGTCCGCCAACGTTTCGAGCAGGCCGAGAGCGGCGTCGATGTGGTCCTGCGCGTCGCCTTCGCAAATCGCGCCGGCACGGCGTAGCGGCGGACTGTCGCACGACGCCAGCCGGATCAGCGACCCATCGGACGCGAATAAGCCTGCCTTGATGCGCGTGCTGCCCAAATCGAGACCGAGGGCTAATACCGGTTCCGGCATCACGGCCCCGAGATCTCACCGCAGATCGATCGAACTTCTGCGATCTGCCGCTCGTTCGACCAGCGCAGGATTTTCCCTGCGACGGCCGCGGCCAACCGAACCCGTTGTTCCGGCAATGTTGCGATCAGCGTCAAGGGCAAGCGCCGGCGCAAGAGATCCTGCAGGTTCGCGACCATCTCGTATCGCGAGCAGAACACCAACTCGCCGATGCACATCGGCGTTTCGGGCACGAATCGGCGCGCCAGTCGCGGCATTTTCTCGATCATGCGCAACAGCACCTCGAACCGCCGGCCATAGCGTAACTGGCACGCGAGGGCCGTCTCTTCATCCAGACCAAGGCGCAGTGACTGATCCAACGTCCGCTGTTGCCATGAACGGTAGCGCCCCTCGGGGCGCCAAGGGAACGGGCGCTGCGCGGTCGGGCAGGGACCGGGATCGCGCCCCAGTTCGTTGCAGACATGGTCCACGAGTTTCGCGGCGTCGACACGTGCCGACGTGTACTTTCCACCGACGGAGGCGACGACCCCGCCGTATGGCTTGGCGAGCGACCACTCGCGGGCCAGCGACGACGGATCGCCGGCCTTGTCCATGAAGGTGCGCAGCCCCGCGTAACGCCCGATCACATCGTTTTCGGTCCACTGGACGTCCTTGAGAACGGCGTTCGCGTGATCGAGTAGGTAGGTCTCGTCGGCGGCGAGACAGCGAGCGTTGCGCGGGTCCCCCTCGAACGGCGTGTCGGTCGTTCCCAGAAGCGTCCGGCCGTTCCAGGGGATCAGGAACACGACGCGGCCGCGTTCTCCGGTCAACAGCAGGAAGGCGTCGGATGTGGGCAGGGCAGGCATGACCAGGTGAACGCCTTTGCTGAACCGTGTCTTCAGGGTGCTGCCGGGGATCGCGGCCTCCAGCAAAGTTTGATTCCATGCGCCCGCGCACAGCGCAGTGAACTTCGCCTTGATCTGGATCGTCGTGCCCTCGAGACGATCCTCGACGACCGCACCGACGATGGCGCCCCGATCCTCGGTCAAGCGCAAGACCGACGCATGGTTGATCGCGATCGTCCCGGCATGTAGCGCCCCGTCAATCAACTCCAACGTGAACCGTGCGTCGTCCGTCTGGCAGTCGCCGTAGGTGAAGCCGCCCTCGAGGCGATCCCGCTTGATGAAATCGTATTTTTGTTTCATGCGCTGCCTGGACAGGCTCTCGTGACCGTGCAACGGTCGCTGAGCGCGGGCGATCATGTCGTAGAGAATAAGACCGAGACGCAATTTGAGGCGCATGCGCCATCCCACGCCGTAGAGCGGGATGGCGAAACGGAGCCGCTGCACGCGATGCGGGGCCAACTGCCTCAAGCGGTTGCGCTCGCGCAGCGCCTTCCGGACCAGGCCGAATTTGTGATACTCGAGATAGCGCAGCCCGCCGTGGATCAACTTCGACGACGTCGACGACGTGCCGGAGGCCCAGTCGCCCTGCTCGACGATGGCCACGCGGAGGCCGCGTAGCGCGGCGTCGTACGCGGTCCACGCGCCGTAGACGCCACCGCCGACGACGAGCAGATCGAATGTGCCGGCGCCCAGTGCGTCGACGTGCCGCTTCAAGACGCACGTCCCAGTTGCCCGGCCAACCAATCGGCGCAATCGGAGATGAGGGCCGCCGCACCCGCATCACGGGCGGTGCGCACCTGCCTGGGTGTGTTGCAGGTAAACGACCACAGCGACCGACCGCGGCGACGGACACGTCGCCCAAACGCGGCGCTCAGGCCGCGCACATCCGCACTGACCACCTGCGGCGCACCGCGCCGCAACTTGCCCGCCAGTCCCGGCAATAACGGGCGGACATTGAGTACGCGAGGGACTCCGGGCGCGACGCCGGCGACGGTCGCGAGTACGCCGGCATCGAAACCGAGGATCCAGGCCTGCGTGGCTCCCTCGACGGTTTGAGCCACCTTCGTGGCGAGTTCGCGGTGGCGTTCGACGGCGTCGGCGCCCTCACGCGTCTTGATCTCGACGAGCAGCCGGGTCCTTCCGTTCAAGCGATCCAGTACCTCGTCCAACGTCGGAATCCGATGGCGACGCCGCGCGGCGGGGAACCGCGTCCCCGCATCTAGACGCCTCAACTCGGCCAGATCGAGCTGGTGGACTCGACGCAGTCCGCCCCCGGCGCGGGCCAAGGTGCGGTCGTGGTACACGACCGGGATGCCGTCGCGGCTCAATTGCACGTCGAACTCGATGCCGTCACATCCGAAGCGCAACGCTTGGTCGAACCCGGCCAACGTGTTTTCGGGGTAGCGCCTTGGGGCGCCGCGGTGGGCGATGACCCAGCAGTGGTTCGATTCGACCGATCCTGTCAACTCACTCGTCCCCGAGAATTTCCTCGATTGTGCTTTCGAACAGCGTCTGCAACCGAGTGTATGCTTCGCCGGTCGCCGGTCCGGAAAAGCCGGAGTAGACCATGTGGACGTTGCCGTCGCCGTCCATGAAGATCGTGGTCGGGAAGGACTTGATCCGTTCAATGAGCGGGAACGCCTTTGACGCTTCCGTTTTGTCCGCCGTCCCGGCAATCAAGAGCGGGTACTCGATGCCGTGGTAGTCGCGGTAGACTCGGACCTGTTCGGCGTCCCGCGCGAAGTCGCCGGTCATCTCGAACGCGAGCCCGACGATGGACAACCCGCGCTCGCGGAAGCGCTCGTCAAGCTCGACGAGGTAGGCCGTGGCGTCGTTACAGTTGGGGCACCACGAGCCGAACACTTCGAGGATGCGGGCCCTGCCGGCAAACTCCGGATCGTCCAACGAACGCGGGGTGCCCGCAAGATCGGGGTACACGACTTCGGCCAGCGGGACTCCTCCGACCCACGCGACTTGTTCCGTCGCGGGGTCGATCGTCGCAGAATCGTCGCGCTCGGCGGTCCAGGTGTCGTGCCAGCTCTCGCGTGACCAAAAATCGCCGGCGAGCCTGCCGTCCGACTGCAGCCGTGCGTCGAAGAGAAACGCGTGCGCACCATCGAACGCCGACAATCGCAGGTGGTCGCCCTCGAACGACCCGGCGAGGTAGCGATAATCGCCGGTCGTGGTGAGGAAGGTGCCGGTGACTTCGTGACCGTCGCCCTGCTCGAGCTCGGCGACCGCCAGGTCGTCCTCGCCGGCGAAGCGAACCGCCCAACGTCCGTTGACGGAGCCGCTCTTCCCGGCGTCCTCGATCGGGGTGAAGCGGTGCGTTTCGCCGTGGATCGCGTGAAACGGGAGTTCCGAGATCGCGCCGTACTTTCCGGTCTTCCACCAGCGGCCGTCCAGCGTTGTTGGCGAGGTTCGTGTCGCCTCAATGGTCGCATCATAGTGTTCGATGCGAAGCGTCAGACGGTCGCCGTCGAGATCGACACGCCTTACCCTGATGCGTTCCGGACCGTTGATGATGTGGGCGGACCAGCCGTCTTCGCTCGGGGTCAGCTCCAGCCCGAAGGGCAGTTCGCCGCCGGGGCTGTCCAGCCAGGCGCGCCATACGCCGCTTTCCAGTGACGGTGCCGGGTCGGAAGCACAGGCCAAACAGACGACTGTCACGAGGGCCGCGATGGGGAACGAGACGTGTAATTTCATCGCGGGATTCTACACCGAGCAAGGGTCGCCGAACGCCGCGTGTTTCAACCGCCGACGATCGATGCCGCGACCGCCCGGACGGATTCGTTGGGATCATCGAGCACGCTGCGCACGGCTTCCAGCGCGTCAGGCTCCCGGTATTTTCCGAGGGCCTGAACGGCGTTGGCGCGAACCTCCCACGACTCGTCCTCGAGCAACGAGGCTAGCACCGGAATCGCCGCGCCGTCTTCGATCTTCCCGAGCGCGAACGCCACATGAACACGAACGTCCTTGGACACGTCGTCGGCGCCCTGAACCAGCGCTTCCGCCACCCCGTCACCCCGCGCCTCGCCAAGCGCGTCGGCCGCGCCGATCCGTACGGGCTCGTCTTCCGACTCCACCAGCAACGCGGAGATCGGTTCGATCAGTGCCCGGGGTGTCGGGTCGGGCATCCGGCTCAGCGTGGACTGCTTGACGAACGGATCGTCGTCGGCCAGCCCGCGTGCCAGCAGTTCGACCCAGTCGGCGGGATCCAACTCGAGAAGCGCCCCCAGCACGTTGCTGCGAACGTTCGCGTCCTTGTCGTTGAGCGTTTCACGCAGTTTCGGCTCGGCCCCCGCGTGCCGGATCGCGCCGAGCGCCCATGCGGCGACCACGCGCTCACTCGCGCTGCCGTTCTCCAGCCGGTCGAGGGCGAAGGGCACGTCGTCTTCGGCGGTGACGCCATGATCGCCGATCGTCTGGAGCCGCTGGTGGACCTCGGTCCACTCACCCTGGTCTCCCGACCCGGACCCTCCGCAGGCGGTGGCGAGGACAAGCAACAGGCTCAGTCCGAGGACCGAACACGGGCGCGGGAAACGAAAACGGTCGGAACGCATACCGGCTACCTCGCTGAACAGGAGATCGTGTCTGCATTCTCCCGGCCACTTCGTCGTTAGTCAACCGCGGGCAGGCTGCTTGCCTCGCCGTCGTCGTCCTCGCGGTCCCTGCGTTTGAGCAGGCGCGCCCGCACGACCGCCTTCTCGCCCAGGCGGTCCCGCACGGCGTCGACCGCACGAGTCAGCCTGCGGGCCTGGCGTTCGCCGTCGTCCATGAAGAGTTCGGACTGGCCGCTTCCGCACGTCGTCAGCGAACTCACTCCGACCCCGAGCAACCGGATACCGTGGTCGCCGAGGTCAATGCGCCGAAGCATCAACTCGCGCGCGGCCGCGACGATCGGCTCGGTCAGGTCGGTCGGTCGCGGCAACGTCGCTGAACGCGTCCATGTCGTGTAGTCCCCGCGGCGGACCTTCAGGTGGACCGTCCGGGCCGTCAGCCCCTTGCGCCGGAGCTGGCGTGCCACCCCGTCCGCGCGCGCGAGGATGGCTCGATCGATTTCGTCGCGGTCGCGGAGATCGTCGCCGTAGGTGCGCTCCTCGGAGATCGATTTCGCCCGTCGGCCGCTTTGCACGGGCCGATCGTCCTCGCCACGGGCGAGGCGCCGCAAGTGTCCGGCGCCGCGTTTGCCGACCAGACGAACCAGTTCGGACTCGGACAACCGCAGCACGTCGCCGATCCGGCGAACCCCGCCGCCGTGCAGTCGTTCGGCGCTGCGCGGGCCGACGCCCCACAACCGTTCGATCGGTAGCGGGTGGAACAATTCCTCGAGCCGGTCGTTCGGCAAGAGCATCAAACCATCGGGTTTGCGCATGTCCGAGGCGATCTTGGCCAGAAACTTGTTCGAGGCGATTCCGACCGAGGCGCTCAACTGAACGCGCTCGCGGATACGGTCCTTCAGCCGCTGCGCGATCGCGGCTCCGTCTTCGAGGTCGCGCGCGATGCCGGTGAGGTCGATGAACGCCTCGTCGATCGACAGCGGTTCGACCAACGGGGACACTTCCGAGAGGATCGACCGGATGCGGCGCGACTCGCGAACATAAGCGCTCATCCTTCCTCGCAGCCACGTAGCTTGCGGGCACAGTCGCTTGGCGGTGACCGAGGGCATCGCCGAGTGGACGCCGAACTTGCGCGCCTCGTAGGAACAGGTGGACACGACACCGCGGCGTCCGGGGTGGCCGATGATGAGCGGCAACCCTTTAAGCTTCGGATCGTCGCGCACTTCCACCGCCGCGTAGAACGCGTCCATGTCGAGGTGGGCAATGACCCTCGGTGCGGGCGTGCGAAGCATCGACATCAGGCTACAGTAACGTCTTCGAGCAACTCAAAGAGTCAAGGCGAGTTTGCCACGGGTCGACAGGGATTCGACGGCGTGATGCGTTTCGACTGCCTTTCCGATATTCAGGATCTTGAACAGACGAGGCCGCAAACGACGTTGTTCGACCATCGCCGAGAGCCGAGCCACCGCATCGTGCGGCCCGCCTGACCGCAGCCCGGTGGCCTGTTCGGAGCGCGCGCCGCCGCTGAGATCGATCCATCCGTCCGCGCACGTTCCCGACGCGGAGGCGTCGATCCTGCGCTCGGCGGCCGGTTCGTCCGTCGCGTCGAGCCACTCGACCCGGCCAAGCTGCTCCACGAACTCGCGATGCCCATCGGGCGCGTCGACGAAGACGCGCGCGCCCGTGGCAAGCGCGATCTGGACCGCGAGGTGTCCGGCCCCGCTCGACGCGCCACGAACGACCACGGTGCTCGCGTCGCCGACCGGACGGTCGCCGAGCAACACGCGCCACGCCGCGAACCCATCCAGCGGCAGGGTTGCCGCCTCCTCGAAGAGCAGCGAGGCCGGCATGGGTGCGACGAAACGTTCCTTCGTGACGGCGAACTGCGCGTAACCCCCGCCGGCGGGAAGCAGGGCCCAGACCCGCTCCCCCGCACGGAACTGCCGGCATCCCGGCCCGAGTTGCTCGACCACGCCCGCGACCTCGAAACCGGGAACCCAGGGGAAAGCAACCTCGATCGAATCACGGGCCTCGCCACGACGCACGGTCGCGTCGAGCCGGCTGACGCCGGCGGCCACGACGTGGATCAAGAGTTCGTCGTCCCGGGGCTCGGGCCGTGGGAGACCGCGTTTGAGTAGTTGTTCGGGCTCGCCGAAGCCCTCGATCGCGATCGCCTTCATGGACCCACCTTAATCAAAAAAAATCCTTTATGCTTGGAAGTCATGAGCCAAACACTGGAAACGAGCGTAGAGCAGGGGTTGGCCACGGTCCGTTTGAACCGGGATCACGGGAACGCGATCAACCTGGATCTCGTGGACGAATTGACGGCTGCGTTTCGCAGGCTGGATGCCGACGGGGACGTTCGCGGCGTGCAACTGGCGGCCGCCGGCAAGCTGTTCAGCCCGGGCCTCGACCTGCAAGAGTTGATCGAGCTCGACCGCCCCGAGATGGAGCGGTTCCTGGAGCGCTTTAACGCCTGCATCCTCAGTCTTTACACGTTCTCGAAACCGTTGATTGCCGCGATCCACGGTCACGCCGTGGCCGGCGGATGCGTGCTGACACTCACCGCGGACTGGCGCGTGCTGCAGCACGAAAAATTGATCGGTCTCAACGAGGTGCGGGTCGGCGTGCCGTTCCCCTACGGCGTGGCGATGATCCTGCGAGACTCGGTCCCGCAGCGACACCTCGAGGAGATCGCGTTGTACGGCCGCAATCACCGTGGTGAAGAGGCGGTCCGGGTCGGCCTGGTCCACGAGGTCCATCCGGCCGACGGATTCGAAGAACATTGCCGGTCGCGCCTGGAAGAGTTGGCGAGCAAGGATGCCGCGGCGTTCGCGATCACCAAGCGCTACCTTCGCGCGCCCACGGTGGAGCGAATCATGGCCGACGAGGCCCGGCTCGCTTCCGATTTCCTCGACCGCTGGTACTCGCAGAGCACACGAAGCAAGGTGCAGGCGATCGTCGACGAGTTAAAGGCCAAGAAATAGCTGCGAACCGATCAACGGTTCGGACTAGCGCAGTTCTTCCGCCGGCACGAAGCGTTCCCCGTAGGTCATGTCGCGGCGCATCGCGGTGAACCCGGCATCACGGATCACGGCGAGTATCTGCGGCTCGTCCATCGCGTGCACCGTGCCCGCGGACGCGACCACGTTTTCCTCGATCATCGTGCTGCCCATGTCGTTGACGCCGAAGGCCAATGACGCGCCGCCTATCTTCGGCCCCTGCGTGACCCATGACGCCTGGAAATTGTCGATGTTGTCGAGGAACAGCCGCGCCAGCGCCAGTGTGCGCAGGTACTCCGCGCTGGTGACCTCCTCGCCGCCGAGAACGGTGTTGCCTGCCTGGTACGTCCAGCAAATAAATGCGGTGAACCCTCCGGTCCGGTCTTGTAGGTCGCGCACCCGTTGCAGGTGCTCGATGCGCTCCTCGACGGTTTCGATGTGCCCGAACATCATCGTGGCCGTCGAACGTAGGCCTTGGCGGTGACCCACTTCCATGACGTCGAGCCATTCCTGCGAGGAGCATTTGTTGGTTGCGAGTTCCTCGCGCACACGATCGACCAGGATCTCGGCGCCGCCGCCGGGAATCGAATCCAACCCGGCCGCGCGGAGCCGCTCCAGCGCTTCCGGAAGTTCGATGCGGGAGGACTTGTAGATGTGGACGATCTCCGGTGGCGAGAGCGCGTGTAACCACAGATCGGGGAAGCTCGATTTCAGACGGCGAAACAGACTCTCGTACCAATCGATCTTGAGTTTGGGGTTGTGTCCACCCTGCAGCAGGATCTGGTTGCCGCCCAGCTCGTACGTCTCGCGGATCTTCTGCTCGATCGTCTCGATCGGGAGCGTATAACCCTCGTCGTGGTTCGGCGCGCGATAGAACGCGCAGAACGTGCAGAACGCATTGCAGACGTTGGTGTAGTTGATGTTGCGATCGATCATGTAGGTAACGATGCCGTCATCGTGTTTCCGTTTCCGCACCAGGTCGGCGAGGACCCCTAGAGCGGTCAGCCCTTCGTGCCGGTGCAGCAGCAACGCCTCGTCGCGATCGATCCGTTCGCCGTTCAGCACCTTGTCGTGGATCGCGTCGAGCCGCGTGCGGATTTCAGCGCTTGGCATTCTGGGCCTCGTTCATTTGAGCGGCCTTGTCGTGGCAACTCGTTTGGCGCGTGAGCGCAAGTTTCAGTTCGGGCGCTCGTGCAATCAACCCCACTTCCGCGGCGGCACCGAAGAACGCACGCATCGCCTCGAGTTCGGCCGATCCGAGCCGGAAACGGATGTTCTTCTCGAGGTAGTCCTTCGAGAGCCGCGGGTACTGGCGATCGCGCCAGGTGTAATCCTCGGCGATCGGACCGAGGGCCCTCACACCGCGCCGTTTCGATTCGTGCAGCGCTTCGTAGATCTCGCGATCGATCGCATGCGGGCGGGCGAACCATGCGGCGAAGACGAACGGCAGGCCCATCGCGGCGCTCCAGACACCACCGAGATCGTAGACGACCGTGTCGGCCGGAGGTTCGGCAAACAGCGCCTTGTCGCCGATTTGCACCGCGGCGTCGCACTCCCGCAGCGCCTCCTCGAGGCCGCAGTGCTCGGCGAGGAATCGCGGAGCGATCTTCCAGACGCGGTGGCAGAGCACCTGGACCAGCGCGTTACTGGTACGCGATTCGGGGTCGAGCGCGATCGTTTCGACTTCCTCGATCGGTCGGCGGGAAACGAGCAACACGGAGCGCGATGGCCCCGAGGTGCCGATCGCGAGACCGGGAACAATCTCCAGCTCGGGCATCTTGGCCAGTTCGATGACGGGCAGCAGGGCGATGTCGAGTTCGCCGGCGATCATTCGGTCGGCCAGAAGAGCCGGAACCGAGTAGGACAACTCGATGCGATCCTCACCGACGCCCTGCTCGAGCCCGAAGATCAGCGGCCTCGCGTTGAGGTAGGAGACCGCACCGATGCGGGTCTTGGCGTTCACGGTAACGCCCCGCTACGCAACGGCGTCGAAGCGCTGTAGCACGTTGTACTCCGAGTCGCGCTGGACCGGGTCGCGTCCGGCGGTGCGAATCAGTTCGAGCAACGCATTCATCGACAGCCCGACCGGCGTCTTGGCTCCGGCCATGTGCACGACTTTTTCCTCGGCGACCGTACCGTCGATGCAATCAGCACCCATGTTGAGCGCCGTTTGCGCGATCCGTGCCGTGATCATGATCCAGTACGCCTTGATGTGGTCGAAATTGTCGAGCATCAGCCGCGAGACCGCTACGGTCATCAGGTCGTCGTGGCCAGTCGGACCCGGGAGGTGGTCAATCTGCGTGTTCTCGGGATGGAACGCTAGCGGGATGAAGCACATGAACCCGCCGGTTTCGTCCTGCAACGCACGCAGACGGCACATGTGCTCGATACGCTCATCGTAGGTTTCGATATGGCCATAAAGCATCGTCGCATTCGAGCGCAGACCAAACTCGTGCGCTTTGCGCACCACGTCGAGCCAGCGCTCGGCGGGGATCTTTTTGCGGTACAGCTCCTGGCGCACGCGTTCGACGAGCACCTCGGCGCCGCCGCCCGGCAACGAGCCAAGCCCGGCATCGATGAAGTCTCGGAAGACTTGGTCCAACGGGATCTTGAAGCGCTTGGCGAAGAAGTCGTATTCCGCCGCGGTGAACGCCTTGACGTGTATCTCCGGCCGGAGTTCCCGGATGCCTCGGATCAGGTTGGTGTAGAACTCGTACGGGTAGTCGGGGTTGTGACCGCCGACGATGTGCACCTCGGTCAACGGCTCATCCATGCGCTGGCGCACCTCGTCGAGGCAGCGGTCGAGATCCCAGGTCCAACCCTGTTCCTTGCTGCGGTACGGCCGGTAGAAACCGCAAAACTTGCAGTCGACCGTGCAGACGTTGGTCGGGTTGAGGTGCATGTTGCGGACAAAATACGCGGCCGCGCCGTTCTTGCGCTCGCGCACGATGTTGGCCAGCGCACCGACGGCCATCAATTCCTTGGACTCGTACAGGCGCAGGCCATCCCGGAAGGTCAGCCTCCGGCTGTCCATGACCTTGCGATAAATGCCCGACAAACCGGCGGCTTGGGCCAGCGCTTCAACGATCTTGGACATGTTGGGCGGTCTCCTCGGCCAGTGCGCAACCCGGCCACCCTCATTATAGGAAGGGCCTCGGAAAAGGGTCAATCCAGGCCCGGTGCTACCATATCTTCATGTGTGGATTTATCGGGGTAATCGGCTCCTCGGCAGTGGTCCACGAGATCTACGACGGCCTGGTCACGATCCAACACCGTGGGCAAGATGCCGCCGGTATCATCACCTACGACGGGGACCGCTTTCACGTCAAGAAGGGTGAGGGACTGGTTCGCGACATCTTCACGTCCGCCAATATGGAGCGCCTGCGGGGTGACATCGGCGTTGGGCACGTGCGCTACCCCACGGTCGGTTCCGGTGGGGGCGAGGATGCGCAGCCGTTCACCGTCAATTTTCCGTTCGGCATCGTGATGGCGCACAACGGCAACGTGGCCAATTACAATGAACTGCGCAGCGAGTTGGCCGAGGCCGGCCTGCGGCACCTCTATTCGGAATGCGACGTTGAGGTGCTGCTCAACATTTTCGCCAAGGCGCTCGCCGATCGAAGTGGCGACGGCTTCAATCTCGATGCTTACCACGACGCGGTGGCCGAGTGTTACCGCCGGGTTCGCGGCGCCTACAGCGTCGTCGGTTACATCGCCGGGTACGGGATGTTCGCATTCCGCGACCCGTTCGGGATCAAACCGATCGCGATCGGGCGCAAGCAACGCCCCGACGGTGGCTGGGCCCACGCGGTGGTTTCGGAAAGCGTCGTGCTCGACATGATCGGCTACGAGTCACTCGAGACCGGTGAGCCCGGCCAGGCGATTTTCATCAACCTCGACGGCGATCTCAGCCGGCACCAGGTTGCTCCAGCGAACCATCACCCCTGCGTGTTCGAATTCGTTTACTTCGCACGGCCCGATTCGACGATCGACGGCGCGTCGGTCTACCGCGCCCGAGCCAACATGGGCGAACGACTTGCGCGAACGTTCGCGGGTCTGGGTCTCGAGATTGACGTCGTCGTGCCGGTGCCTGATTCGGGGCGCACCGCGGCGCTGACGATGGCGCAGGAACTTGGCGTCCCGTACCGCGAGGCGCTGGTCAAGAATCGTTACGTGGGTCGCACGTTCATCATGCCCGATGATGGAGAGCGTCGGCGTTCGATACGCAGCAAGCTCAACACGGTCGACGAGGAGTTCCGCGGAAAGCGTGTCCTGCTCGTCGACGACTCAATCGTGCGCGGCAACACTAGTCGGCAGATCATCCAATTGGCGCGTCGGGCCGGCGCCGTCAAGGTGTATTTTGCCTCGACCTCGCCGCCGCTCGTGCACCAGTGCGTGTACGGGATCGATATGAGCACGCGGCGTGAGTTCATCGCGCGGGACCGCACACGCGAGGAAGTCGCACGGCAACTCGGCGCCGACGCGGTGATCTACCAGGAACTGACCGATTTGATCGATTCGGTCCGTGACGACCAGCCGAAAATCCGCAAGATGTGCCACGCCTGTTTCTCGGGTGACTACCCGACCGGCGACATCACGCCTGAGATGCTGCTCACGATCGAGGAAGAACGGATTACGCAGGGGAAATAGCGCCGTGCCGCGTTTGCGATAGAGTAGATCCGGGAGGTTGACGATGAACGGTTTCGACGTTTTCCTGCTGGTGATGGCGTGCCTACTGGTCCTCATCGGCGTGATCAAGGGCATCGTCCGTATCCTGATCGGGATCGCCGCGCTGGTCGCGGCTTTTGCGCTCGCTGCGTATTACCATCAACCGCTCGCCTCCCGGCTCGGTGTGCTGGACGTTTCCGAGGGTGTGCTGCGGCTGATCGCCTATGGGCTGATCTTCATCGGCGTGATGCTGGCCGGGGGCCTGATCGCGCATCTGATGCGCAAGCTCATCAAGGCGTCGATGCTTAGCTGGGCTGATCGGACGGCGGGGGCGCTGGTCGGTCTCGTCGCCGCCGCGCTCGTCGCGGCGCTGCTGGTGTTGCCCATCGTGGCCTATTCTCCCTGGGGCCCGAGGGCGCTCGGCGACTCGATGCTCGCGCCCTACATCGTCGTGGTTGCCGAGG
>Ga0114950_10001112_pt1 | contig 19968 bp, 22 predicted proteins | sample N075metaG_FD_83503 | JGI IMG/M metagenome (GOLD analysis project Ga0114950, IMG submission 83503) | Deep subsurface microbial communities from Kermadec Trench to uncover new lineages of life (NeLLi) - N075 metaG | ecosystem: Environmental > Aquatic > Marine > Ocean trench > Sediment | place... | reverse complement strand
GTGGCGCATAACCACCCTTCGGGGGTGGCAGAGCCCAGCCAGGCAGACGAACGTATTACCCGGCGCCTGAAGGCAGCGCTGGAGCTGGTCGACATAAGACTGCTGGATCACCTGGTGATCGGTGACGGCAAGGCCAGCTCGCTGGCGAAAAGGGGTATGTTGTAGCCGTTTAATCCGGGGACAGTTTACTTATATGACACTCGATAATAGCCGTCTGTCTCGGACACTGATCCATATAAGTAAACGGTCCCCGGATTAGTCCCCGGATTAAACGGTCCCCGGATCAAAAGTACTTGATTGGTGCTGGCTGTGCTGGTATAAAGTCCCGCTCTGCGCCCTAATTCCGTGGGCAAGACTTAATAAAATCAGAGACTTACACATCATGTCCAAGGTTTGCCAGGTAACCGGGAAGCGCCCACAGAGCGGTAACAACGTTTCTCACGCCAATAACAGAACCCGCCGCCGCTTTTTGCCCAATTTGCAGAAAAAGCGTTTCTGGCTTGAGTCAGAAAAGCGCTTTGTGCGCCTGCGTGTATCGCAGAAGGGTATCCGCATCATCGACAAGCACGGCCTTGAGAAAGTACTGGCCGATATGCGCGCTGACGGACAGCGCGTTTAAGCTTCTTAAAAGGATTGCGATATGAGAGAAAAAATCAAACTCGTCTCAAGTGCCGGTACCGGACACTACTACACGACCACTAAAAACAAGCGTGTTCATCCGGAAAAGATGGAAACCAAGAAATACGATCCGACGATACGCAAGCACGTGCTTTATAAAGAAAGCAAAATCAGATAGAAAAAAGCCCGCACCAGCGGGCTTTTTTTTGCACAATAGTTCATGCCCGAATTGCCCGAAGTCGAAACCAGCCGACGCGGACTCGCGCCCTGGATGGAGGGCGTTCAGATCCAACGCGTCATCGTACGCGATCGCCGCCTGCGTTGGCCGGTGCCGGACGACATCGAAGACAATTTGCGCGGCCAAACCATCCGCTCACTTCGCAGACGCGCCAAATACCTTTTGTTCGATACGGACAAGGGCACTGCGATGTTGCATCTCGGCATGTCCGGCAGCGTACGCATCGTCGATCAGGATGAGCCTGCCGCGAAACACGACCACATCGACATACAATTGGCCGGCGGCAAGGCCATGCGCTTTCGCGACCCGCGACGATTCGGTTCTTTCCTGTGGTCTGAGAACATTGACGAGCATCCCTTGATTCGCAATCTTGGGCCCGAACCACTGGGCGACGATTTCGACGGCGACTATTTGTGGGCCAGGGCACGTGGGCGGCGGGTCGCAATAAAGCAATTGATAATGAATGCGGCGGTGGTCGTCGGCGTTGGCAACATATACGCCAGCGAATCTTTGTTCGAGGCGGGGGTTCACCCAAAGCGACGTTCCGACCGTATTGCGAAAAACCGCATGCACCTGCTCGCAGACGCCATCAAGAACGTATTGAGCCGCGCCATAAAAGCGGGCGGAACCACTTTAAGAGACTTTCACGGCAGTGACGGAGAGCCCGGGTATTTTCAACAGAGTCTGGACGTTTACGGGCGTGAAGGCGAAGCTTGCCATCGCTGTAAGGCGCCCATCGCCGCGATCGTTTTAGGTCAGCGGTCGACTTTTTATTGCAAGCAGTGTCAGCGCTGAGTACGCATCATGCATGAAGCCGGGCAAGCAATGCGTCTTTTACCACTGGCGATACGAATTCCGATATGTCGCCGCCCATACTCGCGACCTCTCGAACCAGCGTTGACGATATGTAAGTGTATTTTTCCGTTGGCGTCAGAAAGGCGGTTTCAACATCGTCCGCCAGGTGACGGTTCATATTGGCGAGCTGAAATTCATATTCGAAATCGGAGATGGCACGCAAGCCCCGAACGATGACCTGCAGATTATTCGACGTCGCGAAGTCGACGGTAAGGCCTTCGTAACCACTGACTTCGACGTTGTCGAAATCTTTGAGAACAGTCTTGGCAAGTGCAACCCGTTCTTCGAGCGAAAACATCGGCTCCTTGCCAGGGTTCGCAGCGATTGCAATGACAACTTTGTCAAACAATCGGCAGGCCCGACGCACAAGATCTTCGTGCCCAAGTGTGATTGGGTCGAAAGTTCCCGGATACATCGCTGATACTGTCACCTGATTCTTCCTTGCTGGTCCTGCCCGTTTACGCGCGCAAGCGCGAACCTCACGTTTCCTGCAGTCTTGTCTTTCGTGATTTCCCACCCCACAGGCAATGACGGTAGCGGTCTTGATTTGTCTTGTTCGATATAGACTGCGGCGCTTTCCGCCAACCAGTCGTTACTGTGCAGCAATTGGAAGCATTGTTCCACCAGATCGTCTGTGAATGGCGGATCCAGGAACACGATATCGTAACGCTTGTCAGCCGGACGCCGCAGAAAAGACAATGCGTCGGCGCAGTCAATGCGGGCATCGACGGTATCCAGTAATCCGGCACTGCTTCGCAGAAGATCAGTTACCGCTGCCGATTTTTCGATCATAGTGACCGCCGCCGCGCCCCTCGATAATGCTTCGAATGCAAGCGCTCCCGTGCCGGCAAAAAGGTCCAGACAATGACTGCCAGGGATGTCCGTCGACAGCCAGTTAAACAGGGTTTCGCGAACCCGCGACGCGGTCGGGCGCAAGCCCTTTTGATCTGCAATTGGCAAAAGGCGGCTGCGCCATTTTCCGGCTACAATACGCAGCCGTCCGGGCCGTGAACTTTTGCTTGCCAGACCTTTTCGTTTCGCCATCGCTCCTCCGCGGCGGATGTTGCACGTTGAATGAAGTGTAAGGCATTGCGGAACAGGAACACTATTGATGTTTGGAAAAAGAAAAAAACAGGACAGCGAGAAAAAGCACGGCTTCGTCAAGCGCCTGCGAGCCCGGTTGAACCGCGGCGACAGCTGGCTCACCTATGATCTGGCGCAGCTGGCTCCCGGTGGCAAGATTGATGAAGAGGTGCTCGAAGACCTTGAAGCCGGCCTGGTGATGGCGGACGTCGGCGTGGAAGCCAGTACACGCATTGTTGAGGGGTTGCAGAAACGCCTCGCACGTAAAGAGCTGAAAGATGTCGGTGCTTTGCGTGACGGACTTCGCAGCAGCATAAACGACATCCTCAAGCCGGTGGAGCAACCGCTTGAAATATCAACGGATGGCGGCCCGTTTGTAATTCTGATGGTTGGAGTCAACGGCGCTGGCAAGACAACGACGATTGGCAAGCTTGCGAAGCGATTCGCCGATGACGGCTATTCCGTAATGCTTGCCGCCGGCGACACCTTCAGAGCAGCCGCGGTCGAGCAACTGCAAGCGTGGGGGGCGAAGAACAATGTGCCGGTCATCGCCCAGCAGATGGGTGCCGATCCCGCCGCAGTCATATACGATGCATATGAGGCGGCGCGATCACGAAACATCGATGTGCTGTTGGCCGATACGGCGGGACGACTGCAGAATCAGCAGGGCCTGATGGATGAACTTGCGAAAGTAAAACGCGTGCTGCAGCGTCAACACGAAAACGCGCCGCAGGAGATCATGTTGGTGCTGGATGCCAGCCTCGGTCAGAACGCGTTGCTACAGGCTGAAAAATTTCATGCCGCACTGGGCGTTACCGGCATTACAGTTACCAAGCTCGACGGCAGCGCCAAGGGTGGCATATTGATTGCCATCGCCGAGAAACTAAGGCTTCCGGTGCGCTTCATCGGCATCGGCGAAAGCGCGGATGACATGCAGCAATTTGTTGCAGAGGAGTTTGTTGATGCACTGTTGGCAAATGACAATGAGCAATCGCAGGAATAATCAGTGATACGACTGGAAGGTGTAACCAAGCGATTCCCTAACGGGCAGGAGGCACTGAAAGGGCTTACCCTTTCCGTGGACGACGGAGAGATGGTGTTTGTCACCGGGCATTCGGGCGCTGGCAAGAGCACGCTGTTGCGACTCATCGCGCTGATTGAGCGGCCGACATCCGGCCAGGTGATTGTTGACGGACAAAATACTCGACAGGTTTCACGGCGCAAGATCCCTGCGTATCGTCGACAGATCGGCATGGTTTTTCAGGATCACAAGCTGCTCTACGATCGCCCGGTTTTCGACAACGTCGCTTTGCCATTGATTATCGCGGGCGTGGGTCATCGTGACGCGGCACGAAAAGTTCGTGCCGCACTTGATCAGGTTGGCTTGCTCACAAAAGAACGGCAGTTTCCGGAAACGCTTTCGTCGGGTGAGCAACAGCGCGTTGGCATCGCACGCGCGATTGTGTCTCGGCCGAAGCTGCTCATTGCTGACGAACCGACCGGCAACCTTGATCCGGATTTGTCGCTGGAAGTAATGCGTATCTTCCGCCGCTTTAATGAGGTCGGCGTAACGCTGCTGATCGCGAGTCACGACATCGCGCTGATCGATCAACTCGGATGTCGAAGAATTGCTCTTGAAGATGGAACGCTGCAACAACAAGAAGACGAGGATCCGGTCGCCGAATACGTCGAGCGCTTCGAAGCCGAAAAGGAGCGCGAGCAGTGGCTCTGAGACAGACCTCGGAAGCACTCGCGCCAGTTCGCGCATCGAGCCCGTTGAAAATATGGGCCCTGCGACATGTTAGTACCTGCATTGGCGCGCTCGGGCGACTCGCGAAGCAACCGTTCGCCAATTTCATGACGATCCTGGTTATTGCCGTGACCCTTGCCGTACCCGCGGCCATGCATCTGATGATCAAAAACGCACAATCGATAAGCGGCAAACTGGAGAACGCACTCGATTTTTCAGTTTACCTGGTCGCCGACACAACGATTGATGAGGCGAAGAACCTGGCGAACATCATCGGGCAACGCGCCGACGTGGAAAGCGTCGTCTTCGTATCTGCCGAAGAGGCACTGGCGCAATTCAAAGAGCATTCCGGATTCGGAGCGGCGCTCGATCACTTGCAGGGAAACCCGCTGCCGCACACGCTGGTTGTTCGGCCTAGCGGAGCGAATACCGCGCAGTCGATGACGCTGCTTAACGAAGAGCTCAGCAGTCTGCCGGAAACAGACCTGGTGCAGGTCGACACCGAGTGGGTACAGCGCTTCCTCGCAATTCTGGATATGTTGCAAAGAGCCATCCTGATGGGTGGCATTCTTCTCGGTGTGGCGATAGTCGTTGTTATCGGCAATACCATTCGTCTGGATATTCAGAACCGGCGGGAGGAGATTGAGGTCACGAAATTGATTGGCGCAACTAACGCGTTTGTTCGCAGGCCTTTCCTGTACACCGGTCTTTGGTATGGCCTTGGCGGCGGACTGCTGGCACTGGGCCTGGTCGCCTATGGCCTGTACGCACTGGACGAACCGATCACGCGACTCGCCGGCCTGTACAACAGCAGTTTTCGGGCATTGGCACTGGATCTTCGCGAAAGCCTGACTATTGTCGGGGTTGGCGTACTGCTTGGACTTACCGGGTCCTGGATTGCTGCGGCGCGGCATATGCGGCGAATCGAACCCCGCTGAGATCGCCGCAATACGGGTCGCCGGCCGGCGATTAGACATAATACAGTGCCACTGTGCATGTCCTAACTGATTGTTTTAATTAAATTATCTGCTCTATCTCCACGGGAACTAATTCAGTTGTTAGCACTCTAACAAGGGGAGTGCTAATATCATATTCCACACTACGGAGGTAGAAACCAACGATGACTACGGCAATCGCAATATCAAAATCGAATTACGACATCGCCCTCGCCGGACCGGTTGGAAGCCTGGATTCCTACATTCATGCAGTCGGCGCGATTCCTGTCCTGTCCCGGGAAGACGAGCAGGAGCTGGCTCGCAGCTTGCGTGACCATGAAGACCTGGACGCCGCACGCGATCTGGTCATGGCTCATCTTCGTTTTGTCGTGCACATCGCCAAAGGCTACACCGGCTACGGTTTGCCGCTGGGTGACCTGGTGCAAGAGGGAAATGTCGGCTTGATGAAAGCGGTCAAGCGCTTTGACCCGGAATACGGTGTCAGACTGGTGTCGTTTGCCGTTCACTGGATTCGTGCAGAAATTCACGAATACGTATTGCGTAACTGGCGCATCGTCAAGGTTGCTACCACCAAGGCTCAGCGCAAACTGTTCTTCAATCTGCGAAGAAAGAAGAAGAGCCTGTCCTGGTTATCTCATGCAGAGACTATAGCCGTCGCCGAGGACTTGGGCGTTTCGCCCAAGGAAGTAACCGAGATGGAGCGCAGACTGTCATCGCGCGACGCCGCTTTCGATCCGGCACCAGATTCTCGCGACGACGACCGGGTATTTTCACCGGCTGCATTCCTGCCAAGCCCGGACGACGATCCGGCAACGCTGGTCGAGAAATCGGATTGGCATGATGATGCGACCACGCGCATGGCCGCCGCACTGGAAACGCTGGATGACAGAAGCCGACGCATTCTTGAAACTCGCTGGCTTGCGGAAGACAAGCTGACCCTGCATGAACTCGCCGATGAGTACGGTGTTTCTGCAGAGCGGATTCGCCAGATCGAAGTAAAGGCGATCAAGACGCTAAGAAGCGAAATGGCGGCTTAAAGTGTCGTAAGAAAAAAGCCCTCATCCGTGTATTCGGTTGAGGGCTTTTTTTGTGCCCGTTGCAAATCGCGGGCACAGGCCCGCTCCAACAGCGCGACGTATCTGTTGGAGCGGGCCTGCGCCCGCGATTTCAAGCCTCAGAACCCACCCCGACAAGTGTATTATCGTCACCCATGACAGACACTGACGTATGGCTCACCGAGTTCGGCGAGCGCCAGGGCAAGGTGAGAAACCCCACGTTATTCTGGCTCTCAATGTTGCTCCTTCTGTTTGGCATCACCGGCATCGGGTGGTCCCTGCCGGTTCCGTTTGAATTCGAACGGATTTCGCCACTTCTGAACTGGGGTAGCGCGTTGTTGATGGCATCGGCCGTTTATTACTTCATCATTTCCGTGCCACTGGGTTTCGGCATGTTGCCCTTTATGTTCGGTGTTGCCACGATACAGATCTGGTTGTCCGGCCAGTCTATTCAGCTGGAATACGCGTCATCGATAATGGTCGGCTCAGGCATAGGCGGATTGTCACTGGGTCATTATGCTGCCGGTGGAGTGCGCGCCGTTTTACGCGATGTTCAATTAATTATGATCGCGCCATTGTGGTTGCTGTCCGATATCTACAAGCGTCTCGGAATCCCATATTGAGTTCAGCGCGATTCATTCGCCCTTGATATCCGGTAGAATTGGCAGCCCAGCAAAAACATCAACCCGCCCGGAGCCGACGTGGCCAACAAAAAACTCGATCCCATGGATCTTTACGATATTCGTTCATTGCTCACAGACGAAGAACGAATGGTGAAAGAATCGGTAGGCCGATTCGTTGACGAACAGGTCCTGCCCGGCATTCAGGATGCATTCGAACGCCACTACTTTCCGAAAGAAATCATCTCGAAAGTAGCGGAGCTTGGTCTTCTCGGCAGCTCGATTGAAGGTTATGACTGCGCTGGCATGAACAGTGTTTCCTACGGACTAATATGCCAGGAGCTTGAGCGTGGCGACAGCGGTCTTCGGAGTTTCGTGTCGGTGCAATCCAGCCTGGTGATGTATCCCATCTATGCCTACGGCTCTGACGAGCAAAAAGAGAAATGGCTGCCGGCGATGGCGCGCGGCGAAGCGATCGGCTGTTTTGGTCTAACCGAACCGCAGGGCGGCTCTGACCCGTCAAACATGAAGACCTACGCCAAGCGCGACGGTGATGACTGGATTCTTAACGGCTCGAAGATGTGGATCACAAACGGTCCCATAGCCGACGCCGCCATTGTCTGGGCTGTGACTGATAACGGCGTTCGTGGTTTTATCGTCGAAAAGGATATGCGGGGCTTCACCGCCCAGGAAATCGAAAACAAGTTTTCGCTTCGCGCATCGGTCACCGGCGCACTGTTCTTCGACAATGTGCGCGTACCCGACGAAAACGTATTGCCGGGCGTCGTTGGTCTCAAAGGGCCGCTGAGTTGCCTGACACAAGCCCGATTCGGAATTACGTGGGGCGTTATAGGCGCCGCACAAGCATGTCTTGCAGAGGTTTTGAAATATACTGACGAACGCGTGTTGTTCGGGCGACCTTTGTCGCACACCCAGACCATACAACTTCGCATGGCTGACATGGCCAGACGAATAACGACAGCGCAGCTGCTGTCTTTTCAACTTGCCAAGTTGAAAGACGCAGGTCAAATGACGCCGACCCATGTTTCAATCGCCAAGTGGAACAACTGTCGCGCAGCAATCGACATTGCTCGTGATGCCCGGGACATTCTCGGTGGCGCTGGCATTAGTGCCGAACATGTTCCCATCAGGCACATGCTGAACCTCGAAAGCGTAATCACGTATGAAGGCACAGAGACCATCCATCAACTGGTCGTGGGCAAGGAACTGACTGGCGTCAACGCCTTCTGAACGACAGCCATGCCATTCCTGGCAATCGCGAGGTCTGGCGCATCGCGTTGCCGATGATCCTCTCCAACATTTCGGTACCGATGCTGGGCATGGTCGATACCGGGGTTACCGGACATCTCGATAGCGCTGCCTACCTCGGCGCCGTCGCTGTTGGTTCAACTATCTTCGGCTTCCTGTATTCGAGCGTGAACTTCCTGCGCATGGGAACGACGGGAATTTCTGCGCAGCACTTCGGGGCAGGCAATTTTGACGGCGTTCGCATAGCGCTCGGCCAGGCACTTATCACTGCGCTATTAATCGCGTCTGTATTGCTGCTGTTCCGGTTGCCGCTTGGCAACCTGGCGCTGGGACTACTCGGCCCGGACTCCCTGGTTCGCGAATATGCGTTGGACTACTATCAAATTCGGATCTGGAGCGCGCCAGCAACGCTTGCAACGTATGCACTGATCGGCTGGTTTATCGGTCTGCAAAACGCACGCGTTCCATTGATCATCGTGTTGGTCACCAACATCATCAATATCGCGCTGGACCTCTGGTTTGTGGTTGTCCTCGACTGGAAAGTAGAAGGCGTCGCCGCTGCATCTGTCATCGCCGAATATACAGGCGTCGCCGTTGGCCTGGGCTTCGCATGGGTCGAGTTGCGAAAACACGGCGGCGAGTGGGTTCTCTCCAAGCTAACGAAAATTTCCGAGTACAAAGCGTTTCTCGCCGTGAACGGCAACTTGTTCGTACGAACCATTGCACTGATGTTCACGTTCGCATTCATCACGGCGCAAGGCGCGCGCCAGGGCGGGCTCATCCTTGCGGCCAACGCCATATTGATTAACCTGCAGCATCTGCTGTCATTTGCGCTCGATGGTCTTGCACATGCGGCAGAGGCGCTGGTTGGCAAAGCAGTTGGTGCAAAAAGCCGAGCCGCTTTGCAGGCGTCTGTTGCCGTTACGCTGCGTTGGTCATTGGTCATTGCGGTCGGTTTTTGCGTCGCCTTTTATGTTGGCGGGCCTTCGCTGATAAGAATATTGACCGACCTGCCGGAGGTACGTGAAACCACCCTTACCTATCTGCCGTGGCTCATCATTTCACCGCTCGTATCTGTTCTTCCATTTCTATACGACGGCGTTTTTGTTGGTGCCACCCGCGCCACGGAAATGCGCAACATTATGCTGATATCGACAGTAATTGTATTCTTGCCCGCCTGGTATGCGCTTCAATTTCTTGGCAATCACGGCTTGTGGCTGTCATTTATTATTTTCATGGCCAGCCGCAGCGTCGGCATGCACTACTACTATCGGTCCAGGGTGCTACCCGGTCTCTGATACCAGGATCGGCGATTCATGCTTGTCGCATTGTTGCTGAACAGAATTTCGCGCCCAGTAATAAGCGAGCACAGCTGACGCGATGTTGGCAAACGCATAGGTTGCGAATATCCCGGCGATTCCGAACAGGGACTGCATGAATATGGCGAGTGGGACATATACCACTGCCATTCGCGCAACGCTGATGACCACGGCCGGCAGTGGCTTGCCCATGCCGTTGAATGACGCGTTCATAACCATGACCACTCCGTAGGCACCGTAGCTCAAAGGCGCGATCAACAGGAACAGCCTCGCTGTCTCGGTAACGGTGTCATTCTCACTGAACATGGCCGGCAGGAAGCTGCTCAAGGCGGCAAGCATTACGGCTATGATCAGCCCCGTGCCGACGCAGAAAATCGCACACAACTTCAGCGCCTGGTAAATTCGGTCTGGCTTGCACGCCGCGATGTTTTGACCCACAAACGGTCCAATGACCGCCGATAACGCATAAAACATGACCAGCGTAAGAGACTCTATTCTGGTCGCAACAGCAAAGCCGGCAACGGCGTCCGGCCCATATCGCGCAAGCATGGCGGTAATGACGCCAAGCGCGATTGGAATGATCGCGTTGGTCGCTGCCGCCGGAATGCCAACGTGCAGAATGTCCACCCAGGACTTCTTTAACTCGTCCCAGTCGGGCCTGTTAAAGGTCAGCATATCGAGACGATGTCGCATCAGGTAGATCGTGCCGACAAAAATCGATCCCCGGGCAAGCAATGCCGCTATCGCGGCACCATTGAGGCTTAACGCCGGAACCGGGCCGAAGCCGAAGATCAAAATGGGATCAAGAATCATATTGATGACCGAGGCCAGCACCATCAGCATGCTCGGCAGGCGCGTGTCGCCGGTGGCACGCATGCTTGCCATGCCCACCATCCCTACCACCACGAACGGTATGCCGCCGTACAAGATCGTCATGTAGCCGCCGATCAATGGAATCAGGTCATCCGGTGCACCCATCAGTCGAAACAACGGCCAGATCGTGGCTATACCAATCGCGCTTAAGATGGCGGTAACAATAAAGGAAAGAATCAGGCTATCAGTCGCCAGACGTCTTGCGCGGCGGTGATTATGAGCACCGATCGCGCGCGCGACGACCGACGAGGTGCCCGCACCAAGCCCGATAGCAACACTGCTGATCACCATAATGATCGGAAACGCAAAACCCAGTGCCGCGAGCTCGCGGTCCCCGACCTTGCCGATGAACCAGGCGTCGACGAAGGTCTGCAGCATCATCGTAAAGATGCCAAACAGTACCGGCACAGTCATGTTGACCAGATGCTGGCCGACGGGACCCTGCGCAAGCCGGGCTTCAGCTTTAGCCATAATCGTTTAGGATAGGAGGCGCCGATGCATCAGCGCAATCGGATGTTGAGTTGTCACTATGAACCAAGCTCATGCGCGCCGCAATGACTGAAAACCGGCAGTCTAATGTGGTTCAATTGCCAACCAGTATCGAGACAGCGAGATTGCGATGGGCTGGAAAAAACTCAGTTCGAAAGTCATTTATGACAACCCGTGGATGACGGTAGTCGAGGATCGTGTGATCAATCCATCCGGTGGTCAGAGCGACTACGGCCATATTCAGTTCAAGACCCGCGCGGTTGCCATTATTCCGATCGACGATGAAGGCAACACATGGCTGGTCGGACAAGATCGATACACCTTGGGCGAATACTCCTGGGAGGTGCCGATGGGCGGCGCACCGAAGGGCGAGGATGCCCTGGCAGCAGCGAAGCGAGAGCTAAAAGAAGAGACCGGGCTGCAGGCCGGAGACTGGAATGAAGTTCTTCGATTGCATACCAGCAACTCGATTACGGATGAGGAAGGATTCGTCTACATTGCAAAAGATCTTCAGCAGGGTGAAACCGAGTTCGGGGAAACGGAGCAATTGGAAATTCGCAAGTTGCCCCTTGCGGATGCCGTCGCCATGGCACAAAACGGCGAGATAACGGATGCAATCAGTGTTGCCGCTCTGCTTTGGGTTAATCAGAACCTGTAAGCACACTAGAAAATCATTTCGGCACTGACGACGTAGCGCATCGGCCCGCCCGAGCGAGCTGTGTCGAACGGGTAACAGGTTACCAGGCTCAACATCGGCTCATCGGTGTCCATCACAATACTGCCACGACGCGAATCAACAACGTCGAGGTGGGTCACCCGGTAAAGGTGATTGCGGCCATCCGCCATTTCGAACGATATCGTTTCGCCTATGTCGAGATCGCGAAGAAACTGAAAATGCGTATCGCGATGTCCCGCGATAATGGCATTACCGGTTTCCCCCGGCAGTGCACTCGCCGACAAATGACCGGGACCGAACGCCAGTGTTCGTCCCGAACCGCCAGCAAGGACGATGAGTTCGATCTCGCCGCGTTTCGCGGACAGTTTCGCGACAGGCCAGGTGTCGGCCCATGGCCACGGTTGTGGTTTGTCCTGGCCTGATTCCGCCCGCTGCCAGGCAGCGCGCATCATTTCCTGTGCGACCCATGCCTTTGCCGGGATGTACGCACCGCGACCCATATGCCAGAAACCAAGACAAAGAAGGCAGCTCATGACGACAAAGCCGAAGGTGACCCTACGCCCGCGCTTGAGATACATGATCAGGTCTCATTATTTGTCCCAGCCAGACGAACATGGCCAGTATCAGGAACATCGCTCCGAGCATTCGACTCATGGGGGCCGATGTTGCTGTCGCCGCGAATCCGAGGATGGCTTGCTGGCTTTGTCCATGCGGTAATAGATTTGGCACCTGGTCTTTACCAAGCGATTCCGCTGCGGGTCGGACCGGGGTTTTGTCGACCGCGACAAGGCTCGTGTAGCGGCTGACCAGATGATGCGATATTGCTGTGGTTACTATCTCGGCCCGAATTTTCTCGGCGTCCTCACCGCGGCGACGGCGATTTTCCAGATCAGCGATGCGAGCGCGTGCCCATAACGCCGCGATGCCAGCACTATCGTGTTCAGTATCGAGAGATATAGCGGCCTGCCACGCACCCAGCACGGCATCCCCGCTCACGATGACTTCGTCACCGTTGCGCGGTTTGCGATCAAGTCGCGCTTTGATCACTACGGGTTCGCCGGAATAGAGATCGGGCGTAATCGCCGGATAGGCGTCGACGACCGCGCCTTTCGGCCATTCAATATGCACGTTGGTAACTTGCGGCTGCTCGAGTTTGCGAAACAGTCGCGCCATTTTCTCGTTTACTTCATGCAACGCACTAATAAAGGTGTAAGTGCCCCGACCGGCCTCGGCGGCCTTGCTCATGAACCAGCCATTCGGCGCAGAACCTATGCCAACCGTGAACAATCGTGCAGCGCCAAGCTCGGCTTCGATCAACTGGAACAAGCCTTCTTCGTTGCCGACGCTGCCGTCCGTAACAAAGATAATCTGCCGCAAGTAGTTGTCATCGAAATCGGAACGCAGCGCCTTTTGCAGGGCAGTACGCATTTCGGTGCCACCGTTCGCTTGCAGTGACCGTACATACGCTTCGGCCTGGCGAATACGGATCGCTGATGCATCAACGGAATTGGGAAACAAGGCATGCGTGACGGAATTGAATTGGATGACATTGAATCGGTCTGATGGTCTTAAACCCGCGAGGGCGAGCAACACCGCCTGCCGTGCCTGCTGAATTGATGTGCCGTGCATTGATCCGGAGGTGTCGATCACAAGAATGAGCTCTCGCGGAACATCGACCACCGTCGCTGTTGCATCATCGGGTGGCACCAGCATCAGCAGCAGATGCGTATTGCCGTCATGGTCTTCGGAGAAGACGTAAGCGCGAGGCGCACTTGAAGCAACGGGACGCCAGATCAATTCCAGATCGTGATCCATCGGTACATCACTATCTGCAAAGGACAGCCTGTAAATCTCGTCCTGCTTGTCAACGTTGATCGGGTGGTAACGACTTGCAACGAAATCAAGCGGCATACCGGCATTGATCGATGCCTGCAGCGTCACTTTGTGGTTGTCGGAACGGGTAACGAAGGGCGGTGTGATCAGCGAGGCATCCGCGACCTCTGTCGTGTCGGCAGCCCAGCCGGATCCTTTTCGATCGCCGGTGGGTACGCCGGGAATGTAACGTGGCGTCATCGTCAATGGAAATCGCAGGCTGAACACACCCTCGTCGTAGCTCAATGATTGTTGATATTCGATCTCGACTGTTACCGTCTCGCCCGGCGCTATATTGGCGATGGCCGTCGTAAACAAATTGGCCCGTTGCTGATTAACGAGGCTTGCTTTCTTGCCGGCCTTCTTTGCCGCCTCGTATTCCTTTCTCGCCTGCTCTTTCTCCCGTATCTCACCTTCAATGAATCGCTCACCAATGTGCAGCCGCATGTGGTCGACCGCTGCGTCCTCGGGGAGGGGGAAAACGTAGATGCCTTCAACCCACTGCTGCCCGTCGTTACGAAAAGTTTGTTTAACGGAAACCCGGGCCACGAGACCGTTCGCTACGATGCTGATGTCCGTGTTGAGTTTCGTTGCGACGACATAACCTTGCTGCATCCGGAACAGAAGGCCGCCACTTTGAAGCTGGTCCGGTGAGGTAATCAGATCCGGGTTTGCGCGCGAGATCACCGGCCAGACGCTCAGCATGAATAGAAAAATTATAATTGGGTAAGCCAGGTCGAATTTATTATTTTGCCGCCGCATCGTGCCACTCCTTTGGATTGAGGCACTGATTGCAACAGCTCAATACGACCAGCCTGGGGCCAGTTCATGGCATTGCACCGACAGAATGTGGCAAATTGTGTCTTTGCCGATATAGTCAGGGAATATGTCCAAACGAATAGCCATTGTCGAAGATGAGGAAGCGATCCGAGAGAACTACGCGGCCGCATTCAGGCGCGAGGGATACGCGGTCGAGCTTTTTGAGGCGCGCCAGCCCGCCATGGATGCGTTCGATATGCGATTGCCGGACCTGGTTGTCATCGACATCAATCTGAAGGATGAAATCGAGGGTGGCTTCGAGCTTTGTCGAAGCTTGCGGGCCAAGTCGAAAAATCTGCCAATCATCTTCCTGACAGCGAGAGATAACGAGTTCGACGCTGTTTCCGGTCTGCGCCTTGGAGCGGATGACTACCTGACCAAGGACATCAGTCTGCCGCACCTGATGGCACGGGTGGCGGCATTGTTCAGACGCATGGACGCACTACTGGAGCCGCAAACCGCCGAGAGCAGGATCAAGCGCGGCGAGTTGGAGCTGGACATCGATCGAATGACGGTTCGCTGGCGAGAACAAACCGTCACGCTGACGCTGACGGAGTTCTGGATGGTGCATGCCATGGCGCGTTATCCGGGTCACGTTAAGAATCGGCAGCAACTCATGGACGCGGCGCAGGCCGTGTTGGATGACAACACGATTACATCTCATATCAAGCGAATCCGCCGCAAGTTTGTCGATATCGACGAAAATTTTAATGCCGTTGAAACTGTCTACGGCATGGGATATCGCTGGCTCGAAAGTTGAATCTAAGACGCCAACTGCTGCTCGTGAGCCTGCTGATGCTGGTCCTGCCGTGGGCTGGGTGTCAGTTTGTTCGGGAAACAGAGTCTGCCTTAAGACGTGGGCAACAGGAGTTTCTGTCCGGCACCGCGCAGGCGATAGCGGATTCGTTGTCACAATTTCCCGACGAGTTTCTCTCCGGCGGCACAGACAAATTCAATAATGACCAGATCTACGGCCACCCACTGGCGAATGCGCCTTTGATTGATGGTTACTTTGACGATTGGTCTATTGGCGACGCTTCCCTTCGAAGCCTGCGCGGCGCGAATGGGAAGATTCAATTCGTATTCGGCACATTTCGTCAGCATGTGTTTCTCTATATTGATGTTCGCGATACCAGCGTTACCTATTTGACGCCTGGACGCTTGGCGAATGATGTAGATCATGTTGATCTCTTAACAGGTGATGCCAGCGGCGAATTGACCCATTATCGATTTACAGCAGAAGCACCGGGCGCGATAACGGTAGTGCGAGTTAGCGAAGACGGAGACGTCGTTGAAAGCCAGTTCGCCGCGCACTGGCAAGACACCGCAACCGGATACCGAATCGAGGTACGAATACCACGCAAGCTGATAGGCGAAGACGTTGGCATCGAAGTTCACAATGCGGGAGCTGGCACGACAATAGTCAGCCGTTCGTTTACTCGAAACAAACCCGGTCGATACGTAACAAAGTCGGCGTTGTTGACGTCCTTTGCCAATGGTTACGCGCAGCCGGGGTTTCGGCTGACCATCACCGATCGGGCTGGCTGGCGACTGGCTCAGGCCGGCGGCCTGGCGAGTGCCCTTAAAGACCACCAGTTTTCGATTGTACCGGCAGGCTGGCAGCTGATCGCCTATCGCGCACTGCTGGAACAGGGGCAGGCAGCGGCCCTGGCCGAGCCAGACCCGTCGGGCCGGGAGAAACAAAACTACATAGCCAGGGCATTGAATAACGAGGAAACGACAAGCTGGTTTCGAAACGCGGACACTGGCCGGGCGGTGGTTGCTGTTGCACAACCGGTGTGGTCGGGCAACGTGCAGACGGGCGCATTGATCCTGCAGCAGGACACGGCGGCCATCCTGAGCCTGACGAATGAGTCATTGATGCGGCTGATCGCGTTAACGATTATTGCGACCGCAGGCGGCGCGTTCGGATTGCTTGGCTATGCAAGCTGGCTGTCACTGCGAATTCGAAGGCTCAGTCACGCGGCGGATCATGCGCTCGACAATGCGAACCCAACCATGGAAATGCCGAGCGCCAATGCGGCGGATGAAGTTGGTGACCTGTCACGCAGTTTTTCCAGCGTGCTGCAGCAGCTTGCCGCGTATAACGAATACTTGCGGTCTTTGGCATCAAAGTTATCGCATGAGTTACGAACACCGCTGACGATTGTAAGATCGTCGCTGGAAAACCTCGACCATGAACCGTTGTCGGAGCAATCAAAGGAGTACACGGAGCGGGCGCGAACCGGTGTCGAACGACTGCAGAAAATACTGAACTCGATGAGCGAGGCAAATCGCGTTGAGCAGTTGATGGAAAACGTGGAGAGCGAAGTTTTTGGTCTGAGTGATGTAATAGATGCGACAACCAAAGCGTATCGAGATGCCTGGCCTGAACGACAGTTCTTGTTTAATGCCGAAACGGCGGACGATCGCGTTGATGGGTCCCCCGAACTCATCGTACAGATGCTGGACAAACTGGTGGATAACGCGGTTGATTTCAGCAAGGTCGATGATGAAATTTCGATCGGTCTGTCGCGAACCGGTGACGAGCTTATCCTGACGGTAGAAAACCCCGGCCCGCCATTGCCAGACAACATGCGTCACAGATTGTTCGAGTCGATGGTGTCAGTAAGAACCGATGCCGGTCGCGATAATCTTGGCTTGGGACTCAACATCGCCAAGATAATTGCGGAAGGGCACGGCGGATCGATACGTGGTGAAAATATTGACGGCGGGGTGCGATTTACGATCATATTGCCAGTGCACCAACACTAAAAATTCAGACAACCACTTTCTATGTTTTGGAGTCTTGGAAAGGAGAGATCTCGGATGGTACGAAAAATGGCCTAGTCAACCATGACCTTTTTGGCTTTGGGCGTCGCCGCTTACGCGGCAACAGCTCTCTTATCCACGTCACTCAGGCCCCCGTTTGTCCGGGATTTATTCGCGAACCTGCCCATAAAGATTTCCGTGCATCTCGCTGGGGGAATTATCGCCATAGTCCTCGGCGCATTCCAGGTTAATTCGCGACTTCGTTCCCGATTTCTATCGATCCATCGGTGGTCCGGCCGAGCGTACATTATTGCAGTCCTTGCGGGTGGTGCCGCCGGATTCACGCTTGCGCTTCAATCATTTGGGGGGCTCGTGACGCACTTTGGATTTGGGCTGATGGCCATCTGTTGGGTCGTCACTACACTCAATGCCTACCGACACATTCGCCGCGGCAACCTGGTTGCCCATCGAGCCTGGATGTTGCGAAGTTACGCCTTAACATTGGCCGCGGTGACATTACGGATATACATACCCTTGAGTCAGGTCGCCGCGATTGAGTTCGAGGCTGCTTATCAAGTGATATCATGGCTTTGCTGGGTTCCAAATATTCTGGTGGTTGAGTGGTTCGTACTTGCTCGCACCACAGCGCCAACAACTGCCGCCTAACAGTGCGCTGCATTGGCCGCCGGGCAGTTTCTATCATTCTTCGCGCTAGTTTCATACTACGAACAAACCGTTGAGGGGCAGCACGCACGAATAGAGGGGGAAGTGAGATGTTTATTGGACACTATGCTGCCGGACTGGCTCTCAAAACATTCGAAAAAAGAGTGTCGCTGGGAGTTCTGTTCCTGGCCGTTCAGTTCGTCGATATCCTGTTTTTCCCGCTCGTTTTGCTCGGTGTTGAGCGAATGAACGTGATCGAAAACTTCACTCAGTCGACTCATTTCGAACTGGTCTACATGCCATATACTCACAGCCTTCTCGCATCTGTGTTTTGGTCTGTCACCGCATATGCCCTGTTCCGATGGGTCGTAGTGAAAAACAACTCGGTTGCGATCGTTGTTGGGCTGGCTGTTTTTTCGCACTGGGTGCTCGACTTGATCGTGCATACGCCAGATCTGCCGCTGTGGAACGATGCTTCGATGAAGCTGGGATTCGGGCTCTGGAACAACGCGATCGCGACCTACGCTCTGGAGGCGGTCATCTTGGTGGTCGCCCTGTGGGCATATCTGCGATCAACCTCGGCAACGACAAAGATTGGCAAGAGCGGCATGATTATCTTTGTTATATTTCTACTCTTGGCTAATGTCGTAAACGTATTCGGACCGTTGCAAGGCGATAGTCAACTGGTAATCGCGCTTGCGGCATTAACTTCTTATTTCTTGTTTGCCGCTGTCGCCTTTTGGCTAAATTCGAAACGGTCCTGAAGATCGGTAGCAAGTGACAGACGAGGTAAGTAAGCAACATTGGGCGCGCGCTCGTAACAATTAATAACAGATACTGGAGGTGAATCATGTCAGCGAACATATCCTGGAACTTGAGGCTTTCAATTCGAGAAGGCCTGGTCGGCGGATTTATTCGCTAGTTCGGGGGAACGCCTGTGGAACAACTCGAATTCCTGGTCAAAGGTTCAACTCCGGAACCATATGAAATAACGTTCATCAAGGACGGCGATAGCCTGACGGCCATCTGTACCTGCCCAGCTGGAACCTTCGGCAATGTTTGCAAACATCGCATCGCGATTATTGACGGTGATGCGAGCGCAGTCGTAAGCGACAACGTCGATAAGGTGCCCGTGGTTCGGGAATGGCTGGTCGGCACGGACGTTGAATCTGCGTTGAAAGAAATGCGCGCTGCAGATTGGCCAGCAGAATCCGCAAAAGATTCGCTAGCTGCTGCAAAAAGAAAGCTGGCCCGAGCGATGAACAGCTAGTATGCATAATGAGTCGGGCCTCAAGCGTGACCAACAACGGCGTATCGGAATAATAAGGGCAGGAGCCATATGGAATCAGCACGGGAAGCACTTCGGCGACTGCGGGACGGAAACCGGCGTTTCGTTTCCGATGTGCAAGGTCGTGGCGCGCTCGCCAGTCAAACGCGGCGGAGTGAGCTGGTCGCCGAGCAAAATCCGTTTGCGATCATCCTCGGATGTTCGGATTCACGCGTACCCGCCGAGATAATATTCGATCAGGGTCTCGGCGACCTGTTTGTTATCCGCGTGGCCGGCAATATTGTCGCACCATCGCAAATTGGCAGCGTAGAGTATGCCGTGGAGCAATATGGGACGCCGCTGGTCCTGGTCCTCGGCCATTCCATGTGTGGTGCGGTACAGGCCGCGTTGGAGGACCTCAATCGCCCGACGGAAAGTCGCTCGCCCAATCTGCATTCAATCGTTAATCGCATCCAGCCCGCAGTTCAGGCTTTGTTGGACGCCGATAAGGTGAAGCATTCAGATGACTTGCTGCAGCATGCTGTTCGGGCAAACGTACGCACCTCGGTAGACGGCCTGAGTCATGGATCGGAAATAATCGAACAACTGATCGGCTCGAACGAACTGCTTGTTGTCGGCGCGGAGTATTCGATTGAAACCGGAATAATTGATTTTTTTGACGCCCAGTAGCAGGAGAAAACGGTGCTCAACATCGAAAGCGTTAACCACGTAGGTATTCGAATTAAGGATAAAAGTCGCTCTGTCAGCTTTTAC
>Ga0114950_10001110_pt1 | contig 19978 bp, 20 predicted proteins | sample N075metaG_FD_83503 | JGI IMG/M metagenome (GOLD analysis project Ga0114950, IMG submission 83503) | Deep subsurface microbial communities from Kermadec Trench to uncover new lineages of life (NeLLi) - N075 metaG | ecosystem: Environmental > Aquatic > Marine > Ocean trench > Sediment | place... | reverse complement strand
GCTTGGCGGGAACGGCTTGGTAGGAGCGGCTTTCCAGCCGCGAATCCCGTCAATCGCGCCACGAATGGCGCTCCTACAGCCCGTATGGCGGCTCGGGGATTCTCGGGACCGGGTTTCCAGGCACGGTTTGGTAGGAACGGCTTTGTGGGAACGGCTTGGTAGGAGCGGCTTTCCAGCCGCGAATCCTTCAATCGTCCTTGAAGCGCGAATGCGCTTTCACCATGCCCCGGCGCAGGTCCTCCCAGGATTGCTCCATGGCCCGCCGGAGATCTCTCCAGGCGTCGTCGCTGGCCGCCATGATCTCCTCCAGCCTGACCACGTAGGTCTCACGCTCCTTGCGCAAACGTTCCAGCTGTTTCTCGTATTCCTCACGCATGTCCGCCTGGGCTTCGCGGACCTGCGCTTCCATCTGCTCGAGTTCCGCGTTCCATTCGTCCAGCTGCGTTTTCAGGTGCTCTACGTAGGCGTTTCTCTGTTCGCTCATACTGATTCCCCTGGCTCCCGTGGGAGCGGCTTTTTCAATCGGTCAATGTCCCGTCCCGATAATCACTCATGGCGCGATCGATTTCCGCGCTCGTGTTCATGACGAAAGGACCGTGCTGCACGATGGGCTCGCCGATCGGTTTTCCGGCAATCAGCAGCACCCGCGCGCCGTGTTCGCCTGCCACCACGCGGACCGAATCGCCGTTCCCCAGCACGCCTGCTTGCCTGGCCTCCAGTTTGGTCGTTGCCTGTTCGGATCCGGCCAGCGCGATGCCGTCATACACATACACGAAACCGTTCAGCCCGTCACTCACCGGAACGACGAGAGTCTCCGAAGGCGTCAGATGCAAATCAAAATAGAGCGGTGCCGTACTCTTGCCGGTCACCGGCCCGGTCACGGCTTCCCCGTCCACATCCAGCGTGCCCGCAAGCACCCGGGCGACGCCTCCGCCGGGCAACGGCGCCTCGGGAATTTCTTCTGGCCCGATGTCCCGGTAGGACGCCGGCTGCATTTTCTCCGCCGCCGGCAGATTCACCCACAACTGGAAGCCGTGCAGACGGCCTTCGCTTTGCCGCGGCATCTCCGAGTGAACGATTCCCCTGCCAGCCGTCATCCACTGGGCGCCCCCCGGGTCCAGTTCGCCGCGGTTGCCCAAGTGATCCTCATGCAGCATCCGCCCTTCCAGCATGTAGGTGACCGTCTCGAAGCCCCGATGCGGGTGAGGGGGGAAACCGGGTAAATAGTCATCAGGCTGGTCACTGCCGAACTCATCCAGCATCAGAAAAGGATCCACCCGCATAGCCTGGGTCTGGCCGAGGCTGCGGCGCAGGCTCACGCCGGCGCCATCACTGGTGGCGATGGCGTTGATGATCCGGTCGATCTCGCGAATATGCATGTCCCGGGAACCCGTAGTCCTCGTCGCGCGTGGATGCATCATTCTACAATGACCGCCATGGAAGGATTATTCGCACTGCTGGCGTTGGCCGGAGTCGGCTGGTTCTGGTACGACACCCGGGGCGTCGGCGAGATCGCACACCGGGTCTGCAAGACCATGTGCCTCGAGCTAAACCTCCAGTTGCTGGATGCCACCGTGAGCCTGCGCAGGGTGTGGCTCGGTCGAAATCCCGACGGCCAGTTGCGTTTCCGGCGCTTCTATTCTTTCGATTACAGCGGGACCGGCTACGACCGGCGCACGGGCGTCCTGGTGCTGTTGGCTTCCACGCCTGAATGGATGCAGATCCAGGGCAAAGACGGCTGGGAACACATCCCCATCGCCCGCGGAACGTTGCGCTTCTGATCCGGCAACGGGGTCTGATCCAACCAAGACCGCCGGGGATCGCTTGCCTGGCTCCAAATGTAAGTCCAGTCGTCTGAAAAGCGATACGCGACGCCCTTCATGCGGATTGAATACATGGGAGAAGGCCCGGATCCGATTTGCCCACGATGAGTCGCGGCAGGATACCGCTCCGACCATGAAGAATCGCGGCTGGAAAGCCGCTCCTGCGCGGCGGAGTCGCGGCTGGGCCGGGACAGGGGCATCGCCCGTCCCGGGAAAGGAGTCACCAGAGATGGGGGCGGTCGGCCAGGTCGGGGCGGTAATCCTTCATGTCCATTTCCCATCGGGAGATCAGCGGGAACGTCTGATAGACCAGCAATAACATGAACACGAACCCGGCGACGAACCCACCGCCGATGATGATTTCAGTGAGCGCCGAGAACTGCAGGTGATCCTCTGACACCGACGGCATGATCATCAGGTAGCGATTGAGCCAGGTTCCGAAAAGCATGATGACCGCCAACGCCCCCAGCATCCAGAAAGTGCGTTTGACGACAGCAAAAATCAGCGTCCCCAGCGGGATAAAGAACACGCACGCCATCATGGCCCAGAAAAGCGGCTGGTAGTGACCGTACATCTTGGCCCAGATGGGCGCCATCTCATTGGGCAGGTTGCCGTACCAGGTCACGAAGAACTGGGACCAGAAAAAGTACATCCACAGCAGCGTGAAACCCGTGGCCATGGCGCCCAGCGAGCGGCGACGCTCGACGGTGAAATACCGGCCCAGGTCCCCCATCCCCGCGACGAGCCCGCCCAACAGGATGATCAAAGCGGTGCCGCCGAAAATGTTGCCGACGACGGAGTACATGGGATAGACAGTGCTGTGATAGTGGGGCCACAGCATCATCCCGAAATCCCAGGCGATAAAGGTCTGGTTGAGAATGAAGACCACGGGCACGATGGTGGGGATCCGCCAGAGTTGCGCCTCGACGCGCTCCATGTCACGGCCCTGCTTACGCTTGACCAGCCGGCGGTACAGCGCGCGCCGCCAGGCCGGTCCCGATTCCGCCATGGACGGCTCCACGTCCGGGAGCAGACCGCTGACGAAATACCAGTTGGCGACCGCGTAGAACAGCAGCATGGCCAGCAGGTTCCGCCAGAACAGAAACTTGTCGTTCAGCCACGGACTCAGGTGCACGCCCTCGCCCGCGTGCGTCCAATACAGCAGTTCGTCCCGGCCACCGAAATAAATGAGCGCGAAACCGAGGATCGCGATGGGTGCGAAAGCCAGCGTGGCGAGTTCGGCGATGCGTTGGTAGGGACGCGCCCATTCCGCCTCGCAGATGCGCATGGTCGCGGAAAACACCACGCCGAACTGCGTAATGCCGGTCAGGAACATCCACACGGCGGTAAACACGCCCCAGTCAGTCGCGGTCATCTCGTTCCAGAACATCGCAACCCAACCCAGCCCGATCAACGCCACGGCGCCGCTGGCCAGCAACACCGGCCGGTACCCCTTCATCGTCCCGGCCACATCGGGCCCGAAATCGGTTTTACTCATGGCGCCCCAGCACCTCTTTCAAATAGTTGATCACATACCAGCGCTGCTCGATGGTCAGCGCATCCCGGTAATAAGGCATCACCACGCTGCCATAAGTAAGCGTGTAAAAAATCTGCCCGTCGGGCTGGCTCTGCACGTAGGCCACGGTGAGGTCCACCGGTGGCGGCAGGAACTTCTGACCCACCAACCCGTCCCCGAGCCCGGTCTCGCCATGGCAGGGCACGCAGTTGATCTCGTAGAGCCTCTGACCTGCCAGCAGGGTTTCCCCGGTAACGGGAACCGGGTTCTCCAGCATGGCTCCCGCCGCCGTGCGGCCCTGGATCAGACCCAGCACGCCGACCGGCGCGGTCAGATACTCGCCCCCCACGGTGGGAATGGATGCATCAGCGGAGGCGATCTTGTCCTCGGTAGCCTTGACCGGCGGCTGATCCACCATGTCCTTGTCCCAGGGCAACGCCATGACGTTGACGCTGGCCACAAGCGCAACCATCGCAAGCGCACAGACGATTCTCATGTTTTTACCCTCTCGACCTTCTCGGCGCCGGCATCAAGCATGATCTTTTCCACCTTTTCTGCGGCGTCCTCGTCGCAACCCACGTGCACGCCGAAGCGGTTGTCGCTGAACGCCGGCAAATAGGGGCGATCCTTCCAGGCCGGCAGGTTGGCACTGAAGAAAAACCCGATCAGCGTGGCCAAAGTGCCCAGCAGAATGGTGGTTTCGAAGGTGATGATCAGAAACGGCGGCCACGGCACGATCGGCCGGCCGCTGGTGGGCAGAATGAACACAATCGCCGACAGGGCGGCCATCAGGAAACCGCCCACGCCGCCGACGATAGCGCCGAACAGTGCAAAACGGCGCAGAACGGATTTTTTCGGACCCAGAACTTTTTCGACACCGTGCAAGGGGATCGGCGACATGAGTTCGATCTCGTCAAAACCCGACGCCTTGAGCCTGCCGGCGGCGTCGAGCAGATCGTCAGCGTATTGATAAACACCGATGATGTTGGCACTCATGTGCGTGCCCCCTTGCGGGTCGGCAGATTGAGTGTCTCCTTGACCTCATACATGGACATGCTCGGGAATACCTTCACGAAGACCAGGAACAGTGTGGTAAACACCGCGAAGGATCCGATGGTAATGGCGATCTCCACGAGGCTTGGCATGTAGAAGCTGAACGCATCCGGCAGGAACTTGCGCGGCTGGGTGGTGGCCACGATCAGGAAGCGTTCGGTGAACATGCCGATGTTGATGGCGATGGAGATCCACAACATTAGCCTGAAGTTCGTGCGAATCTTTTCCGAGAACAGCACCAGCGGCAGGAAGGCGCAGAAGGCAATCATCTCCCAGAACAGCGGCGCGTAGAAGCCGAACAGCTTGAAGCGCAGCGCCTCGATCTCGAACGAGCTGCCGCTGAACCAGCCGGTGAACAGTTCCAGCATGTTGATGTAGCTCCAGATCAACGACAACAACAGCAACAGCTTGCCCAGATTGTTGAAATGCTTCTCGGTGATGTAACGCTCGAAATGAAAATACTTCCTCAGGAAATACATCACCGTCACGATCCCCGCGGTGCCCGAAAAGATCGCGCCACATACGAAATACGGAGCAAAAATCGTATGGTGCAGACCAGGCACGATAGACAGGGCGAAGTCCCAGGACACGATGGAGTGCACGGATACCGCCAGGGGAATCACCAAGACGGCGAAGAAGGTATAGGCCCAACCCAGCCGGTGCCACTCCCGGTCGGTGCCCCGCCAACCGAAACACATGATGGCGTAGATTTTCCTGCGCAGACCGGTAGCGTTGTCGCGTACCGTGGCGAAATCAGGGACCGAGCCCATGTAAATAAAAATCGAACTGGCCGTCAGATAAGTGGTAATGGCCATCACATCGAACATCAAAGGCGACCGGAAATTCGGCCACAGGCCCATGACATTGGGAATGGGAACTGTCCAGTGTACGAACCATAGTCTGCCCAGATGGACCATCACGTAGAACGCCGCGGTTATGAGCGAGAACAGGGTCATGGCCTCGGCGGAGCGGTAGATGGACTTGCGCCAGTCGCTCTGTGTGATGTGCAGCACCGCCGACAGCAGCGTGCCCGAGTGACTCAAACCGATCCAGAAAATAAAGTTACCCAGATACGTGCCCCAGTAGGCCGCCCGGCTCATGCCCGCGGCGCCCACACCCACGAACAACTGGTACCACCAGGGGGCGAAGAAACCGAAGATCATCACCGTCACCGAAATACTCAGCGCCGTCCAGTAGCGCCAGGTAAAGGTCGTCATCGTCGGCAGTACCGCGTCGTTGACCTCCTGGTAGCTTGGTTGCCCGCGTTCAGACATGCTCTTGGTCAACTCTGCGCAGATAAACGATGGACGGGGAAGTGTTGAGCTCCTTGAGCACCGTATAGCCCCGCGCATCCGATGCCATCTGCGCTACCTGGCTGTCCGGGTCGTTGCGGTCGCCGAACACGATGGCTTTCGTCGGGCAAGCCTGGGCGCAGGCGGGCTGGATATCGCCTTCACGCAGCCGGCGACGGCCGTCATCCTTGGCGTGGTCCTTGGCTTCCCGGATGCGCTGGATGCAAAAGGTGCACTTCTCCATCACGCCCTTCTCCCGCACGGTAACATCCGGGTTCAGTTGCTGTTCCAGGGGCGCGTCCCAGGTATAGCTGAACCAGTTGAAAAAACGCACCTCATAAGGGCAATACACCGCGCAGGTACGGGTGCCGATGCAGCGGTTGTAGATCTGCGTGTTGAGACCGTCCTGGTTGTGATAAGTGGCACTGACCGGGCAGGCGATCTCGCACGGGGCCTGGTCGCAGTGCTGGCACAGCATGGGAATGAAGCTCAGCTTCGCGTTCGGGTACTCGCCGGACCAGTAACGCTCGATCCGGATCCATTTGATCTCCCGGTTCTCGCTGAAACGCTTCTCGCCCACGATGGGCAGGTTGTTTTCCGCGGTGCAGGCCACCACGCAGGCTTCGCAGCCGGTGCAACGATCCAGATCGATCACCATGCCCCAGCTGTAATCGAAGCTCTCGAAGTAACCGGGTCTGCGCCAAACACTCCAGTTTGTGAACAGGTCTTTGATCAGGCTCATTTTCGTTCTCCACTACGCATTCGTTGCCACTCACCCATGATCGCCGCCTTCCTGCGTCTCACCCGACCTTGGACCGAGGATCTGACGGTCCAGGGTGCGACTCCAGCCACCCGTCTTGACGAAGCGAATGCGTTCGCCGGTCGGCGTCAGGTTCACCCGCGTGGCGCCCCAGGCGAACGCGCCGGTGCGCGAATCCACTTGCGCACTGAGGATGCTCAGGGGATTGGCGCCACGACCGGTGGCATAGCGTCCGAAGCTGGTGTGCCCCTGGCCGATGGGCATCGCCACCGTGTCCGGACGGATACCCTGGGTGATCCACACCGGCGCGCGCAGCGATCCGGCAGGCGAACTCACTTCGAGAATATCCCCCTCGTCCACGCCAAGCTCATTGGCGGTACGCGGGTTCAGTTCGATCCATGAGCCGTACACGATGCTGGTCATGGGATCGGGCAGTTCCTGCTGCCAGGGCAAGTTGGCGCCGCGACCGTCGAAAAACCCCTGGCTCACGAAAGGCTGGAAGTACCACGGGTAATCCACGTCGTTGCCGGCATGAACGGGTGGCTCGTAATCCACCTGCGCATGGAACTCGTTTCGCTGGCTGGCTCGTCTCGTTTCGCCCCACACGCCCGCTTCCAGCACCGCTGTCCAGAACGCATCGAAATCCACGTAGTCCAATTTGTCACGACGTTTGTCGTACATGCGTCGCCAGGCATTGCGCAGGTAAGCATGAAAATCCGGCCACGGCATGGCGCGTTGCATGTCCCTGTCCATGCGTTGGGCCAGCCTGATAAAGACGTCACCCACGTCCATGGTGTCGTAGAGCGGCGCCACCACCGGCTGCGAGATGGATGCGACACGCATGCCCACACCAGGTTCGGGGGCGTCGTCACCCCAGCCCTCCAGATAACTGTTCACCGGCAAGACGATATCAGCGTATTGCATCGTCTCGTCCATGAAACTGCTCAAGCCCACCACCAGCGGAATTCGCTGCAACGCGCGAACCAGACGTTCGTCTCCGGGGAAATCATAAAGCGGGTTGGTACCCGCAATGATCAGAACACCGTCGTCAACGTCGGCGATCTCTTCCACGAAAGCCAGCAGATCCAGATAACTGCCGTGGCGCTGCATGCCGGTACGGCCGAAAGCCGGTTTCGGGTTGAACACCACACCGCCTTCCCGGCCGATGTTGCCCGCCAGGTGATTCAGCAGGTTGATCGCAACGAGATTGGGCACACCGTTGGTGCCAGCGGCGGCCCCTCCACCGCCTATGGCCAAAGGCGCTTTCGCATCCCCGAACGATCGTGCCAGCCGCTCGATGGTCGAGGCTTCCACCCCGCTGATCTCCGCGACCCGCGGCGGATCGAACTCAGCCAATGCGGCAGCGAAACGGCCAGCCCCGCCGGCGATGATGTGCGCAATTCCCAGCGCCAGCGCACCCTCGGTACCGGGCACCGCCGGCACCCAGATGTCCGCGTTGGCCCCGGTGAGGGACATGCGCGGCTCAATTTGAACGAGCTGACCTCGCTGCCGCCGTGGGCCCTTGTCCTCGCCCTCGCGCCGGCCCTGGCGGAAGTCTCCGTAGGCCCGGCTGTAGCTGACGGGAGACACCCACATGCCGAGAAAGTCCGCCCCGAAGCTCAACAAGAAATCGCTGTTGGCGATGTCGTAGTAAGGCAGTTGCGCCGTGTCAAAGCTGGCGGCGTTGGCGCTGTAGAGGTTGGTCGGGTTGGTGAAGGCATACTGCAGATAACGCCCGGAACCCATCAGTCCGAGGAACTGGATCAGCAGATCATCGAGGTGGCCCCGGATATCCCCGGTGAGCAGCCCCACGCCGGCGCCGCGATTGGCGAGACGCAATTTATCCAGATGACTGGCCACCGTCGTAAGCGCGCTGTTCCAGCCAACGGTGTGGAAGTCTCCTGTGCCGCGTTCGCCGCGGCGCGTGACCGGGGTCTGCAGACGATCCGGGTTGTACAGCACCTGCAAACCCGACTGTCCCAGCGCGCAGGTCCCACCCTGACTGACGGGGTGCGCGGGGTTGCCCTCGATTTTCTTGGCGCGGCCTTCCCGAATGCGCACGGTAATGCCGCAGCCCGCGGGGCAGAGATTGCATACGGTGTTGTAGTACGCCGCCACACCCGGGATGTAGTCTTCCGGCGGGACTACATACGGGATGAGTTGCTCCACCGGGCGCCGGGAGAACTTGGCGGTCAGGAATCCCGCACCCGCCATGACGGACGTGCCGGTTCCGACCAGCGCCAGGAATTCGCGGCGACTGAGCTTGCTGCCGGGGTTTTTCTTTCTTGCCATAGTCTTTAATACCAAGAGCGTACTATTTGTGACAGGTCCAGCAATCGCGGCCGTTTTCCACTTCACGTTCCTCATGACAACCCACACACCATTTCATGGACAGGGGCGCCACGCGTTCGATACGCGCCATGGTCTGAACTTCGCCGTGGCAGGTCTGACACGCCACCTCGGCCTGCACATGACGCTTGTGGGAGAAATAAACAAAATCCGCCAGGTCGTGCACCTTGATCCAGGGAATCGCCTGTCGGCTATTCCAGTAGTCTGTGAGTTTCTGGATCTCGGGTTTGTCCGTGGCGATGACTTTGTGGCAGCCCATGCACTTCTCCACCGCGGGGACCCCGGCGGTCGTGGATCGGGCGGCGTAGATGTGACAGTACTGACAATCGATCTGGTAGTCGCCGGCGTGGATGACGTGGCTGAACTCGATGGGCTGCACCGGCGCGGTTCCGGGGAAAAAGACCTCGTAGGCGACCCAGCCGGCGATGTACGCGGCCAGAGCGATGCCCACGGCGATTGCCGCAGGTTTGAATGCGCCCAGAGCTTCGCGAACCGAAACGGACATGGCAGTTCCTTATTTTTCTTTCTGCGTTTTTCTTGTCATGGCGACCCGCTCAGCCGGCCGCTTCAACCTTTTTCAGGTACAGCGATGGTCCCTCATGCGCCTGTTCTCCGAAGGTCAGCCGGACTCGATAGCGTCCGGGCCGCACGAACAACACGTTTTCGAGCGGCATGATCATTTGTGTTTTTGCCGGAGCCCCCGGCTCTGACGCCTGCTTCACGTCGGTGTGACCGTCCACAGTAAACACAGGATCATCGTCCGGACCGAGCAGATCAATCCGGAACGGGATACGGCCGTGTTCCGCGCCGTCCCATTCCACCACCACGACCAGGACCAGCCGCTCCTGTCGGGCCGGAAAATCGGAAGCCTGCAGTTCGTTAAGGACGCCGCGAATGCTGAGCTTCCCATACTCATCTGTCCCGGCGTCATCGCATAAGAGCGCAATGATCTGCACTTACAGCACATAGACGAATACAAAAAGGCACATCCAGACCACGTCCACAAAGTGCCAGTACCAGGCAACTGCTTCGAACCCGAAATGGCGTTCCGCCGAAAAATGCCCCGCCGCGAGCCGGAACCAGACCACGATCAGCATGATGAGGCCGACGGTTACATGCAACCCGTGAAAACCGGTCAGCATGTAAAAGGTGGACCCGTAGATACCGGAACCCAGCGTCAGGTTCATTTCGGTCCAGGCGTGGATGTACTCGCTGGCCTGCAGGTACAGGAACGCGATGCCCAAAAAAATCGTCAGACCCAGCCACACCAGCAGACTCTTGCGATTGTCCAGCTTGAGCGACCGGTGGGCCATGGTCACGGTGAAACCCGATGAAAGGAGTATCAGGGTGTTGACCAGCGGGATGTCCCAGGCACTGACCAAACGGAAGGTTCCGCCGACGGCGCCGGGGCCGTTGGTGGGCCAGGTCGCCAGGTAATCCGGGTACAAAACCATGTTGGTCATGACCCCGTGGCCTTCGCCACCCAGCCACGGCACCGCCAGGTTGCGCACGTAGAACAGCGCGCCGAAAAACACCGCAAAAAACATCACTTCAGAAAAAATGACCCACCCCATGCCCCAGCGATAGGAACGGTCCACCTGGGCGTTATACATACCGCTTTCGCCTTCGCGAATCTGATCGTGAAACCAGCCCACCATCATTACGATGATGATCAGGGCGCCACCCCCGAACATGGCCAGCGCCACATCGCCACCGCCGTTAAGAGTTCTGGCAAAACCCACCATGAGCAGACACAACCCCGCCGAGCCGATGATCGGCCAGGGACTGCTTGCAGGTACGTAATATCCGCCAGTTGCTCCCGCCATCAGAGTGTTCCGTTTGTTGTTGTCATGGTCCTGCAGGGTGCGCGATTTCTCTCGGATGGGCGTCCGGATGGATTTCGGGTGGCGTTGTGAAGCTGTGATACGGCGGTGGTGACGGCAGAAGCCACTCGAGCCCTCGCGCACCCTCCCATGACCGGGCTTGGGCGCGTTTGCCACCGATCACGGTGCGGATGATCACCACCACAAACAGCAACTGAGTCACGCCGAAACAGAATGCGCCGATACTGGAAATCATGTTGAATTCCGCAAACTGCACGGCGTAGTCCGGGATGCGTCGCGGCATGCCGGCCAGACCCAGGAAGTGTTGCGGGAAAAACAATACGTTGACGAAAATGACGCTGAGCCAGAAATGCCATTTGCCCAGTCGTTCCGGATACTGATGCCCGGTCCATTTCGGCAACCAGTAATACACGCCGGCCATGATGGCGAATATCGAGCCCGTCACGAGCACATAGTGAAAGTGCGCCACCACGAAATAGGTGTCGTGGTACTGGAAGTCAGCCGGCGTGATCGCCAGCATCACACCGGAAAAACCGCCAATAGTAAACAAAACCACGAAGGCCAGCGCAAACAGCATCGGCGTTTCGAAGGTCATCGAACCTCGCCACATGGTCGAAACCCAGTTGAACACCTTCACGCCCGTAGGCACGGCGATCAGCATGGTCGCGTACATGAAGAACAACTCGCCCGCCAGCGGCATACCGACCGTAAACATGTGATGGGCCCACACGATAAGGGACAGGAAAGCAATGCTCGCCGTTGCGTACACCATCGTCGAGTAACCAAACAACGGCTTGCGTGAGAAGGTGGGGATAATCTCCGATACCACCCCGAAGGCCGGCAGGATCATGATGTAAACCTCGGGGTGCCCAAAGAACCAGAAGATATGCTGGAACAATACCGGGTCGCCACCACCTGCCGCATCGAAGAAACTGGTACCAAAGAATCCGTCGGTGAGCAGCATGGTGACGGCGCCGGCCAGCACCGGCATCACGGCAATCAGCAGGAAAGCCGTAATCAGCCAGGTCCATACGAACAGCGGCATCTGCATCAAGTGCAGCCCAGGCGCGCGCATGTTCAGAATCGTGGCGATGATGTTGATGGCGCCCATGATCGAGGACATGCCCATCAGGTGAATCGAGAAAATCACAAAGGGCAGCGCGTCTCCGGTCTGGAGCATGAGCGGCGGGTACATGGTCCAGCCGGCTGCCGGTCCGCCGCCTTCCATGAACAGCGTGGAGAGCAGGATCGCAAAAGCAAAGGGGAGAATCCAGAAGCTCCAGTTGTTCAAACGCGGCAGGGCCATATCCGGCGCGCCCACCATCATCGGGATCATCCAGTTGGCCAGGCCGACGAAGGCCGGCATCACGGCGCCGAACACCATGATCAACGCGTGCATGGTGGTCATGGAGTTGAAAAATCCGGGGTCCACCACCTGCAGACCCGGCTGGAACAGTTCGGCCCGGATGATCATGGCCATCAACCCGCCGGTAATAAACATGATCAGCGAGAACACCAGATAAAGAGTGCCGATGTCCTTGTGGTTGGTCGCAAACAACCACCGCCGGATCCCCTTGGCCGGACCGTCTTGATGATCGTCGCGCCCAATGGCTTCTTGATACTCACTCATTGCGTTGTTCTCTGCCGGTAGAGGCGGCTTCCTGTAGGAGCGGCTTTTGTAGGAGCGGCTTTCCAGCCGCGACTCCTTTTCATGTTCTTCTCCCAGTTCATCTTTTCGCCGCGATCTCACGGGGTTGTACCGCATCACCCATGTCATTGCCCCAGGCATTGCGCTCGTAGGTGATCACCGCCGCGATATCCGTGTCGTTGAGTAGCGCGCTGAATGCCTGCATGGCAGTCCCGGCACGGCCGTTCAATACGATATCGATGTGGGCTTCGATCGGCCCGGTAGCAGACGGCGCACCCGCCAGCGCGGGGAACGCCCCGGAAATGCCCTGACCGGCAGCCTGATGGCACACGGCGCACTGTATGCGATAAACCTGCTCACCATGTGCGACCAGTTCTTCGAGAATCCATTCACGAGCCGCTTCGGCCGCCACGGCTGCGGCCGCACCCGCCTGCTCCTCCACCCACGCGAGATATTCTTCCTGCTCCACGACGGCCACGACAATGGGCATGAAACCGTGACCGACGCCGCACAATTCCGCGCATTGACCGCGATAAATGCCCGGTTCGTCGATCAGAGTCCACGCGTCGTTGATGAAGCCGGGAATCGCATCGCGCTTCCAGCCGAAGTCCGGAACCCACCAGCTGTGAATGACATCGTCCGAGGTGATCAGAAACCGGACCTTCGTGTTCAACGGGAGCACCAGCATGTTATCGACATCCAAAAGGAAATTTTCCGTCGCCAGGGGATCGATACCCGCCAGCTCAAGCGCTTCGGGATGCGTAATCGAACTGACAAAACTGATGCCGTCCTCGACGTAGTCGTATTTCCACTTCCACTGGTAACCGGTGACCTTCACCGTCATATCCGCCTCGATGGTGTCCTCCATGGCCAGCAGGGTTACCGTGGCCGGTATCGCCATCGCGACGAGAATAAGAAACGGAATGGTCGTCCAAAGAATCTCGATCCTGGTGGAATGGTGGAAATGCGCCGCCACGGCACCGCGCGACTTGCGGTGTTTGACGATGGAGAAAATCATCGCGCCGAACACGCCGACACCGATCAGCGCACAGATCGTCAGAATGATCATGTGTAACCGGAAGACTTCGCGGGAGATGGGCGTCACACCTTCCGGCATATTCAGGGCCCAGTCAGCCCACACCGGGGCCGCGACCAGAGCCAGCAACATTGTCGCGGCAATTCTTGCTGCTTTGTGCAGTGCCTTCATCGGCCAGGCAAATCCGGTGCTCATGAGATCGTCGACCACGCGACCAGCGCCAGCCCCGCGAAGGGAAGCACCGGCAAACCCGGCGGCGCAGAAGTCACTGCGATGGAGACGGAAAATACGAGTACTGGGGCGCACAAGGCTATGAGGCCACGCCCGATCAGAGAGCAGTTGGGGCGCACCACGAGAGTGGTTCGGCCACCGCGGGTTACTTCGACCACACGCCTCCCCACTTGTTGTGTGTGCGGCGGAACAATCGGCGGCGATGTTAGCGTAGGCCCCCGAAACGCGCAAGCTGAAGAGCGGAGCCGTGGTCCGGCAGCCTATTTGACCACGCGCAGATGGCCACGATCCGGGCTTTCCGGGTCCGGATCACTGGGCGGGGAATCATCCGTCTCCTCCGGGAAAAGCAGGCCCCGGCCGTTCTCCCGGGCATAAATTCCCTTGACGGCGTCCACCGGCACGAAGACGGAAAACGGGTCCCCGGCAAACCTGGCCTCGAAACTGATCACTTCATTGTCCAGCTTCAGATCCTCGACGGCCTGGGGGCTGATGTTCAGCACCACTTTGCCATCCCGGATGGCCCGGGGGGGCACCTGCACGTCATCCCGGGGCTCCACCAGCAGGTGTGGCGTCAACTCGTTGTCGAGTATCCACTGGTAGAGAGCGCGGATCAGATACGGTTGTGCCGGCGTCATCGGAAATCTCTCAAACCGCGTGCGGCGACCCGGAGGCAGCCGCGTAAGTTGGGCATGCGGGCCAATAACATCCCAAGTATAAACACGGGCCCGGCAGAAATACGGGAACGGGTCTTGAAAGCCCACCGACGCCCCTGAGGGACGATTCAGAAGCCCAGTTCGCTTTCCTCGGCCGAGAGACTGTTCCTGAAAGACTCCATCGCAAAAACACGTTCAGAGTAATCCTTTACCGCTTGCGCCTGACGCGGCAGATCGATTCGCCAACTCTTGAGTCTCCACAACACCGGCGCGATGGCGCAGTCCACCAGGCTCAACTCATCGCTGAGAAAGAAAGCGCCGGCAGCAAACGCGTCGTTACTCTTGATGATGCTTTCCTTGAGCATCTTGCGCGCCTTTTCCGCCCGTTGGGTTGTTCCCTTGTCAAGATCATCCACCAGCGTGTACCAGTCGTGGCGAATCCGGAACAGGGCCAGGCGTGCACGTGCGCGTGACATAGGATCCACCGCCATCAACGGTGGATGCGGGTAACGTTCATCCAGGTACTCGCCGATAACTTCCGGGTCATAAAGAACCAGGTCCCGATCGATCAAGGTAGGTGTTGAGTGATAGGGGTTGAGATCGATGAGATCTTCCGGCGGCTTGTTGTCATCCACATCGATAATTTCGACGTTGATTCCCTTCGCCGCGAGTACCACACGGGCACAATGACTGTAAGGGGAAACCGGCGAAGAAAACAACGCCATCCCGGACCGACCGCGCTCAAGAATACTCACCAAAGCAAGGCTCCATTACGCCAACATCAGGGCGCTGCGTGTGAAAATAGTGCAGAAGACCTGACCGCCGATGACGCGGCACTCGCGGTCCATCGGCAAGATGGTGGCGTCAGGAAACATCCCGCCAATAAGTTTTGCAAACATATGGAAAAAATCTGACCGGCATTCACGTGCTGCGCAGCAGTCAACGTGCAATGACGAGAAGCAGCGGTCATTTCACATCCCGCCAATAGTCTTTATACAGGAAGTAGGCAAACAAGGTGAACACAGCAAGAAACAACAACACCCAAATCCCCACGCTCTCGCGTTTGATCCTCGAAGGCTCCGCAATATACTCGAGGAAGGTGACCAGATCATTGACCGCCTGATCGAACTCCTCCTCCGTCATGATCCCTTCCTCGATTATCTCCAACCCGCTTAATACGTGCTCGGTCTGTGCGTACACCAGTTTGCTGCCAGCCAGGGAGGCGTGGACGGCGCGTTCTTCGAACACCGCCGCCTGGATTCCCTGTAACTGCCACAGCGGATTGGGCATGGCTGTGTTGTCGAACAACACGTTGTTCCAGCCGGTGGGACGCTCATCATCCAGGTAAAAGGACTTGAGGAAGGTGTACAGCCAGTCCACGCCCCGGGAACGGGCCACCAGAGTCAGATCCGGGGGCGCGACGCCAAACCATGTCTCAGCGTCCTCCGGCAACATGGCGACGACCATCATGTCGTCGATCTTCTCCGTCGTCGGCGCCAGGTTTTCCAGCACTTGCGCTTCCGTCAGCCCCAGGTCGTCGGCGAGGCGCCGGTAACGAACATAACTCGCCGAGTGGCAGCTCAGACAGTAGTTGGAAAATAGCTGCGCTCCACGCTGCAGGGAGGCCTGGCTATTGATATTGGTATTTGCCTGTTCCAGATGCTCGCCCCCGGACGAAGCGGTCACCACCAGAGGCAGCGCGAGCAACACACCGGCGACGAGTTTCCTAACCATGTTTCGTCACTCTCTCAGGAACAGGATGGGACTTCTCGCACTTGTAGTAGAAGGGCAAACCCAGGAAGTACCCGAAGTAAACAACCGTCAGCACGCGAGCGACCGTGGTCAGCGTCGAGCTGCCAGCAGCGCCACCCACGTAACCCAGCCCAATAAAGCTGACCACGAAAGCGGCCAGCGCCAGCTTTGATACCCAGCCGCGGTAACGCATCGAGCGCACCGGGTGACGGTCCAGCCAGGGCACCAGGAACAGCATCACCAGCGACAGGCCCATCAGCATGACGCCCGGGGCTTTCAGCGGTATAGCCCGCAAAATCGCGTAGAAGGGCGTGAAATACCACACGGGTTTAATGTGATCCGGTGTGTTCAGAGGATCCGCCGGTTCGAAGTTGGCGTCTTCCAGGAACTGCCCACCCAGATCCGGCGCAAAAAATACGATGAACGCCGCCACCAGCAGGAATACCCCCACTCCGAACACGTCCTTGACCGTGTAATAGGGATGGAAAGGAATCCCGTCCAGGGGTATGCCCTCCGCGTCCGTCAACTCCTTGATCTCGATCCCGTCGGGGTTGTTGGAGCCCACTTTACGCAGGGCCATCAGATGGAGGAATATCAACCCGATCAGCGCCAACGGCATTGCCGCCACGTGCAGTGCGAAAAAGCGGTTCAGGGTGACATCGGAAAGGACGTAGTCACCCCGTATCCACAGCGCGAGGTCGTCGCCCACCCACGGGATTGCGCCAAACAGGGAGATGATGACCTGGGCGCCCCAGTAGGACATCTGACCCCAGGGCAGTACATAGCCCAGGAAGGCCTCGGCCATCAGGGCGACGAACACCAGCATGCCGATAACCCACAACAACTCCCGGGGTTTTTGGTACGAGCCGTACAGCAGGCCGCGGAACATGTGCAGATACACCACGACAAAAAACGCGGAAGCGCCGGTGCTGTGCATGTAACGGATCAGCCAGCCCCACTCCACATCGCGCATGATGAATTCGACCGACGCGAAAGCCAGGTCGGCATCGGGTTTGAAATACATGGCAAGCCAGATGCCGGTGATCAACTGACTGACCAACACCAGCAATGCCAGCGACCCGAAGAAATACCAGAAGTCGAAATTCTTCGGGGCGTAGTAGCCCGTCATCACGTATGCCCAAATCGCGGAAACACCGAGACGGTCGTCGATCCACTGCCCCAGATTGCCCATGGATCGCGAGAACGCGTTGGCTGGCCTGCCCATCACACAACTCCTTCAGGATCCACGCCGATCAGAATCCGGCGCTCGTCCAGAAAACGGTAGGACGGCACTACCAGGTTGGCCGGCGCGGGGACACCGTCGTACACGCGGCCTGCCATATCAAATTTGGACAGATGACAAGGGCACATGAACCCGCCGTGCCAGTCTGGATCGAAAGCCGTCGGCCCGGCGTTGGGTACAAAGGTGGGCACGCAACCCAGATGCGTGCACAACCCGATGGTGACGAAAAGATCGGGTTCGATGGAGCGCCACTCGTTCTGGGCGTAACCGGGTTGCTGCTCTGCCTCGGAATCCGGGTCCCGCAACCTGGAATCCAGACCGGGAAGCGCTTCCAGCATCTCCGGCGTGCGCCGCACGATCCAGATCGGGCGTCCGCGCCACTCGACGGTCATCATTTCTCCCGGCCGAAGGTCCCCCACGTCCACTTCAACCGGCGCGCCGGCCGCTTTGGTCCGGGCGCTGGGGTTCCACGCCTTTATGAAAGGAATGAGCCAAAAAATCGCGCCGATGCCTGCCATAACGGAGGTCGCCGCAGTGAGAAACCGGCGTCTACCCTTATTCACGCCATCGCTGGCCATCAACGGTCTCCAGATAAAGTAAATGCAGGGCGTTCAGGCATGAAATGCGCGCGAACCAATCCTGAGCGGTCCTTCAAATCAGGATTCACGCCTTGCTCAGGCCTCATTCAGGCCGTATTCGGGCCTTTGTGTTTCGCGTAAGCGCTCGCCGCATCGCAAAAAGTCGCTAGAATGTAAGATTACTGAAAACCGGTCAACCCCGATCTGACCGACATCAAGCCCCCCTCGTTCTTGTGACAACAGCAGCCGCATGAAGCTTTTCAGACTACTGGGGTTCGCCGCCCAGTTTACCATCATCGGTCTCGCGGCCGCGTTCCTGGTCGTGTATTTCCGTCCTCAACTGCTGGCGACCGCGCCAGCCCAGCCGGCAAGCTCCTACGCCGCGGCCGTCAGTGCCGCCGCCAGGGGCGTCGTCAACGTCCATGTGATCATGGAAGCCGACGAATCGGAAATGGCCTCGCCGCTCATGGACCCGGAACTCAAACGTTTCTACGAGCAACGCCAGGCGTCTCCGCCGAGACAGAAATCCAGTCTCGGGTCGGGTGTGGTTGTTCGTGAAGACGGTTACCTGCTGACCAACCATCACCTGATTCATGAAGCCCGGGATATTCATGTCACCCTGTGGGACGGTTCCGAGGCCAGCGGCGTACTGGTAGGCACCGACCCCGAAACAGACCTGGCCGTGCTGAGAATCCAGTCAACCCAGGGCGCGGATCTAAAACTGCACCCCGTCGCCTTTGCCACCGAGACACTGGCCGTAGGCGACGTCGTCCTGGCCATCGGCAACCCCTTCGGCGTGGGACAGACGGTCACCATGGGCATCGTCAGCGCCACCGGGCGGCATGATCTGGCCATCAGCAGTTTCGAGGATTTCATCCAGACCGACGCGGCCATCAACCCCGGCAACTCGGGAGGCGCGCTGATCAACACCCGCGGTGAACTGGTCGGGATCAACTCCGCGGTGTTCACCCCTGCCGCGGGTCAGGGCGGCGCACAAGGCATCAGCTTCGCCATCCCCGCGCACATGGCCGCGGAGGTTTTGAACCAGATCCTGGAACAAGGTCGTGTCATCCGGGGCTGGTTGGGAGTCGACACTACCGACCTGCAGTTGGCCGATGGCAGCCTGAACGTGCTGGTATCGGCAGTTGAGTACGGCAGTCCCGCCGCCGCCGCGGGACTGTTACCCGGCGACCTCATCCTCAGCGTCGACGGCATCGCGGTGCACAACACGCGGCAGTTTCTCGACCATGTGGCGAAACGCGACCCGGGGGTTGAAGTGGCCATCGGGTATCAACGCCGGGATGTGCACAACACGGCGAACGCCGTATTGGCGGAACGCCCGCAACCCCAAAACTAACCCGCTTTCGACGTGTGTTCCAGGGAAGCAGGGGCGCTGCTTCCCCCAAATACATTGGGACCGCGGTACCGATCATCGACCGAAGAGTCGCGGCTGGAAAGCCGCTCCTGCGCAGGGGCGCCATTCGTGGCGCGATGCTCAGGCCTGTGCTGCCTGGAGTTCGTCCTGGTCGGTGCCCGGGAGCCGGCGGATCCGGGCGCCAAGCTGGGCCAGCTTCTCCTCGATACAGTCATAGCCCCGATCGATGTGATAGATGCGATCCACCACGGTCTCGCCTTCAGCCACGAGCCCCGCCAGGACCAGACTCGCGGAAGCGCGCAGGTCCGTCGCCATGACCGGCGCCGCGTTGAGATGGTCCACACCGCGGGTGACGGCGGTGTTTCCCTCGAGCCGGATATCGGCACCCAGGCGCCGCAGTTCGTGCACATGCATGAAACGGTTCTCGAACACGGTTTCGGTGATCGTCGCCACGCCTTCAGCGATAGTGTTCAGTGCGCTGAACTGCGCTTGCATGTCTGTTGGAAACGCCGGATAAGGCGCGGTGGTGATATCCACGGCGCGCGGACGTCGCCCGTGCATATCGCACTCGATCCAGTCATCGCCGCAGGTGATCTCGGCACCCGCTTCTTCGAGCTTGAGCAGCACCGATTCAAGGATATCCGGCCGCGTATTCTTGACCTTGACCCGCCCGCGGGTAATGGCGGCGGCGACCAGGAAAGTCCCGGTTTCGATCCGGTCCGGCAGCACGTCGTATTCGCAACCTGCCAGACGGTCCACGCCATGAATGACGATGGTGCGAGACCCGGCACCTTCGATGTCTGCCCCCATCGCGTTGAGACAGTT
>Ga0114950_10001109_pt1 | contig 19980 bp, 18 predicted proteins | sample N075metaG_FD_83503 | JGI IMG/M metagenome (GOLD analysis project Ga0114950, IMG submission 83503) | Deep subsurface microbial communities from Kermadec Trench to uncover new lineages of life (NeLLi) - N075 metaG | ecosystem: Environmental > Aquatic > Marine > Ocean trench > Sediment | place... | reverse complement strand
GCGCCCGACAGATGGCCGCCGTCGATCGCGTCGATCAGGTCGGCCTCCACCACATGGCCGCCGCGCCCGACATTGACCACATAAGCGCCCTTGGGCAACGCGCCAAGGGTTCGCGCGTTGAGCACCCCCTCGGTCTCCGGCGTCAGCGGAAGCAGGCACACCAGGATGTCGCTGCGCGCGAGAAAGGCGTCCAGCCGTTCCGCGCCGGCGAAGTTTTCCACGCCATCGATCTGTCTCGGCGCGCGGCTCCAGCCGGCGACCGCGAACCCCAACCCGGCCAGGGCGGTGGCGGCGGCGGCGCCGATCACGCCGAGGCCGAGAACGCCGACGCGGCTGGCCGACATCGGGACGGGACGGGACGGCCGCCATCGGCGTTCCGCTTGCAAGCGGCGATAGCGGTCGATCCGCCGGTGCCGGCTGAGCACCGCCAGGGTCACGTATTCCACCATCTGGCGGGTCAAATCATCGTCGACCAGGCGGGCGACCGGCACGTCGCGCGGCAGCTCCGGGTCGGAAAAGATATGGTCGATGCCGGCGCCCAACGATTGAATCAGCTTGAGCTTGGGCAGGCCCGCCAGCATGCCCGGCGGTGGCAGCCAGACCAGCGCGAACTCTATTTCCTCGGCCACCCCGACATCGGGCCAGACACGGACCTCGAGACCCGGCTCGAGCGCGCGCAAGGCCTCGGCCCAGACTTTCGGGTCGTCCGAGTCGCTCATGAACAACAGGGCCATCGTAGTTCTCTCCTCGCGCGCCGTTATCGCCCATCGACGGAATTTGGACAAACCCCGATCCTGCCTTCTTGCGCCGGGCGACGCCGGGCGATTAAACTCGCGTCACCCGAGGGTGGCCGGACAGGGAGGGCAAGTTAGCGTGATGCGCTATTACGTGGCGAGAGACGGCGACGCCAGCGGTCCGTTCGACCGCGATACCCTGTCGGCGATGGCGGCCGCCGGAAGCTTCACGCCGGAATCGATGGTGTGGATCGCCGGCATGGCGGACTGGGGCCCGGCCGGCGAGGTTGCCGACCTGGCCGGCGTGTTCGCGGAGCCGGCGGCGATCGAGCGGCAGGTTCCATCGGAAGGTTCGGCCATCCCGCCGATCCCGACCGGGATCGTGGCGCCGGGCATCGCCGCGCGGCTGCCGGTTTTCGAGACCCTCGGCGCCGGACTGTCGACCCTGGCCAAGCGGCCGCTGAAGGCGCTCCTCGCCGTGACGCTGGCCATCGTCCTGCCGATGCTGGTCACCTCGCCGCTGTGGTTCACCCTCGACATCGATATGACCGCGACGACGCCGCCGACGCAGGCGCAATGGCTCGGCATCGCGCTTGTCGCCTTGCTCTACTGGGTTTTCGGGTCGGCCTCCTTCGGTGGGTTGTGCCTGATCATGATCGACCTGGCGCGCGGCGGGCCGGCGCCGATCAGCCTTATTTTCGGCGGTTTCCCGCGCGTCATATCCTTGATGTTGTTCATGTTGTTGAACGGGCTGGCGGTCATCGCCGGCATGGTTCTGCTGGTGGTTCCGGGCGTCTTTCTTGGCGTCTGCCTCATGCTGGGGCCCTATATCGTGATGGACAGCGGTCTGTCGGCGCCGGCCGCCATGGCGGCCAGTTTCCGCGCCGTGATGGGGCTCGGCTGGTGGCGTTGCTTCGCGCTGGTGCTGCTTTTGATCGTGATCTCCCTGGTCCTCGTCCTGGTCCTGGCGCTGCTGTTCGGCGTGCTTAGCCAATTGTCGTTCGCCGACCCAGACCGCGCGACAATGCTGGCCAACGTGGCCGGCTTCCTCATGAATATTCCGCTGTCGGCGCTGTCCGTCGCCGTGCTGGCCGCCGCCTATGGCCGCGCGCACGAGAACGAGGAGCGCCGTTCGGGTTAATACCAAAGGTCCATAATATTGACCCCTAGAAACGGCTTCCCAAGGTTTTCGGCTAGGAGCGCGTGGCGTGGCGATGCGGGGCATCGCGAGGAGCGCGCGACGCCGTCCGAAAGCCTTGGGAAGCCGCCGCCGCGGTCGCGCGGGCGAACCGCCGGAGGGCGTCGGGCGGCCTTGCCGATGCGCCGCATCGCCGGCGGCCCCCCTCCACCCCGGCGGTTCGCCCGCGCGATCTCTAGGGGTCAATATTATGGACCTTTGGTATTGAGCGAAACGCGCCACGAGTAAGGCGCGCGCAAGAAGGACCGCCGCCAGACATGGCCAACTATTATGTGGTCCAGGACGGGGACTCGACGGGCCCGTTCGACCGGGACCGGCTTAAGCAATTGATCGCGGCGCGAAGCCTAAAGCCCGACACCCTGGTCTGGACCGCGGACATGAACGACTGGGCGCCCGCGCGCGATGTTGCCGATATCGTTGGCTTGTTCCCCGACCTGCCGCCGCCGCCCGTCCCGACGAACAAACCGCCGCCACCACGCGGCGCGCCGGCGCCTAGCCCGGCCTCGGGCCCTTGGACCGTACAGGAATTCGGCCGGCTTCAGATCGGCGCGGCCATGTCCGCGGGCTACGCCGCGTTGCGCCGCCGCCCCGGCGAGGCCATGGCGGCCGTGCTCGTTGTTTCCTTCCCTCCGATGCTTATCGATCCGCACCTCTGGTTCACGGGCAATATCAGCCCGGACGGCCTGTTCACGTGGGGCGGCGGCGCATGGGTTCTCGGAGTGTTCAACTTCTGCCTAGCCACCATCTTATATTGCGGGTTATGCCTCTACATGATCAACCTGGTTCGCGGAGCACCGACTTCCCTGGATCAGGTTTTCACCGGTTTCTCACGATGGCTTTCGGTGCTTGCCTATTCAATACTTGTGTTAGGCGCCCTGTTTCTGGGATTCTTGGCTTTGGTCCTGCCAGGTATCTTCTTGTTCGTTTGCTTTGTGCTAACGCCGTTCATCCTCATGGATGGCGGCCTGTCGGCGACGGGCGCGATGGGCGCGAGCTTCCGCGCGGTCATGCGCCTGGGCTGGTGGCGGACTTTCGCTTTGTTCCTCCTGCTGGTGATTATCGTTTGTGTGTTTTGGGTGGCCGTGGCCCTTGTCTACGGGATCCTGGCGGCTATCTCGGGTTACAGCGGCGGAGAAATTAAGGCGGGTATTATTGCTGTTTTTTTGCAGTCCGACGTCGGGACGGAATGGCTCTTGAGCCACGTGGTCATCCTGGTGGTATTCGCGCCCCTCACAGTTTACTTCACCGCCGTTTACGCCGCCGTCTACGAGCAGGCGCGCACCAACGAGGAGCGCCGTCAAGATCGAGCATAACGCGCCGGAAGCGGGGCGCGAGAAGAGAGAGCGAGGCAACATGGCCGACTATCACGTGGTGCGGGACGGCGATTCGACCGGCCCCTTCGACCGGGAGACGCTGGGACATATGGCCGCGGCCGGCGCGTTGAGCGCCGACAGTTTGGTTTGGACCGACGGCATGGAGGACTGGACGCGCGCCGGCGACGTGGCGGAGCTCGCCGGGCTGTTTTTCGGGCAGCCACCGACGGAGCCGCCGTCACCCGCCGCGCCAAACGCGGCGCCACCCGCCGCGCCAAACGCGGCGCCCAGTGCCGCGCCCGGCGCCGCTCCGGCCATGGCGATCCGCGCGGACGGCCGCCTACCCGTGTTCGAGGCGCTCGGCGTGGCGCTCAGTGCCCTGTTCCGCCACCCGTGGCAGGCGCTGGCGGTTTGCCTCATCTATGCACTGGTGCCAACCATCGTGATGGTGCCGCTGTCTTTCGTACTCGTCGTTCCCTTCGGGGTGGGCGCCGATCCGGAGGCCGGGAGCGCTATCTCCATCTTCATCTTCGTTCTCGTCATTCTCGTGGTGACGGGCATCATGTTTGGCGGCGTCGCGGCCTTCATGACCGATCTGGTGCGCGGCGCGCCGACGTCGGTATCCCGTGTCTTCGCGGGCTTCCGGCGACCCGTCGCCTTGCCGGTTTACTTCGTCCTCGCCATGCTGGCGATGGGCATCGGCTTGATGCTTTTTGTGATCCCCGGCATTTTCCTCGCGGTCTGCTTTATGCTGACGCCATACATTCTGATGGACAGCAACCTGTCGCCGACCGCGGCGATGGGGGCGAGTTTCCGGGCGGTGTTCGGGCTGGGGTGGTGGCGCAATTTCGCGGTCGCGCTGATCCTTTTTATCATCACCCTCATGTTCCTCATCGCCATGATGATGGTCTTCGGATTGATTTTCGGGGCCATCGGCCTGGGCGGCATGACGGCCATGGATCCCGAGACGTTCGACGGAACCGGCGCCCTGGGCCTGATCACCTACCCATTGCAGCTATTGATCAGCCTGCCGCTGGCCGCGCTCTACTTCGCCACCTACGCCGCCATTCACGAATACGCCCGAGCCAACGAAACCCGCCGCCGGGGGTACAGGTGACCCCTTTACTCATACCAGTACTGTTTGAATAGCTCGAACGCCGGTCTTTGGACCCGCCGCCTTTCGGCGGCTTCTCATCCTTCGACTGGCTCAGGATGAGGGTGATTAGGGAACCAATTATTCGTCCTCATGCTGAGCAGCGCCGTAGGCGCGTGTCGAAGTATCTTCACGCATGAACCAATCAGCCGGAATTGGTATCACATCGACACCGCGCCGGTTTCAACCGCTTCGATCTTGAAGGCGGCGGCCATGAGGGCCTTGGTGTAGTCGGTCTCGGGGTTGTCGAAGATCTTGGCCGCCGGGCCCTGTTCCATGACGTGGCCGTCCTTGAGCACGATCACGTCGTTGGCCAGCGCGCGCACCACGCGCAGGTCGTGGCTGATGAACAGGTAGGCCAGCTTGTGGCGCTGCTGCAACTCGCGCAACAGGTCGACGATCTGCGCCTGCACGGTCATGTCCAACGCCGAGGTCGGCTCGTCGAGCACGACGAAGCGCGGCTTGAGCACCATGGCGCGGGCGATGGAAACGCGTTGGCGCTGGCCACCGGAGAATTCGTGCGGATAGCGGTCCATGGTGGCCGGGTCGAGGCTGACTTCTTCCAACGCCTCGGCGACGATGGCGCGGCGTTCGTCGCGCGTGCCGCCGATGCCATGCACCAACAGCCCTTCCTCGACGATCTGGAACACCGACAGGCGCGGGCTCAGCGACGAGAACGGGTCCTGGAACACCGCCTGCATTTCGCGCCGGAGCGGGCGCAGCGCGCCACTGCGAAGGCCCTGAATTTCGCGGCCGTCGAACTGGATCGGCCCCTCGCTCGAGATCAGCCTGAGCAGCGCCATGCCCAGCGTGGTCTTGCCCGAGCCCGATTCGCCGACCACGCCCACGGTCTGGCCCTCGCGCACGGTCACGCTGACGCCGTCGACGGCCTTGATATGGCCCACCGTGCGGCGCAACAGGCCGCGGCGTATGGGGAACCACACCTTCATGTCCTTGGTCGACATCACCGGCGGCGCGGACGGATCGGACGGCGTCGGCACGCCCTTGGGCTCGGCGGCAAGAAGTTTTTTGGTGTAGTCGTGGCTGGGATTCTCGAACACCCGCTCGGTCGGGCCGTCCTCGACCAGAATGCCCTGGGTCATGACGCAGACCCGCTTGGCGAAGCTGCGCACGATGGTCAGGTCGTGGGTGATCAGCAAGATCGCCATGCCGAGATCGCGCTGCAGGTCGCCAAGGAGTTGCAGGATTTGCGCCTGGATGGTGACGTCGACCGCCGTGGTCGGTTCGTCGGCGATCAACAGGTCGGGCTCGTTGGCCAGGGCCATGGCGATCATCACGCGCTGGCGTTGGCCGCCCGAAAGTTGATGGGGCCAGGCCGTCAACCGATTCTTGGCATCCGGCAAGCGCACGAGTTCGAGAAGCTCGAGGGTGCGCCGGCGCGCCTGCGCCCGGGTCAGGCCCTTGTGCAGGGTCAGGGTTTCGTTGATCTGCTTCTCGATTGAATGCAGTGGGTTGAGCGAGGTCATCGGCTCCTGGAAGATCATCGAGATGCGGTTGCCGCGCACCTCGCGCAGCCGGCGCTCCGGCGCGCCGACCAGTTCCTCGCCGTCGAAGATGATGCTGCCGTGCGGGTGATAGGCCATCGGATACGGCAGCAGTTGCAGCACCGAGAGGGCGGTGACCGACTTGCCCGACCCGCTTTCGCCGACCAGCGCCACGGTCTCGCCCTTCTCCACATGCATCGAGAGGCCGCGCACCGCCTCGATCTCGCGGCCGTCCACGCGGAAGGTGACGCCGAGATCGCGGATTTCGAGAAGACTCACGGTGCCCTCACGCCAGCGTCTTGCGCGGGTCGAACGCATCGCGCACCGCTTCGCCGATGAACACCAGCAGCGACAACATCACCGCGAGAACGATGAACGCCGTGAACCCAAGCCACGGCGCCTGAAGGTTGTTCTTGCCCTGGTTCAACAACTCCCCCAGCGACGGCGAACCCGGCGGAAGGCCGAAGCCGAGAAAGTCGAGCGAGGTCAGCACCGTGACCGATCCGGCGAGGATGAACGGCAGGAAGGTCAACGTGGACACCATGGCGTTGGGCAGGACGTGGCGATACATGATGCCGATGTCGGATACGCCCAGGGCGCGGGCGGCGCGCACGAAATCGAAGTTGCGCGCGCGCAGGAACTCGGCGCGCACCACACCGACCAGGCCCATCCAGCTGAACAGCAGCATCAAGCCCAGCAGCCACCAAAAATTGGGCTCGACCACGCTGGCCAGGATGATCAGCAGATAGAGGGTCGGCAGGCCGGACCATATTTCGATGAAACGCTGGAAGATCAAATCCACCCAGCCGCCGAAAAAGCCCTGAACCGCGCCCGCCGCGATGCCGATGATGGAGCTGAAAAAAGTCAGCACCAGGCCGAACAGCACCGAGATTCGGAAGCCGTAGAGCAGCCGCGCGGACACGTCGCGCGCCTGGTCGTCGGTGCCGAGCCAGTTGTCAGCCGACGGCGGCGCCGGCGCCGGCCGGCCGAGATTATAGTTGATGGTGCGGTAGCTGTAGGGAATCGGCGGCCACAACATCCAGCCGTCGGCCTCGATCAGTTTGACGACGAAGCGATCGCGGTAATCCGCCTCGGTCTCGAATTCGCCGCCGAAGGCGGTCTCCGGATAGGCCTTCAGGACCGGAAAGAAAAGCGTGCCCTTATGGCTCACCACCAAGGGGTTGTCGTTGGCGATGAACTCGGCCGGCAGGCTGCCCAGGAAAAGCGCCAGAAAAATCCACAGGCTCCAGAAGCCGCGTCGGTTGCGCTTGAAGTTGTCGAGCCGGCGGCGGGTGAGTCGCGAAATCGGCCAGCCCAGGAAGCGCGGCGCCGGTTCGGCGAGGGCCGCGTTGGGCGCCGGTTCCTCGCCGTTACGCATTCACACCTCGCGGCTCTCGAAGTCGATGCGCGGGTCGATAAGCATATAGGTGAGGTCGCCGATCAACTGCATCACCAAGCCGAGGAGGGCGAAAAAATAGAGCGTCGCGAACATGACCGGGTAATCACGGGTCAGCGCGGCCTTGTAACCCAACAGCCCGAGGCCATCGAGCGAGAAGATGATCTCCGTCAGCAGCGCTCCGGTGAACAGAATGCCGATAAAGGCGCTGGGAAAACCGGCAATGACGATCAGCATGGCGTTACGGAACACGTGCCCCAGCAGGACCTGTCGCTCGGTGAGCCCCTTGGCGCGCGCCGTGATCACGTATTGCTTGTTGATTTCCTCAAGGAACGAATTCTTGGTCAAGAGCGTTAGCGCGGCGAAACCGCCGATCACCATGGACAGGATGGGCAACGCCAAGTGCCAAAAATAGTCCGTCACTTTTTCGAAGGCGCCGAGTTCGTCCCAGTTCGGCGACACCAGGCCACGCAGCGGGAACCAGTCGAAAAATTGGCCGCCCGCGGCGAACAGAACCATCAACAAGATGGCGAACAAGAAGGACGGGATCGCGTTGCCCACCACCACGATGCCGGAGGTCCAGAAATCGAACCGCGAGCCGTCGCGCACCGCCTTGGTGATGCCGAGCGGGATCGAGATCATATAAACCAACAGGGTCGTCCACAGCCCGAGCGAGATCGACACCGGCATCTTGTCGAGCACCAGATCGACCACCTGGCGGTCTCGAAAATAGCTTTCGCCGAAATCGAACGTGACGTACTGGACGATCATTTTGACGAAGCGCTCGTGAACGGGCTTGTCGAAGCCGTATAACTGTTCCAATTCCTTGATATATTCGGGGTCAAGGCCCTGCGAGCCACGATATTTGCTGGCGATGCCGCCTGATTGGCCGGCCTTCCGCTGTTCCTGATTCAGGATTTCGCTTTGCCCCGCGCCGCTGACGCGCGCGGTGACGTCCACGGCCGTGCCCTGAAAGCGCGCGATCAACTGCTCGATGGGGCCGCCCGGCACCACCTGGACGACCAGGAAATTGATCACCATGATCCCGAACAGGGTCGGGATGATCAGCAGCAGCCGCCGGATGATATACGCGCTCATGAGGCGGGGAGGCCTCCGGTAAAAATCGCGCCACCGGGGCCGCGAGTGGCGGCGCGGCTACGCTTCACTCCCTCCCCCCAACGTGGAGGCGGCGGACGACCGGCGCGACCGTCCTTGTCATGCGCTGGGCCGAACCCGTTTGCGGCGCGCGTAGAATACCACCGCGAGGACCAGGAACCCGGCGAAGGCGAGATAGATCGACGTTCTGTTGTCCTTATCGTCCGCCACCGCGTCGTCGATCGCGTCGGGTTCCGGCGCCGTTTCAGGCGTCGCGGCCGTCGCGGCGGCGGCCACCTCCGTTGGCGCCGCCGTCTCGTCTGACTCGAGCGCGGCCAGTTTCACGTCGTCGATCCACCAAGTGGCGGGAAATCCGACACCATATTTGGGCGATATCGCGGGCTTGGCGAACTTATCCCAATAGAGCTCCCGCAAGCTTCGGATATGCCAATTCGGGATCACGTAATGACCCCAAAGCAACACGCGGTCCAGCGCGTGCGTGATGGCCACCAGGGTTTCGCGGTCCGGCGCGGCAATCAGCATGTCGACCAGTTCGTCGACCACCGGGTCCTTCATTCCGGAAAAGTTCTGTCCGCCTTCGATGTCGGCGTATTCGGACGTCCAGTATCCACGCTGTTCGTTGCCGGGGCTCAACGATTGACCCCGCGACACCACGATCATGTCGAAATCGAAGGTATTGAGCCGGTTCTGATATTGCGCGGAGTCGGCGAGAATACGGATGCGGGCGTCGACGCCAAGCCGCTCGAGGTTCCGCACGAACGGCGCGACGACGCGCTCGAACGCCGGCGATACAAGGAGAAATTCGATCGCCATCGTCTCGCCGGTATCGCCGTGAACAAGCTTGCCGTCCTGGACCGACCAGCCGGCATCTTCCAGAACTCTCCGCGCGAGACGCAGGTTTTCACGGATCTCGCCGGAGCCGTCCGTGGCCGGCGGTTCGTAAGCGGCGGTGAATACGTCGTCCGGTATCCGGCCGCGATAGGGGGCAAGAATTTCGAGTTCCTTGCCCTCGGGAAGACCCCTCGAAGCCAGCTCGGTGTTGGAAAAATAGCTGCTGGTGCGCGTGTACTGGCCGTAGAACAGATTGGCGTTGGTCCATTCGAAATCGAAGGCGTGGGCCAAGGCCCAGCGCACCCGCGCATCGGCGAACTTCGCGCGGCGCATATTGAACAAAAATCCTTGCATGCCCGTGGGCATTTCATGCGCCGTCAGTTCCTTGACTATCCTGCCATCGCGCACGTCGGGAATGTCATAGGAAGTCGCCCATTGCTTGGAGTTATTTTCCATCCAATAATCGTATTCGCCCGCCTTGAAGGCCAGGACGGCGACGGTCGAGTCCTGATAATAATCGTACCGGATGACGTCGAAATTGTTCTGACCCTTGCGCACGGGCAGGTCCTTGCCCCAGTAGTCCTCTACCCGCCGGTAGGTGATCGAACGGCCGGCGTCGAGCGATTCGATGCGATACGGACCGCTGCCCAAGGGTGGCTCCAGGACGGTCTCGTCGAAGTCGCGGTCGGCGAAATCGTGTTTGGGCAGCACGACCATTTGGCCGACGATCAAGGGAAGTTCGCGGTTGATGCCGCCTTCGAAGGTGAACTTGACGGTGCGTTCGCCGATCGCCTCGACCTTGGCCACGTCGGCATAATAAGCGCGCCAACCGGGATGGCCCTTGGTGGTGAGCATTTCGAAGCTGAAGATGACGTCGTCCACCGTGACCGGTTTGCCGTCGTGCCAACGCGCCTCCGGACGCAGCGTGAACGCGACCCAGGAACGGTCTTCCGGCATTTCGATGGTCTCGACCAGCAGCCCGTATTCGGTGAACGGCTCGTCCGAAGAATTGGCGAGCAGGGTATCGTAGATCATGCCGACGCCGGAGGCGGGCACGCCCTTGATGATGAATGGGTTCAGGCTGTCGAAAGTACCGATCGCCGCCAGGCGCACCTCGCCGCCCTTGGGCGCATCCGGGTTGACGTAGTCGAAATGGGTAAAGTCGGGGCCGTATTTGATGTCGCCGAACATCGACAGCGCATGGCCGCGGTAAATGTCGTCCTGGGCCTGGGACGAAACGGCGCCGGCCAAAACGAACGCGGCGATGGCGAAGACGGCGGAGAATGATTTCATGGCGGATTCCCGTTCACGGTATCGCCCGATCTTGATTCAAGGTCCGCCGGCCCCCGTGGAGCGCCGGGCAACGAAAAAGCGATGACGCCGCCTCAGTTGTCCGGCAGGGGCGCGGGCGAATCGGCCTGGGCGCGAAGGAAGGCGATCACGTCGGCGCGTTGGCCGCTCGACTTGATGCCCGGAAAAGCCATCTTGGTACCCTTCACGAAGTCCTTCGGTTTTTTGAGAAACGCGTCCAGGTCCTCGTAGGTCCATTCGCCGCCCAACCCGGCCAGGACCGATGAATAACTGAAATCGGCGTTGCCCGCCTTGGCCGCGCCGACCACGTTCCATAGATTGGGACCGATTTTGGCCTTCCCGCCGCTGTCGAACGTATGACAGATGGCGCATTTCTTGGCGGCCTTTTCGCCAGCGGCTACGTCCGCCTCCGCCAGCCGGGCGCCGATCGGCATCACCGCCGCGACCTCGACCGGCGCGGCTTGCGCCGGCTCGACCCCAGCCCCGGCGCCGTGGTCCACGGCCGCCTCGACGCCGACCAGGAACGCCGGCGTGGCATGGTCCCCGTGCGCGGGTTCGTAAAGCATGTCGACGAAAACGCCGAGGCCTACCGCCAGCAGCAAAGCGGCCAAAACCGCGCCAGCGTACTTGTTCACATCGATACTGGACATGCGCCGATTCCCGTATTGACGGCGAGGAGGGATGGATGGCGCAAGGTACCGGCTTTGCCCGCGCCGGCGCAAGATTTATAACGGCCACGGTATCGACGCAGCTTTTCCGTTCACGGTGGCGCCATGCGACATTTCCGGCCGGCCCATGTCTGACGCGCGCGCCGTGGTGCTGATCCCGGCGCGGCTGGCCTCGACGCGGCTGGACCGCAAGCCGTTGGCCGATATCGCCGGCGCGCCAATGATCGTTCATGTGTGGCGCCGGGCGATGGAGGCCGATGTCGGACCGGTCATCGTCGCCTGCGACGACCCCGCCATCGCCGACGCCGTGACGGCGGCCGGTGGCGAGGCCGTGTCGACCCGCGCCGACCACGCGTCGGGCTCGGACCGCATTTTCGAGGCCTTGCAACGACGCGACCCGGACGGCCAGTGGGACACGGTGATCAACCTGCAAGGCGACCTGCCCACGGTGGACCGCGCCACCGTGCGCGCGGTGCTGACGCCGCTGGCCGACCCGGCCGTCGATATCGCCACCGTGGTCGCCGAAATCACCGAGGCGGAAGAACGCACCGACCCCAGCGTGGTCAAGGCGGCGGTCGGCCTGGCGCCCGGGCGGCGTATCGGCCGGGCGCTCTATTTCACGCGCGCCACCGCGCCCTGGGGCGACGGCCCACTATATCACCATATCGGACTTTACGCCTATCGCCGCGCCGCGCTAGAGCGCTTCGTGGCGCTGCCGCCCGGAATTCTGGAGCGGCGCGAAAAGCTGGAGCAGTTGCGCGCCTTGGAAGCGGGCATGCGAATCGATGCCGCGCTCGTTGACACGGTTCCCCTCGGTGTCGATACTCCGGCCGACCTTGAACGCGCCCGCGCCCTGCTCGGACCGCGCGGGGCGGCGCTGACATGACCGAAAATCCCGACAAGCTGATCGCCTTCCAGGGCCTGCCCGGCGCCTATTCCAACGTGGCCTGCGACGCGGCGCGCCCGGACCTGGAACCGCTGCCGTGCGATAGTTTCGACGACGCCTTTGCCGCGGTCGCCGAGGGGCGCGCGTCGCTGGGCATGATCCCGATCGAGAACTCGGTGGCGGGCCGCGTCGCGGACATCCATCACCTGTTGCCCGATTCGGGCCTGCATATCGTCGGCGAGTTCTTCCAACGCGTGAAGCATCAATTGTTGGCGCCGCGCGGCGCGACCCTGGACGGCGTCGAGCGGGTCTACAGCCATGTCCACGCCCTGGCCCAGTGCCGCGGCTTGATCCGCGAGCTCGGCCTCGACGCCCGCGTCGCGGCGGACACTGCCGGCGCGGCGGCCGAAGTGGCGGCGCGCGGCGACCCTAGCGCGGCGGCCATCGCCTCGTCGCTGGCGGCGGAAATCTACGGCCTCGACGTTTTGCGAAGCGACGTCGAGGACGCGGCGCATAACACCACCCGGTTCGTGCTCATGGCGCGCGAGCCGATCGATCCCGACCCCGAGGCCGGGCCGGTGCTGACCACCTTCGTTTTCAAGGTGCGCAATATCCCGGCCGCGCTCTACAAGGCGATGGGCGGTTTCGCCACCAATGGGGTCAACATGCTCAAGCTGGAAAGCTACCTGCTGGAGGGCTCGTTCACGTCGGCGCAATTCTACGCCGATGTCGAGGGCCACCCCAGCCAGACCCCGGTGCGCCTTGCCTTCGAGGAACTCGGTTTCTTTTCCCGCTCGGTCAGCATCCTCGGCGTCTACCCCGCCGACCCGTGGCGCCACCAAAACGGCGGCGCGGCGAAATAAGATCGGACGGCAATAGCGGTCGCATCCCAGGACACGGGCGCCAGACCCGACGCCGGCGCCCGCGCGACATCCCCAGAATCCAGACACGCATGAAAATCGAATGGTTTTCCATTGTAAATTACGTATGAAACATACAGATTCGCCATTGAATAAGAGGCGTTTACCATAGATAATATGTGCCTTGGCGATATGCCGAATGGGAAACGCGGTTAAGCAGGAATAAGGTCCGACGTCATGAAGCAGAAGGAAACGCGCCAAATCACGTTCACGGTCAACGAACAGACCTTGGAACTGATCGGCGCCTTGAAGAAGGACTTCAACGTCAACACCACGGCGGACGTGCTGCGCCGCGCGTTGGCGTTGGCCCGTGTCGCGACCGAAAACGCGGGCCCCGATAACACTCTGACGATCATCGATCGTAACAACGAGAGGCACAAGATCATGCTCGCCGGTTGAACGGCGACAATCACGATTGGCGGGTTGCGTCGGCTCGTTGCTCCTGGAAAATTCGTCCTGAAGGTGTCGAATGTCCGAACTGAGGCTCAGTTCGATCGAACAAGGACTTTCCGTGGACCAGGTAATCGCGCTGACCGAGGTCGAGAAGCGCTATGAACTGAAGCAGGCGGAACTCGACCTCAAGCGCAAATTGGCCCTGCCGATCATCTGGGTCTTTCTAGGTATCAACGCCGTCACTATCGCCATCCTGATCATGGTCGGCCTTGTCGAATGGCAAGCGATCGCCGGCGGTCGCGAGATCGAACGCCTGGTCACGCCGGAAGTGGTCATGACGATCATCGGCGCGACGACCGTGCAGTTGGGGGCGATCATGTACGCCGTGGCGAAGGGCGTGTTCGGCGGACCGGTCGACGAATGAACCCTCGCCAATGGCCTCACCCGCCGCGCGCGGCGAATCAGCCGGCCCGTCGCCGCGCGGCGATGGCCGGTTGTGCGGCATCCGGCGCCGGGTCCGGGCGTCGGTGGGCGCGGAGCCGTTTGACCTCGCCTTCCAGCGCCGCGACGCGGCGGCGGCGTTCGCGGGAGATCGCGCGCGCGCGTCCCGCCCCGCGCCACGCGCCCACCCCGCCGGCGACGACACCCAGCGCGAGCGCGATCAACACAAGAAGATAGACGGGCATCGCGACAGCGATGGGAAGCGGCGCGAAACTCACCGATACCGGCCCGCTATTGGCCAGCGCGAATACGACCATCGCCACGCCGACCGCCAAGGCAACGAGCCGCCACAAGATTTTCATTGTCGAAGGCGCCTCGCGCGGCGCGCCGGAAATCTTATTTCCGGTTCACCATGTCGCGCAGTTGCTTGCCCGATTTGAAAAAAGGAATGTGTTTTTCGGCCACTTGAACGGACGCGCCGGTGCGCGGGTTGCGTCCGATTCGCGCCGCGCGCTCCTTCACGGAAAAGGCGCCAAAGCCGCGCAGTTCGACCCGGTCGCCGCGCGCCAGCGCGGCCGAAATCTCATCGAACACCGTCGAAACGATCCGTTCGATATCGCGCTGGTAAAGATGCGGATTCAACTCGGCTAACCGAAGGATCAGTTCCGATTTGGTCATGCCTCCCCCCTTCCGCAGCTCGCCCGTAGCTTCTTGACGCCGGCGGGTTCCGTCCAGTCGCCCACCGCGACACGCGCATAGCCGATCAGGCCCGTCGGTCCGGTTTCCCGACACCTCTTTGATCCGACCGATGTTCCGCGCCGGCAAAAGCCGGCGCCTCAGTCCGATAACGATATGAGAGGGTGCCAGACGGAAACCAGACCGTCAAGGGTAAGCCGTTCTGGTAAATAGGATTTTCCGAATATCACGGAAACGAACTCGTCGAAGAGGTCGATCGGATATTGGATTTCAACGTCGTACAGCGGCAAATCGGCGCTGATCCCGTGGGTCTCCTCCAGCCACCGCCGCGCTTCGCGCTCGCCGCCAAGCTCGTCGATCAGCCCATTGGTCGCCGCCGTCGCCCCCGTGTAAACACGGCCATCGGCCAATCGGGCGGCCGTGGCGAAATCGAGGCCGCGACGTTCGGCGACCATGCCGACGAACATCTCATGCACTTCGTCGATCAATTGCTGGGCCGCCGCGCGCCCCTCGGGGGTCATGCGCTCGAGTGGGTTAGGCCGCGCTTTCAAGGGGCCGCTGCGAATCGCCTCATTTTCGATGCCCAGCATTTCCATCAGGCCGACGAAATTGGTCGCCTCCATGATGACGCCGATCGACCCGGTCACGGTGCTTTCCCGCGCCACGATGTGATCGGCGGCGATCGCGGTCATGTAGCCGCCCGACGCCGCGACGCCGTCCATCACCGCCACCATTGGCTTTGACTCGGCAACCTCGCGCAATGCCCGGTATAGCGATTCGCTGGCGAAAGTGCCGCCGCCGGGACTGTCGATACGCACGATCACCGCCTCGGCGCTGCTATTGTCGACCAGGTCGTAAATGGCCTGTTCGCGGTAAGGGTCGGTAAAGATCAGTCCGTCCACCCTGAGCAGCGCCACGTGGCGCTGGAAGCCGAAGGAGGCGAACGGGCCGGCGGCGATCCGACCGCCGGAATACTGCCCCGCCACCATGGCGACGAGGACCACCGCGACGACCACGGCGAACAATCGCCATGCCACGACCCGGCGCTTCAGCCGTCGTCGATCAATCAGAAGGTCTGTGTCCGATGCCATCGTCGCGGAATTCCCTAGCTAACGACGGTTTTTGGGCGCGATCCGTCCGCCACGCCCCTCAAAGGGCCGCGCTCAAGCCTTGTCTGCGTCGGCCGCGTCCGCGCCCGCGTCTTCGGCGGCTTCCCCGGATGGCTCCGCCGCGTCTTCGGCGGCTTCCCCGGATGGCTCCGCCGCGTCGTCGGCGGTTTCCTCGGATGGCTCCGCCGCGTCGTCGGCCGTGACGCCTTCGCCGGCGTCCTTGCTCGCGTCTTCGGCGGCCCCGTCGGGTGCTTCTTCCGTCACGTCCTCGGCCTTGGCTTCGGCGGCCTTGCTCATCGCCGCGCCGAGAATATCGCCCAGGCTGGCGCCGCTGTCGGACGAGCCATAATCCGCCATCGCCTTCTTCTCTTCCTGGATCTCAAGCGCCTTGACCGAAAGCGACAACCGCCGTGAACCCTGGTCGATCTGCGTCACCTTTACGTCGACCTTGTCGCCGACGGCGAACCGCTCGGGACGTTGGTCGCCGCGGTCGCGCGCCAAGTCCGCCTTGCGAACGAATCCGATCGCGCCATCGACATTGAGTTCGATGCCGTTGTCTTGAACCACCGTAATCACGCCGGTCACCACGGAACCCTTTTTGATGCCGCTCATCGCCTCGGCGAACGGGTCTTCGCTTAGCTGCTTGATGCCCAGGCTGATCCGTTCCTTGTCGATATCGACGTCGAGCACGCGCACCTTGACCATGTCGCCTTTTTTGTGGTCGCGAATGGCTTCCTCGCCGGAGCGTTGCCAGTCCAGGTCCGACATGTGAACCAGACCGTCGATGTCACCGGGCAAGCCAACGAACAATCCAAATTCGGTGATGTTCTTGACCTCGCCCTCGATCTCGGAACCCGACGGGTGCATGGCCAGGAAGGCGTCCCAAGGGTTGTCGTCGCACTGCTTGAGGCCCAGGCTGATACGCCGCTTCTGCGGGTCCACCGCAAGCACCATGACCTCGACCTGTTGGCTGGTCGAAATAATCTTGCCGGGATGGACGTTCTTCTTGGTCCAACTCATCTCGGAGACATGGACCAGCCCCTCGACCCCGGCTTCCAATTCGACGAAGGCGCCGTAATCGGTGATGTTGGTCACGCGCCCGGTATATTTGGTGCGGACCGGGTACTTGGCTTCGATGCCGTCCCACGGATCCGCTTCGAGCTGCTTCATGCCCAGGCTGATGCGTTGCGTTTCAAGATTGAAGCGGATCACCTGGACATTGACCGTCTGGCCGATGCTCAAAATCTCGGACGGGTGGTTGACGCGGCGCCACGCGATATCGGTAACATGCAGCAGTCCATCGACCTCGCCCAGGTCGACGAAGGCGCCGTAATCGGTGATGTTCTTGACCACGCCTTCCAGCACTTGGCCTTCCTTGAGGCTGTTCATCAACTCGGCGCGGGCCTCGGCGCGGGATTCCTCCATCACGGCGCGGCGCGATACCACGATGTTGCCGCGGCGCCGGTCCATCTTGAGAATCTGGAATGGCTGCTTGGAGCCCATCAATGGCGTGATGTCGCGCACCGGGCGGACATCGACCTGGCTGCCCGGCAGAAAAGCCACCGCGCCGCCCAGGTCCACCGTGAAGCCGCCCTTGACGCGGCCGAAAATCGCGCCTTCGACCCGGTCGTTGTCGGCGAACGCCTTTTCGAGCACGACCCAGGCCTCTTCGCGGCGCGCCCGTTCCCGGCTGAGCATCGCCTCGCCGTGGCGGTTCTCGATACGGTCGAGAAACACCTCGACCGTGTCGCCGACCTTGACCTCCGGCGCTTGTCCGGGGAGGGCAAATTCCTTCAGCGGCACCCGGCCCTCGGCCTTCAGTCCGACGTCGATCACCGCCAGATCGTTCTCAATCGCGATGATGCGTCCCTCGACCACCGTCCCTTCGGCGATGGCGGATTTCGCCATTGCCTCTTCGAACATGACCGCGAAATTTTCGTCGGTGCCAAAAGGTTCGCCGCTGTCGGCCGTTGTCTCGCTCATGCCGTTCGTCTTCTCCTGATCCGGGCCTTGTCGCCCGCTTCGATTCACGTCCCTTGGGCGTTGCCCCCCGCGCGGCCGTGGCTATCACGTTGTCGCGCATACACAAACACCAGCGCTGCCTCGAAGGCCGCGTCGGCGTTCATGTCCGTCGTATCCAGCGGGAAAGCGTCCGGCGCCGGAACCATCGGCGCGGCCGCCCGAGCGGCATCTCGTTCGTCGCGTTGCCGCATTTCCCGCAGGATTTCGGCCCTTATACTCCCCGCCCCGAGGGCTCGCAACTCCTTAAGGCGGCGCTCCGCGCGGGCCTCGAGACTCGCGGTCACGAATATTTTCACGTCCGCGTCGGGCAAGACGACGGTTCCGATATCGCGCCCATCCAGCACCGCGCCGGACGCGCCGCCGGGCGGCGTCGCCGCGAAGCGCCGCTGATAGTCGAGCAAGGCCGCGCGAACCTCGGGCTGGACCGCCACGACCGAAGCGGCCGCGCCCACCGCTTCGTCGCGCAACTCCGGCGCCTCCAGGTCCGCGGGCCCGAGCGAGGCCGCGGCCGCGGCCGCGGCCGCCGTGTCTTCCGGCTTGCCGCCGTCGCGCAGCACCCGCGCGGCGGTGGCGCGATACAGGCGGCCGGTGTCCAGACAGGCCAGTCCCAGATGCGCCGCCAGACGCCGCGCCAAGGTGCCCTTGCCGGCCGCGGCCGGCCCGTCGACGGCAATGATCATGGCGCGGCGATGGCGCCGCCGAGCCCGTTCATGGTCGCGGCGAATTCAGGATAGCTGGTCGCGATCATCGACGAATCGTCGATCTCCACGGGCGCCTCGGCCGCCACGCCGAGCACCAGAAAGGCCATGGCGATGCGGTGGTCCAGACCCGTGGCGACGCGCCCGCCGCCGGGCGGCGCGCCCGCGACACCGGCGACCGACAGGCTGTCGGTGCCGGACTCGACCGCGATCCCGTTCGCCGCCAGTCCGCGCTCCACCGCCGCCAAACGGTCGCTTTCCTTGACCCGGAGCTCGCCCAATCCCTCCATGACCGTGGTGCCCCGCGCGCAGGCCGCCGCGATCGCCAGCACCGGATATTCGTCGATCATGCGCGGCGCGCGCTCGGCCGGCACCGTGACGCCCTTGAGCGCCGCCGACCGCGCCGTGATATCGGCCACCGGCTCGCCGCACTTCTCGCCGCGCGGCGCGATGTCGATGTCGGCGCCCATCTCGGCCAGGGTTTCGAACAGGCCCATGCGCAACGGATTGACGCCGACGCCGCGCACGGTCACCACCGAACCGGGAACGATGGTGGCCGCGACCAACGCGAAGGCGGCCGACGACGGATCGCCGGGCACCTCGATATCGCGCGCTTCAAGCTCGGGCCGGCCCACCAGGGTGATACGGCGGCCGTCGGCGTCGTCGCTGACCGACACCTCGGCGCCAAACAGACGCAGCAGGCGTTCCGTGTGGTCGCGCGTTGGACGCGGCTCAATCACCGTGGTTGTTCCGGGCGCGTTCAACCCGGCCAGCAGCACCGCCGACTTGACCTGGGCCGACGGCACCGGCAGGCGGTATTCGATCGGCACCGGATCGACGGCGCCCTCGATACGGAGCGGCAGGCGCATGCCGTCGCGCCCCTCGATCCGCGCGCCCATTCGCGCCAGCGGTTCGGCGACCCGCGCCATCGGCCGCGCCCGCAGCGACTCGTCGCCGGTCAGCACGGTGGCGAACGGATGCGCCGCGAACACGCCCATCAGCAACCGTGCGCCGGTGCCGCTGTTGCCCAGGTCGAGCACGTCCGACGGCTCCGCCAGACCGCCCACGCCGACGCCGTCGACACGCCACGCGCCATCGTCGCCGGGAGCCACCGCGACGCCGGCCGAGCGCAGCGCGGCGGCCGTGCGCATGACGTCGTCCGCCAGCAGCAACCCGCGCACGGTGGACCGACCCGTCGCCAACGCCGACAGGATCAGTGCCCGGTGCGACACGGATTTGTCGCCGGGAGCCCGAATATCGCCCGCCAGCGGACCACGGGCGCGAGAGTGCAAAGGGGTCAAGAAAACCTCGTGAAACCATGGCTTGAAGACCCGGCGCGGGACCGTCGGGGCGCGCCTTCTCTACCACGGCGCCCGCGCCGCCGCGACCGGTGAGTCGCGACACCAACGATTTTGCTTTGACAGGGGCTGGCGATCATGGCAAACGCCGCAAAAGATGTGCAACTAGAACCCAGGTGGCGCGATTGGTTAAACCGGAATGGGGCACGAAGCGTCTGTGCCTGGAATGCGGCGCGAAGTTCTATGACATGCTTCGCGACCCGATCACCTGTCCTGCCTGCGAGACCGTCCT
>Ga0114950_10001107_pt1 | contig 19989 bp, 16 predicted proteins | sample N075metaG_FD_83503 | JGI IMG/M metagenome (GOLD analysis project Ga0114950, IMG submission 83503) | Deep subsurface microbial communities from Kermadec Trench to uncover new lineages of life (NeLLi) - N075 metaG | ecosystem: Environmental > Aquatic > Marine > Ocean trench > Sediment | place... | reverse complement strand
TCCCGGAAAACATAGGTTCGCGAACGTCGAAAGGCCATTTCATGGGGTTTTCAGGGGTTCTAGGCTTGCCCGACGTATTCGGCGACTTAGATTATCCCAGGAGGAACGGAATGCCTCTTTGAGGAACGGAATGCCTCTTTACGGAACCCTGACAACCATGCCGCTGCCGGACTTGCTGCAGTGCCTGTGCAACGCTCGTGTGACGGGAACGCTCCGGGTCGAGCGTAACCGCGTGAGCAAGTCCATCCGTCTGCACAAGGGCATGATCGTCGGGTGCTCGTCGGACGATCCGGCGCAACGGATCGGCCATTTCCTGTTGAGCCGCGGCCAGATCACCGAGGAGCAGCTTCGCGAAGCGCTCCAACTTCAAGAGGTCAGCGGCCAGCATCTCGGGATGCTGCTCGTCGAGTTGGGCGCGCTGTCGCCGGAGCAACTTTCCGTCAACCTAGAAGCTCAGGCCGAAGAAACGATCCACAGCCTGTTCGACTGGGATGACGCCGTGTTCCGTTTCCAGGAAAGCGAGAACGACCCCGCCAGCGCGTTCCCCGTCAGCCTCCGTGTCGAGGATGTGCTGCTACGCGGACTCCAGCGCTACGACGAAATGCGGCGGATCCGCGAGGTGTTCAATGATCCGGGCATCGTACTCGAAACAACAGAGAAGAAGCCGCCGACTGTTGTGGCCGAGAATGGCATGGGCCGCAAGTTGTGGGAATTGGTCGACGGTGAGCGAACGGTCGCCGAGATCCTGCTCCAGGTGCACGGGTCGGAATACGTGGTCACCAAGTTCCTGTTCGAGCTGCACCGCTCGGGGCTGGTTCGGATCGCCTGCGTCAAGCCGATCGCCACCCATCCGGGGGTGAGCGAGAAACCCGGCTCGGAGGAGGCCAACGAACCGCCGGCGTCGGCAACGACGGAAGCCTCTGCGGAAGAGCAAACGTTCGAAGAACTGCTGACCGAACTCGACCCGGACATCGATCTTCCCGCCGTAGCACCGGTCGAGCAAGAGGACCGTACCGCGAAGACCACGGAAGCGGCGGTCGGCGAGGTGCCCGTCGATTCACCGGCGGACGCAAAGGAGACCGACAGGGTCTCCGTCGAGGACTCGGGGTCACACCCGCTCGAACACAATCTCGAGAAAGCACGGCGGTTCATGATCGACTCGGAATTCGAAAAAGCGCTCGACGTCCTCGATCGACTGTGCCGCGAACAACCCGGCGACGAATCGCTACGACGGCTGACCGCGGAAGCCGAGGCCGCATTCATCGAGAAGGCCTATCGACACTACCTCCCGCCGAGCAAGATACTCTCGCTGACGCGCACGATGGACGGCCTGAAGACCGAAAACCTGTCGCCCAGCGAGTTCTTCCTGCTGAGCCGCATCGACGAGACTTGGGACGTCAAGTCGATTATCCAGATCGCTCCGCTGCGCGAATCCGAGACGCTGCGAACGCTCAAACGGTTACGCGAAAACGGCTTGATCGAACTGAAGGACCCCTGAGAGCCCGTCCTCCGCGCCGATCGCGCGACCGATGCTACAATAGACTAGTGTAGAAGCCTTTTCTTCACAGCGACTTAGCGGAGACCCTGCCCGTGGCACCGTCGGCCGGCGAGATCATCCAACGCTTGGGGAACGACGGGCTCGCCCGCGTGCTGGACGATTTGATGGACCAGGCGCGCCTGGCGCGCCTGGCGACCGCATGCGGCCTCAAGTACCCGGGGGTCCGGGTCCGGTCCGTCAAACGCGATCGCCTGCTGACCGATCTCGTGGCGCGTTCGGAAACGGAGAAAACCACACGGCATGCCATCCAGCGCGCACTGGACAAGGATACCCGGACCGAGCGTCGCCGCTGGAGCGCGTTGTCCGGCGAGGACAAGGCCCGTCGGTTAAGCGATGAGGAATTCCTGCGTTCGCGTGGCAACCTGGGCCGCCATCTGTGGTTCCTGGCCTCGACAAGCGACGACGGCGAGGACGGGTTCGGTAACCTCGCCCGGCAACATCTCCAACGCATGGTGCAAAACGGCACTCTCGCGACACGGGAACCGGTCACCAGCCGGGCCGAACAACGGCTCAAACGACGGAACACCTCCCTCGAGAAGAAAGTGCAGTACCTTGAAACACAACTTACCCGGAGCCGCGAAAGCGAGAAACGGATCAAACGGGATCTGATCCAGCGCAAGGGCGACCTAGCGGAGACCCGGATGCTGGCCGAACGGGTTCGTCGCGAGCGGGACGATTCGAAGTTGGCGCTCGATCGTGTCCGTGCCGAAAAACCGGTCGGCATCGACTCCGCGCGCTTGATCGAACCGCTTGAGCGCGCGATCAAGCGCCTCTCGACCGGGCAGCACAAGCTGACGCACGTGATCGAGAAGTCGATGGCGTCGCCGGCAGCAGCGCGTCCACCATCCTCCAAATCGCTCGATGAGCTAACGGAGATACTGAAGACGGTTCAGAAGGAGTGCGCGGCGTTGCGGCGCGAGCACAAACGCGAGAAGGAAGATCTGGCCAAACGGCTGGACGAATTCGCCGCTGCGGTCAAGAAATCGCCCGCGAAGAAAGAACGCAAACCACGCATCAAGGAAGCCGACAAACGGGTCGGGGTGTTCATCGACGTCCAAAACGTCTACTACGGAGCGCGGAAACTCAAGGGCAAACTCGACTTCGACGCGCTGATGGAATCCGCGATCATCGACCGCCGGTTGATCCAATGCACCGCGTACGTGGTCGAATCCAAGGAGATCGATCAATCCGGTTTCATCGCGCGCCTCCAACAGAAGGCGATCGAGGTGCGCCGCAAGTCACTTCGCGTGCGCTCCGACGGCTCGACGAAGGGCGATTGGGACATGGAACTGGCACTGGACATCCTGGACGCTGCGGCGAACCTGGACGTCGTGGTGCTAGTGTCGGGAGACGGAGACTTCACCTCACTGGTCAAACGGGTCAAGCGGATCGGGCCACGGGTCGAGGTGATCTCGTTTCCGCGCAACACGGCCAAGTCGTTGCTCGAGGCAGCCGACCGATTCCAGCCACTCGATCGTAAGTTCATGATCCGAAGTTCGGTAACGGAAAAGATCCGGTAGCTACGAATCCACGAAACGAATGCCCGCAGCATCTGCAACGAGATGCCGCCGGCTCCGTTTCCATTCCGGGAGCACGTAGACGGACGTGCCTCCCGCCAGTTGCCAGTGCTTCTCGACGTGAAAGTGCCCGAGCACGATCGCATCGTAGCCGCGTGCGGCAAACTTCGAAGCGTAATCGCCGATCATCGCGCCGGGGAACTCGCGCTTGAACGCGACGTTGGTGCTGCGCATCCACGTCTCGAGTTTCCCCGCGACACTCAGCCGCAGCCTTGCGGGCAGCAGGTTGAAACAGCCCCAGAACGGGCCCGAGCGGCTGAACCGCCGCCATACCCGGTACCGGCGGTCCGCACGATTGGCCAGGTCCCCATGGATCGCCCACAGCGACCGGCCGGCCACGCGTTGCTCGAGGCCAGTGTCCCCGACCGTATCGAACAGGTCGCCCTGGAACGCCCGTCCGATCCGGTAGTCGCGGTTGCCCTCGACGTAGTGCACCGCAACTCCGCGTCCGCGAATCGCGCGAAGCGTCTCCGCCACCTCGTGCTGGTGTGCCAACTGCATCTCGGGTTGCCCGACCCAGAGGTTGAACAGGTCCCCCATCAGGACCAGCGAGTCGCAGGTCTCGGACAGACGGTGAAGCATCCGTGTAAACGGCTGCACGGCTGCATCCCCCAGATCCAGATGGACATCCCCGATAAAGGCGACGCGCGATCGTTCCACCTTCACTGGTCGGCCTCGGGACCGGCGAGGAACGCGTCTCGAAACTCGGCGTATCCACCCGCTTCGATCGCAGCGCGGATGCGCCCCATCAGACCCAGGTAGTACGTCAAATTGTGCAACGTATTCAGCCGCGAGGCGAGGATCTCGCCGGTGGTGTAGAGGTGGCGCAGGTAGCCGCGTGAATACCGGCGGCACGTGTCGCAGCGGCAGTCCGGGTCGAGCGGGCCGGGGTCACGCCGGTATTCGGCGCGCTTGATGTTGACCCGGCCCCGGGACGTGAACAACGTCCCGCAACGGGCGTTGCGCGTGGGCATCACGCAATCGAACAGGTCGATGCCGGACTCGACCGCCAGCACCAGATCGCGGGGACGACCGACACCCATAAGATAGCGTGGCCGGTCTTCGGGAAGCATCGCGACGGTCTGCTCGACGGTTCGCATCACCGTCGCTCCCGGTTCCCCGACCGACACGCCGCCGATCGCATACCCGGAGAAATCGAGTTCCAAGAGTTCGCGTGCGCTGCGCTCACGTAGATCGGGGAACACCCCGCCCTGCACGATACCGAACGCCACTCCCGGACCGTGATAGGCAGCAACGCTGCGCCGGGCCCACGCGGTGGTACGCGCGACCGCGCGCGCGACCTCGTCTCTCCCTGCATCACCGGGCGGGCACTCGTCGAAAACCATCACGATATCCGAACCGAGTGCGGCCTGAATCTCCATGCTCCGCTCGGGGGTCAGCCGGTGATCGCTCCCGTCGAACGGCGCACGAAATGAAACTCCGTCGTCGTCGATACGCCGCAGATTGGCCATCGAGAACACCTGGTACCCACCCGAGTCGGTCAAGATCGGGCCGTCCCACTGCATGAATTGATGCAGTCCTCCGAGGTCGGCGATCACGTCGTGTCCGGGACGCAAGTAGAGGTGGTACGTGTTGGCCAGGACGATCGACGCGCCGCACTCACGCACCTCATCGACGGTCAAAGCCTTGACGCTGCCGGCCGTTCCGACCGGCATGAACGCCGGCGTGGGGATCTCGCCGCGAGCCAAGGTCAGTGTGCCGCGGCGCGCGCGACCGTCCGTGGCGGACAACCGGTAACTCAGACTCATGACGGTTCCACCCACATCGCATCGCCGTAGGAATAAAAACGGTAGCCGGCCTCGATCGCCACCCGGTAGGCCGCAAGGATTCTCTCATGCCCACCAAACGCACTAACCAGCATGAGGAGCGTCGACTTCGGTAGGTGAAAATTGGTGATCAGTGCGTCGACGCAGCGGAAGTCGTATCCGGGAGAGATGAACAACGCGGTGGCGCCACGCGTCGAGGCGACCTCACCTTTTTCGTTGGTGCAGTGCTCGAGGACACGAACCACCGTCGTTCCCACGGCAACCACCCGGCCGCCGCGGCGGCGACACTCCCGGACCGCCGCGGCACAGGATTCGTCGAGTGTGAATCTCTCCTCGTGCATCGAGTGATCCTCGAGCCGCTCGACATGGACGGGCTGAAACGTTCCCGGACCGACGTGCAAGGTCAGGCGGGTCCGCCGGATCCCGCGCCGTTCGAGGTCGGCGAGCAAGCGATCGGTGAAGTGCAGACCCGCCGTTGGAGCGGCCACGGCCCCGGGCCGGTTCGCGTAAACCGTCTGGTAGCGGTCGCGGTCCGCGTCGTCCCCTTCCGGCGGTCGCTCGATGTACGGCGGCAACGGCATCGTGCCCGCTTGTTCCACCGCGCGGTCGACCGGTCCGTCCGCACAGGCAAAGCGCACGCTCCAGACCCGCCCGTCGCGCGAGAGAATCTCGGCGGTCAACCCGGCCCCGAAATGGATCGTCGAGCCGGCCGCAGGCTTACGCGAGCCACCCAGCCAGACGCGCCAAACCGAATCGCTCTCCCGCTCGATCAGCAGCAACTCGACACGGCCGCCCGTCTGTTTTTGGCCGATCAGACGCGCCGGGATGACCTTCGTATCGTTGACGACGAGGAGATCGTCCGACGTCAAGCACGCATCCAACCCTTCGAACCGGCGGTGCACGATGCGGTCGCCGGACAGCACCATCAGGCGCGAGCGGTCACGCGGCACGACCGGGTGTTGTGCAATCGCTGCGGGTGGAAGTTCGTAGTCGAAATCGTCGGGGCCCATCGACGCATTTTAGCAAGAGACGGCGAGCCGGGGGCTAGGTCAGCAGGAGGACGAGCAGGACGACGGTGGCCGTCAACGCAACGCCGACCCCGACCCACAGGAGCAGGGATGACGGACCCGCTGCATCCGACCCGGTGGGTTTCTCGTGAACCTCGCAGGCCTGCTCCAAGCTGTCCACGCGAACCAGCACCGACGCGAGCACCTCGCGACCGGCGGCGCGGCGGAAGACCTCGCGGTTGACGCGCGAGCCGGCCGGCTCGACGCGGCCGGCCAAGGTCTGCTGGAAACGACGATGCCGCTGGCACGGTGTCGGGTGCGAGAGGAAAAACGTGCGGACATGCGGGTCGGCGTCGGAAACGCGCCCATCAAGTCGCACCAACCAGCGCAGGACCGAATCCGGATCGAACCCCAGCTTGAGTACCGCCGCGAACGCCTGATCGTCGGCTCTGAACTCCCGATTGCGCCCGTAACCCAGCGCGAGCATGTCATCAACCGCGGATCGCCAGACCTCGCTGACCGCGTCCTGGCGCTGAGCGATGTTGATCAAACCCTGTCGCACCAGACGCACCGCGGCGTCGCCGCGCGCACTGTGCACCAACTCGTGGGCGAGAAGGAACGCGAGTTCGGCTTCGTCTTCGACCGACGCCAACGCACCAATCGAGAGAATCACGAGCCCCGACGGCAACGCCAGCGAGCGCACGGCCGCGTCGTCGATCAAAGCGACCTGCGGCGCCTGCGGTGCGCCTTCGATCTCGGCCGCCAGCACTCGCACGAACCGGTTCAGGTACGCCGAGAGTGCCGGCGCGTGCGCGAAGACCCACACCTCGTCCAACGCGTCGCGGACTTCCTGTTCGGCGGCCGCGACGAGTTGCGCATCGGGGAGATCCGCGGGGACGCGCCCGCTGAGACAATCTTCGCAACGTTGCCCGGTCGGGTTCTCGCGGTCATGGCTGAGGAACGGAAGACTGCAGGTCACGCAACTGACGAGTAATCTTGCATGACCATTCTCGGCGGCGAACCGGCCGCCGCAGCGCAGGCAACGGCGCAGCGCGATCTCGGGAAACGCACGGGTCTGTGCATGCGGCAAACCGCCCCACGGTTCGTCGCAACAGGGGCAACTCCCGCTAGCCGCCGGCGCCGAAGCGGTAGCCCTATCGTCTAGTGCTTGCGTTCCGCCCATCGAATCCATGCCCAGCCCAAGGTTAACCCAACCACGAGCCCCACGGTGACGGCCTTCAGTGGCTCGAAGCCGAATTGCAGCGAACCATGGAATCCGGCCGCACCGCCGAGACCCGCCAGCAGGAACACGCCGAGCGCCTCTCGGACCGGAGGGATCGATCGGCGATCAGCCGGCTCGGTGTCGGCCGGGGGAACGGTAGAGGGTTCGTCGGTCCCGAGAAAAGCCTCGTCGTCATCCGTGCCGATGCCGAAGAACCCGTCGTCTTCCGCCTCGCCGGGTTCAGAGACGATCTCCTCGGGCAGCGGCGGGAAGTCGGCATCCTGCATCGATTTAGACCGCGTGGGCAACGCCACGGTCTCGGCCTGAACGTCGACCCGAGTCTGTGTTTCGGCGAGCCCGGCGGCCAACAACGGGTCGGGCGAACCGGATCGCACCGCCGGCTTCACGATGTAGCGGCGTTTCTGACCCGACAACGGAAAACGCGCATCACACTGGGAGCAGCGTCCCATTTGCAGGACGTCCTCAGCGGCGTGAGAATAATGGGCCGAACATGCTGGGCAACTGACGATCACGGCCTGGTCTCCCCTGACGGGCGGCCGGCATCCGACCCGCCCGGCCAAAACGTAGGTCCGGCCGGGGAGGGGGTCAAATCGGGTCTTCCGGAGCGCTATCGAACGCGCCAAACGCTGTGATATAGTCCCTGTTTTTGCGGGTTTAGCACCATAATGATCCCTCGGTCGAGCGCTCCGAGGCGCCCCCGAAGGAGGGTTTGCGCCAGCGCTGCGCAGGGAGTCCCAGATGAAGGTTTATCCCACCGCCGATATCCGCAACGTCGTGCTGATCGGGCACGGGGACGCAGGGAAAACCAGCTTGACCTCTGCCATGCTCCACGCTGCGGGCGCGGTCAATCGTCTCGGGAAAGTCGACGATGGAAGCACGACCACCGACTTCGACGAGGAAGAGATCACACGCGGGATATCGCTTCAGACCGCCATCGCCCACCTGGATTGGAAAGGTAAGAAACTCAACCTTATCGACACGCCTGGGTACGCTGCCTTCGTTGCAGCCGCCAAGGTCGCGGTCAACGTGGCCGATCTGGGCCTGATCGTGGTGGAGGCGGTTTCCGGCGTCCAGGTGATCACCGAGCGTGTGTTCGACTACGCCAACCAGTTCAAGACACCGCTGGTGTTCGCCTTGAATAAAATGGACCGCGAGAACGCCGCCTTCGACACCGCCGTCGAAAGCATCCAGGGATGCTTCGGCCGTTCGTGCATGCCGCTGCAACTGCCTATCGGATCGGAGTCGAGCTTCGAAGGCGTCGTCGATCTGCTGAAGATGAAGGCCTACACGTTCGCCAAGGATGACTCGGGCAAGATGACCGCCGGCGACGTCCCGGCGGACCTCAAGGATCGTGCGGACGAAGCTCGCGCCGCGCTGATGGAGATGGTCGCCGAGGCCGACGATGCGTTGATGGAAGCATTTTTCGAAGCCGGCGAGCTCAACGAGGAGCAATTCACCGCAGGGCTCCGCACCGCGATCCGCAAGCGCAGCGTGTTTCCGATCATCTGCACGTCGGCCATCCACGTCATCGGCATCCAGCCTCTGATGAACCTGATCGTCAACCTCGGTCCGGCGCCGGGAGAGCGCGGCCCCATCACCGGGTTCAAGCCGGGCGATGCCGAGAGCGCGATCGAAAGAGTCGTGAGTGACGACGAACCCATTTCGGCGTTCGTGTTCAAGACCATCGCTGATCCGTTCACCGGCAAACTGTCGTTCATCCAGGTGCGATCCGGCGTGCTCAAGGGCGACAGCCACGTCGTCAATGTCAGTCGGGAAAACGTGGCGGAGCGGCTAGGGCAACTCCAGGTGGCCCAGGGCAAGCAGGTCACCGCGATCGGCGAATTACACGCTGGAGACATTGGCGTGGTGGCCAAACTCAAGGCGACCCTGACCTCGGATACGCTGTGCGATCCGGCCGCCCCGATCGAGTATCCCGCGGTCACTTTCCGCGAACCCGCGATCTCCTACGCCGTGGAGCCGAAATCGAAAGGCGACGAGGAAAAAATCTCGACGGCCTTGTTGAGATTGACCGAGGAGGATCCGGTGCTCCGCGTCCGGCGCGATGCCAAGTCCGGCGAGTTGCTGATTTCGGGCACGGGCCAGGTGCACGTCGAGGTCGCGATCGCGCGGATGAAACGCAAATTCGGTGTCGACGCGATCCTGCACCCCCCGAAGGTCCCGTACCTCGAGACGATCAAGAGGAAGGTCGAAAACGTCGAGGGCAAGCACAAGAAGCAATCCGGCGGACGCGGCCAGTTCGGCGTTTGTGTCGTGCACATCGAACCGCTCCCGGCCGGCTCGGGGTTCGAATTCGTGGACAAGATCTTCGGCGGTGCGATCCCGCAGAACTACCGTCCGGCGGTGGAGAAAGGCGTCAGGGAAGTCTCCGAGCGCGGCGTGTTGTCGGGCAACCCCGTCGTCGATTTCCGCGTGACGCTGGTCGACGGCAAATACCACAACGTCGACTCGTCGGAAATGGCGTTCAAGATCGCCGGGTCGCTGGCCTTCCAGGAAGCGATGAGCAGGGCCGCCCCCACGATCCTCGAGCCGATCATGCAGGTCGAGATCACCTCTCCCGAGGACAGCATGGGCGACATCATGGGTGATCTGTCCGCGCGGCGGGGCAAGCCGCAAGGCATGGAGACGTCGGGATCGAGCCAGATCATCCGCGCCGAGGTCCCGATGGCCGAGATGCTGGAGTACGCCTCGACGTTGAAATCCCTGACCAGCGACCGCGGCTCCTTCACGATGGAGTTCGACCACTACGAAGAGGCCCCGGCCAACGTGCGGAAGAAGATCATTGCGGACTACGAGGCCCAGAAAGCCGAACAGGCCGGGTGAGATCGGCATGGAACGCGACCACGTCTACATCTCTGAACTCGGAGAGCACATCGGCTCCGAGGTCACGCTCAAGGGCTGGCTGAGCCAGAAACGGTCTTCCGGGAAGATTCGGTTCCTGGTGCTGCGCGACGGGACCGGCTACGTCCAATGCGTGGCGTTCGCAAAGAACGTCCCGGAAGAACTCTTCGAGGCCAGCGACCAGATTTCGCTCGAGTCGTCACTGGTGTTGCGCGGCACGGTCAAGGCCGAGGATCGCGCGCCCGGAGGATACGAGATCGACCTGAGCGAGCTTACGGTGATCGGGGACGGCGGCGATTTCCCGATCCAGCCGAAAGAGCATGGGGTCGAGTTCCTGTTCGACAATCGCCACCTGTACCTGCGTTCGCGCACGCCGCAGGCGGTGCTCCGGGTCCGCAACGAGGTGGTCCAGTCGTGCCGCGATTTCTTCTACGAGCGCGATTTCGTATTGATCGATTCGCCGATCCTCACCCCGGTGGCCTGCGAAGGCACGACGACCCTGTTCGAGACCGACTACTTCGGCCAACGAGCGTTCCTCGCACAGTCCGGCCAGTTGTACCTCGAACCCGCGTGCATGGCGTTCGGCAGGGTGTACTGTTTCGGTCCGACGTTTCGCGCGGAAAAGAGCAAGACCCGTCGGCACCTGACCGAGTTCTGGATGATCGAGCCCGAAGTGGCGTTCCTCGAACTCGACGGGTTGGTTGCGCTGGCCGAGGAGTTCGTCGGCTACATCGTCGGCCGGGTGCTCGATCGCTGCGCTGAACCGCTCAAGTTCCTCGAACGCGACACCTCCAAGCTGGAGAAGATCGCCGCACCGTTCCCGCGCCTGACCTACGACCAGGCGGCCGAGATCCTGACCGGCGATGCGGCCCAGAAGCGGATGCGCGACGAGGGAGTACCCCTGTTCCAGGACGGCAACGACCTGGGGGCGTTCGACGAAACGATCCTGACCGAACGGTTCGAACTTCCCGTGGTGATCACGCACTGGCCCGCCGAGATCAAATCCTTCTACATGCAGCCGGCGCCCGATGACCCCGGCAAGGTGCTGGCACTCGACGTGCTCGCGCCCGAAGGGTATGGAGAAATCATCGGCGGGTCCCAGAGGATTCACGACCCCGAACTGATGGAGCGTCGGATCAAGGAGCATGGCCTGCCGCTGGACGCGTTCCAGTGGTACCTGGATACCCGGCGCCACGGGACGGTTCCGCACTCGGGCTTCGGTATGGGCATCGAACGCGTCGTGACCTGGATCAGCGGTATCGCGCACCTTCGCGAGGCGATCCCCTACCCGCGGCAGATTCACCGACTCTATCCATGACCGACACCGCAAAGGCCACTAAAGTCGGGGTGATCAGCCTGGGTTGCGCCAAGAATCTCGTTGACAGCGAGGTCATGCTCGGGCATCTCGCGCGCGCCGGGTGCGTCTTCGTGCAGGATCCTGCCGAGGCGGACGTGATCCTGGTCAACACCTGCGGCTTCATCGAAGCCGCGCGCGAGGAATCGATCGAGACGATCCTCGAAGCCGCGGAACTCAAGAAGACCGGGCGCCTCAAACGCCTCGTCGTCGCCGGGTGCATGGTGCAACGCTACGCGGGCGAGTTGAAGAACACTTTGCCCGAGGTCGACGCATTCATCGGGCTGGATCAACTCGACCGCGTCGTGGAGAGCGCGGGTGTCGAGCCGCGGAAGGCGGTGCTTACCAGCGATCTTCCGCTGCTCAGGCCGGGTAAGCGCGCGGCCGGACCGACCGCGACGGCGGCCTGGGGGCCTTCGACCTACCTGTACGACGAGCACACGCCGCGCAGCCTGGCGACCCCGGCGTGGACGGCCTACTTGAAGATCGCCGAGGGCTGCGATCACACCTGCGCTTTCTGTGCGATCCCGTCGTTTCGCGGCCTTTTTCGGTCGCGCGATCTCGACAGCATCCGCGCGGAGGCGGAGGCGTTATCGCAACGCGGTGTCCGCGAAGTCAGCCTGATCGCTCAGGACTCGAGCCACTACGGGCGCGACATCGGGCTGACCGAGGGACTGGCGGCGCTGCTGACCGGGTTGAACGACATCGAAGCGTTGCGCTGGATTCGGCTGCACTACCTGTACCCCAACACGATCACCCAGAAGCTGATCGACACGATGGCGGCCCTGCCCCGCGTGGTGGACTACGTGGATCTCCCGCTCCAGCACGCCCACCCCGCGACGCTCAAGCGCATGCGCCGCGGTGGTTCCGGCGAGACGCACCTGAAACTGCTCGACCGCTTCCGCGCCGCGATGCCCGACGGCGCCCTGCGCAGTACGTTCATCGTGGGCTTCCCGGGCGAGACCGAGGAGGAATTTGCGGCGCTGCTCGAATTCGTCGATGCGGCGCGCTTCGATCACCTGGGGGTCTTCACGTACTCCCACGAAGAAAGCACGCCAGCCTACACGACGGTGGACGACGTCCCGACGGAGGTCAAAGAATCTCGCCGCGATCGGTTGATGGAACTACAGCGCGGGATCGCCACCGCGGCGAATGAAGGTCGCGTGGGTCGCACGGTCGAGGTGCTCGTCGAGGGGGCGCACGCCGAAACCGAGCATCTCCTCGTCGGGCGCACCCGCGGACAGGCGCTCGATGTCGACGGCCAGGTCCTGATCAATGACGGACAGGCGGCGGCGGGCAGTTTCGTCCGGGTCGAGCTGACCGATGTGGCCGGATACGATCTGGTCGGCCGCATCACGGGCGCCGCGTGAAGTCGGGCGGCTTGCGGTTTTGGATCGCGACGGGGTTGGGCAGCGGTCGGGTCCCGTTTGCGCCCGGCACGGCCGGATCGGCGCTCGCGGTGGGCCTATTCTGGTTGACGACACGGTCCGGCGTGGTGTGGCTTCCCGCGGCCATGTTCGCCGCGCTCGTGCTGGCCGGATTCTGGTCCGCCGCCGAGGCAGCCCGCCGTCTCGGGCAAAAGGATCCCGGAGCGGTCGTGATCGACGAGTTCGCCGGCCAGTTCCTGGCGTTGCTGGCCTTGCCGCACTCGTGGCCGGTACTGGCCGCCGGCTTCTTGCTTTTCAGGCTGTTCGACATCGTCAAACCACCTCCCGCGCGGCGGCTTGAAGCCTTGCCGGGGGCAGCCGGTATCATGACCGACGATCTTGTGGCGGGACTCTACGCGAATCTGCTGTTGCAGTTGGCAGTCCGGCTCGCCCCGGGATCATGGGGAATCGCATGAAGGTCTGGAACGGACTCGACGACCTCCCGGAACGGAGAGGATCGGTGGTCGCGAGCATCGGCAACTACGACGGAGTCCACCGCGGGCATCAAACGATCCTCGCGTCGGCCGTCGGAGACGCCCGACGACGCCGGCTCACCGCGGCACTGATCACCTTCGATCCCCACCCGTTAACCGTCGTCGCACCCGACCGGCGGCCCGACCTCGTTCAGACGCGCCGACAGAAACTCCGCAGTCTGGAACAGACCGGGATCGACGAGGTCCTGATCCTGCAATTCGACACGGCGCTCGCGGAACTTGACGGCGAAGCGTTTTTCACCGACTACCTGTTGCCCCGTTGTCCGCTCGCGGCCATTCACGTCGGTGAAAATTTCCGTTTCGGGAAGGCGCGGCGCGGCGACGTTGATCTACTCGATACCATCGGGCAGCGGGCGGGGTTCGACGTCGAACGCGTGGGTGCGGTCGCGGTCGACGGACAGACCGTCTCATCGTCGGCAATCCGTGAGGCGGTGCAGGCGGGCAACGTCGCGCACGCCGCGTGCCTGCTCGGTCACCCGTTCGCGCTCACCGGACTCGTCGCTCGCGGCGCGGCGCGCGGCCACGAACTCGGCTTCCCCACGGCCAATCTGGAGCCGGACAACATGCTGCTGCCCAGCGCGGGTGTGTACCTCTCGCAGGTCCGCGCACTGGCTGGGCTGCACCCCGCGATGACCAACGTCGGGTTCCGTCCGACCTTCGGCGGCAAACGGTTGTCCGTCGAAACGCACCTGCTGGATTTCGACCAGGATCTTTACGGCCAACGCATCGAAGTGCTGTTTCTCGAACGGTTGAGGGACGAACAACGCTTCGACGGCCCCGGAGAGTTGGCCGACCAACTGGCCCGTGACCGCGCCGCCACCGAAAGCTATTTCGCGCAACTGCGGCTGCCGATCGAGTGAGCGAACCCAGGGAAATCGCGCGCTGGATCACCTTCGAGGGGATCGAAGGCAGCGGGAAGAGCACGCAGTTGCGGCGCTTGACCGACCGGCTGCGCCACAGCGGCCGGGCGCTGACCGTCACGCACGAACCCGGCGGAACCGATCTCGGAGCGAGAATCCGGTCGCTCCTCTTGCGGCCGACCACCGCGCCGATGGCGTCCCTGACCGAACTGTTGCTGTACACCGCGGACCGTGCCCAGCACCTGAGCGAAGTCATCCTCCCCGCGCTCGAGGCCGACAAAAACGTGCTCTGCGATCGCTACATCGATGCGACCCTGGCCTACCAGGGCTACGGCCGCCGACTCGGTTGCGAGCAGGTCCTCGAATTTCATCGTTATTCTCCGCTGGATCGGCTGCCCGATCGCACGCTGCTGTTCGATTTGGACGTGGCGACCGGTCTCGAACGCGCGCGCGAACGCAATCGCGTGGCCGGACTGGACGTCACCGAGGGCCGGTTCGAGGACGAGGCCGTCGAGTTTCACGAGCGCGTTCGCCGCGGCTACCTCGAACTGGCCGCGGCCGACGAGCATCGTTTCCGGGTGATCGAGGCCAGCTCGAAAACGGACAAGGTCGAGCAGGCGGTCCTCGCGTCGCTCGCCGACTGGTGGCCGGACCTGGCGGCGTCCTCGCGGTGAAGCGCTTCGCCACCATCCTCGGCCACGAGCGGCCGCTGACGGCTTTGAACAAGCTGCTCGAGTGCGGACGCCTGCCCCACGCGATGCTGTTCCACGGACCCCAGGGCGTCGGCAAGGCGTCCATCGCGAGGCTGCTCGGCCGCGCGCTGGTTTGCCGCGAACTCGGCTGTGCGGCGTGCGACGATTGCCGGCTGTTCGACGCCGGGAACCACCCCGACTTCGTCCACGTGAAACTGGAGCTGCGCAAGGACTCGAAAACCGAGTACCGCAAACAGATCGTCGTCGACCAGATCCGAATACTCTCGAGCCTGGTCGGGCTGGCCCCGCGCCACGGTGCCCGCCGCGTGATCCTCCTCGACCCGGCGGACAAGATGAACCTCGAGGCGCAGAACGCGTTGCTGAAGACACTGGAGGAGCCGCCGCCCCACACCGTCCTGATCCTGATCGCCGCGCGCCCGCAGGTGCTCGTCGCGACGGTGCGTTCGCGATGCTTCGCGTTGGGTTTCAGTCCGCTGCGCGCGGAGGATCTCGCGCACCTGCTCGAATCGCGCGGGTTTGACGCGCAGGAAGCGCTGGCGCGCGCCGCGCTCGCCGAGGGCCGGCCCGGCACGGCGATCGAACTGGACCTCGAAGCGCTTCGGGAGCGGCGCGAGCATCTGCTCGATGGACTCGAGGGTCTGGCCTCACGCCGGGCCATTGGCGCGCTGCAGACGCTCGGAGCGGCGTTCGCCGGCAAGGACGAAGCCGCGCTCCAGGCCAACCTGGAGTTGTTGGCGACGCTGCTGCGCGATGCGGCGCGGTCCGCCTCGGGCGCCGGCGCCGAGGTACTCGTTCACGCCGACCTTGCCGACCGGTTGTCCCGACTGGGCCGGGGTCTCGGCGCCGAACGCGCAGCAGCGCTGGTCGCATCGATCGACCGACTACGCGATCAGTTGCGGTTCAACCTCAATCGCACCTTGGTCGCCGAGAGCGTGCTCGCAGCCGTTGCCGGCGGTCCGCTGCCCTAGCGGGCAGCGGGCTGCCGGCTCGCTTCCCTCGTCAACAGGACGACCGTCTCGACATGGTGGGTTTGCGGGAACAAATCCACCGGGACGACCCGTTCGAGACGATACCCGGATGCCAGGAACGGCTTCAGATCGCGCGCCAGGGTCGGCGGATCGCAGGACACGACGATCACACGGCCGGGATCAAGCGCGAGAATTCCGCGCGCGACCCCGCGGCCGAAGCCGCTGCGCGGCGGGTTCGCGATGATCAGATCGGCGGCCTTGCCCTGTTGCGACCGGAGGTAGGCCTGCACCGTCTTGTGCACGAAGCGTGTGTGCTTCAACCCCGCATAGTGCGCGCAGCGCCGGCCCGCGTCGATGGCGTCCCGGTCGGCGTCGCATACGACGACCCAGCGTGCGCCGGCCCGCGCCAGATGAAGCCCGAACGCTCCCACGCCGCCGAACAAGTCGAGGACACGCTGGTTGCGCACGTTGCCGGCCAGTTCGCGAACGAGGCGGATCAGCGCGGCGCCCCCCGCCGGATTGACCTGCATGAACGACGCCGGGGGGAGCCGGAACTCGAACTCCCCGAGTCGCTCCGTGATCGTCCCTTCGCCGTGAAGCGTTTCGGCACGAACCCCGCCGCGGCGCCCGGGTTTGGCCCGTAGCAGGACGACGGAGTCGGCCGGGGCGTCTCCCGTAGCCAGCGCTCGGGCGAATTCCACGGCGAACGGAAAAGGACGCACAGCACCCCACAGCCCGACCAGCTGCTCACCGGTCGAACTCTCACGGATCAGGATACGGAACGGTCCCTGCTCGGCGAGTTGTCGAGCCACATCCGGTCGACCGGCCACGAAGGTGCGGAGGGTCTTGAGGAGCCCGTTGGCCCGCTCGGTCTGCAACGGGCAGTCAGGCAGATCGACGAGCGCCCGCTGACCGTTGACCCGGCCCCAGAGGCCGATCGCGACGGCGCCTCCGGGTCCCTTCCCGACGCTGAATTCCATCCGGTTGCGGTACCCGAGTGGCTTCGACGGATGCAGCACCGGCTCGACCCGGACATGCTCGATCCCCGCGATCCGCTCGAGCGCCTCGACGACCAGACGGTGCTTCCATTCGCGTTGCCGGTCCTCGGACAGCGGCATCCAGGGACAGCCGCCGCAGCGGGACTGGTGCGGGCACGGCGAGGCTCTGCGGTCCGGCGACGGCCGCTCGAGCCGCACCGCCACACCCTCGACGAACCGCGGCCGGAAATGCTCGGCCCGCGCCCACACGCGGTCCCCGGGCACGGCGCCCTGGACAAACCAGACTCGGCCCTGTTCCCGCCCGACCCCGCGGCCGCCGGAAACGAGCCCGTCAATCGAAATCAGGGTTTCCTCACCATCAGCGACAACCCCTATATTTAGTGGTTCGCTGCCCTGTGACTGCCCTATCTTGTACTTTTCACTTGACATCGCTTTCTTTCCAGGGGTATGGTGCCGTCGTTTTGTGACCCCGGCAAGGTCCGGGATCGCTTCGGAAGGCAAGAGTCTCAACGAACGAGTGTAGGGGGTGCGGATGCGTATCGGGTGCTGGTCGCTCTCTCCGGCGAATTGTAGCCCGACCTCGATACAATGGAACCGGTCTTTGATCGGCTCCTCCTACCTATCGCCTGCCGGGGTTTTCTCCGGCAGGTCCTGCTTTCGCCTACCGTTGGAGTCTTGACCCGTGCCAGGGTGGCGGTTCACCGGGGAGAGCGACCAGCATCTGACCAGCATCGTTGCGGTCTGACCGCCGGCTTCCTGCCGGCGGTCACAATCCGTCCTCAAAAAGTGAAAATCCGTCCTGTTTCCTCCCTTTACTCCGTCTACGTTCCACCGTAATTTCACATTCGGCTCACGAGGGTTCAAAAACACTCGAGCGCCAACGGGTGGCAGTCCGGTGGCCGAGAATGACCGGGGGGGATTGAATCGGCCGCCCGGCCGCCCATATGGCAGCTGCGTAGCCCACCTCCCTCGCAAGAGGGAGTACTCGGCTGCCCCGCTTGGGGGGCGATGACCAAGGTCGTCGCCCCCTTCTTTTGTGGGCCCATCTCTCAAAAGTCGGCGAGTTGGCGCCGGTAGGCGTCGAAGTTGCGCCTCAACTCGTCGACGCTGTCGCCGCCGAACTTGATCGTCAACTCTTCGGCCAGGATCCAGGCGACCATCGCCTCGCCAACGACACCGGCGGCAACGATCGGGATCGTGTCCGTCCGCTCGCGCACGGCTTCGAAGCGTTCCTTCGTGACCAGGTCGATCGAATCGAGCGGACGGGGCAGCGACGCCAGCGGCTTGAGCCAACTCCGGCAACGGATCGTTTCGCCGTTGCTCATCCCGCCCTCGATCCCGCCGGCGCGGTTCGAGGGACGCGTAAAGCCTCGCCCAGGCGTGTATTGGATCGGATCGTGGTGTTCGCTCCCGCGTCTCGCCGCGCCCTCGACCCCCTCGCCCACACTGACGGCCTTGACCGCCTGGATCGACATCAAGGCTCCGGCGAGCCGACCGTCCAGCCGCCGGTCCCAGTGCGCGTGGCTGCCCAGACCGGCGGGCGCCCCGCGCGCCAGGACCTCGAACTGGCCTCCGATCGAATCGCGGCTCCGCTGCGCCGTCTTCACCGCGTCGATCATCGCTTGCATCGTGGCCGCATCGAGCACGCGCATCGGTGCATCGTCCGGGAGTTCCAGCAACGCATCGAACGCGTCGTCCGCGAGCGGCGGCGCCGTCACGTCGGCGACGGCCACGGTGTGGCTGGTGACCTCGATCCCGACGGTTTCGAGCAATTGCTTGGCCAGCGCACCGGCGGCGGTGCGTGCGGCCGTCTCGCGCGCGCTCGAGCGCTCGAACACGTCGCGCGCGTCGTGGGTGTCGTACTTGAGCGCTCCGGCGAGGTCGGCGTGGCCGGGGCGCGGCCGGGTCACGCGCCGCGCGGCCTCCCCTTCCGGCGGCGCACCCAGCGGCGACATCGCTTCCGACCAGTTGGCGTGATCGAGGTTGGCGATCTGCATCGCCACGGGCGAGCCGAGGGTTTTGCCGAACCGGACGCCCGCCAACCACTCGACGCGATCCTTCTCGATCTTCATCCGGCCGCCGCGGCCGTAGCCGCCCATGCGGCGTTTCAGTTCGCGGTCGATCCGTTCGCGATCGATGGTGATTCCCGCCGGGAGACCCTCCACGATCACCTGCAGGGCCGGACCGTGGGATTCGCCGGCGGTCAGGAACCGAAGCGGCATGAAACCTCCGAAAACAAAGATCTTAGCAGGGCGCCGGCGACCCGGTCCCGGACGAGGTTGACGCCAGGCGGCTGTTTGGGTAAACAAGAGTCGTAGGGGGTTCCATGAGGAACGTCGCCTGTCCGGTGGTGCTCGCGCTGGCGCTGGTCGCGCTGGCCGTCCCCTCCCTCCACGCCCACGAGTTGACGTTCGAAGAACGGGTCGAAGCGCAAGCGGCCATCGAGCGCGTTTACGCCTCGCACCGCTCCGGGACGACCCGGAGTTTCGAGCAAGCCGTCCCGCAAAGTGTGCTGCGCGAAAAAGTGCGCACGTATTTGAAACAGACCGTCGCCCTCGAGCAGTACTGGAACACATCCATCACAGCGGACATGCTCGACCGGGAGCTCGAGCGGATGATCCGACAGACGCTGATGCCCGAGCGGCTCGAGGAGTTATTTGCCGCGCTCGGGAACGACCCACTGCTGGTCCGCGAGTGTCTGGTCCGGCCGGCCCTGGTGAACAGGCTGACGCGCAACTTCTTTACGAATGACGAGCGGATCCACGGACGCATCCGCCGCGACGTCCAGCGGGTCGACCCAGTCACGGATTCGTGCTCCGGAGCAACGGAACAACCGCTCCCGCTCGAGCAACTCGTGGACAGACCCCCAGAAGTATCCACAACGACCTGGGAAGATTGGTGGAAGCAGAACGCCGACGCGTTTGACGAAGCCGGTGTCCAGACGGTTGCCCGCAATACGCCGCTACCGCAAATCTTGCCTGCGGGCGCCGGGTCGACGGAGGGCGGTTGTCCACCCTCAGATACCTGGGACAACGGCTCGCTGTCGTCTTCATCTTTCTTACCACGCGCGTTGACCAACCACACTGCGATCTGGACCGGGACCGAGATGCTGGTCTGGGGCACCAGCGGGTGTGCTCGTTACGG
>Ga0114950_10001106_pt1 | contig 19989 bp, 16 predicted proteins | sample N075metaG_FD_83503 | JGI IMG/M metagenome (GOLD analysis project Ga0114950, IMG submission 83503) | Deep subsurface microbial communities from Kermadec Trench to uncover new lineages of life (NeLLi) - N075 metaG | ecosystem: Environmental > Aquatic > Marine > Ocean trench > Sediment | place... | reverse complement strand
GGGGTGTTGAGCAGTGAGTTGCTGATCGCGTCGGCACGGGCCGGGTTAATGTACCGCATCATTCCGGGTGGTAACTGATGGCTGCTCCTCTGCGATTGGGAGTGGTGGGTGCCGGTGCCGTGGCCCAGGTGGCCCACCTGCCGATGATCGCCCGGAGTGACGAGTTCGAGCTGGTTGCCATCTGCGACAACGATCTGCAGAAAGCGCGTTCGCTCGCGGCACGATTCGAGATTCCTGAGGTCTTCGACGATATCGAATACCTCCTCAAACGATCCCAGCCCGACGCGCTGGCGGTGTGCACGCCCAATCACCTGCACCAGGTGCACGTCAAGACGGCTCTGGCGGCCGGGGTTCATGTGTTGTGCGAGCGTCCGTTGGCTCTGTCGGTTGGGGGTGTAGAAGACATCATCGCCGCCCGGGAGAAGGCCGACAGGGTCGTTTTCGTCGGAATGCAGAGCAGGTTCCGTTCGGACGTGCAAGCGGTGAAGCAGTTCCTCGACCGAGGCGAGTTGGGGACGCTTCACGCCGTCCGCACCGGGTGGTATACGTTCAAGTCGGCGCGGGGGGTACTGGGGTGGCGGCGGCGCCGGGCCCAGTCCGGCGGTGGCGCGATGCTAGACCTAGGGCTTTCGCTCATAGATCTGTCGTTGTGGATGTTGGATTGGCCCACGCCGTGTCACGTGTCCGCCTCATTCGGTCCTGCCGAGCGAGATTCGGAGTGCGTGGAAGATTCGGGCGTAGCCCTGATTACTTGTAAGGGTGGCGCGTCGATTGCGGTGGATGTCTCCTGGCACTACGTGGGCGAGGCAGAGCGCTATTGGTTCGAGCTTCTTGGGTCGGAAGGGTCAGCTACGGTGGGCCCGCTCGCCGTCTTCAAGGAAATGCATGGGTCAGCCGTGAACGTGACACCGACCGGGACATCGGAACGGAAGAGCATTTTCAATGCGGCTTACATGGCAGAGTGGGCCCATTTTGCCGCGCTGATACGTGGGGAGGTTGAGCAGACAGACCTCGCCGAGCAACTCGTGGTACACGGCGTCATGGAGGCGGTGTATCGGTCGGCGGAAACGGGGAGTCCCGTCAAGTTGTGATGCCCTGGTCTGTCTGTTCGTAGATGCGCGCTTGGTGAAAGATCTCAAAGAGTTCGGCGTCTAACATTCCGTCCTTCACCTCACTAGCCAGAATATCGAGGGCATTCTTGGCCGGGACGGCTCGTTTGTAGGGACGGTCCGAAGCGGTGAGCGCATCGAAGATGTCCGCAATCGTCATCATCCGTGTTTGAATCGGAATGTCATTTTCCCGGACGCCACGCGGATAGCCGACGCCATTCAGTTTCTCATGGTGGCCGTATGCGATGCGCGGGATATCCTGCAGCTCGCTGGTCCACGGGATCTGCATCAAGAAACGGTAGGTGTGGTTGACATGGCTCTCGATCTCGAGCCGCTCAGCTTCGTCCAGGCTACCTTTCCGAATCGTGAGGTACCGTACTTCATCACTCGTGAGGAAAGGTTGATCGTTATCGTCGAGATCCTGATAGTGATGGTCTGCATACTGCAGTAATTCGTTGAAGGTACCGTCCGGGAGTACTGTCGGCTCGTTGCAGTGCAAGACCAAGGACAAGAAGCGGTCGAGTGTCTGGATGTTATCGTCGTATTCTCGTTGCATGCCCTTGACGCACGCCTCGTATCCCTGGTGGCCGTGTTGCTCCAGGTATTCCGCACGTTGCTTGTAGAAATTGCGTTCAGCGGTTCGCCGAACGAAGGCGTAACGCTGTTTTATCAATGAAAGATTTGGCGGATACAACTTCTTGGATTTCACCAAGATATGCTCGCGCACACCCACCTTGCCAAAGTCGTGCAATAGACCCGCGTAGCGTATCTCGCGCAGTTGCTGGGGTGTGAATGTGAGATCCTTGTATCGTCCCACATTGACCCGGTCGGTAGCCTTGGCAATGTCCACGGTCATGGTGGCAACGCGGCCGGAGTGTCCGAAAGTAGGGGGGTCGCGTTGCTCGATGGCAGTTACCGCGGCGGTGACGAAACCCTCGAAGAGCCGTTCGATGCTCTCGTACAGCTGGCTGTTCTCAATGGATACTGCGGCCTGACCGGCGAGACCCGATACTAGATCGACCGTGCGGCGGCTGTAGGAGGTCACCAGCGTGTCGAAATCTTGGGGAGTGTCGAGCACGGTTTCCAGTGAACGTTTGCGGTTGATGAGCTGTAGAACTCCGATCACCTCGCTCTTGTGGTTCCGCATCGGAACCGTGAGCATGGACTTGGTGCGGTATCGGTTATTCTCGTCGAACGATCGATTGATAGAGTACTCAACGTCTGGTGGAAGGAAGTAGGCGTCTTCGATGACCAGAGGTTCACCGGTACTGGCCACGTACCCCGCGATGCTCGTGTGGTCGATGGGAATCGTGAACTCGCTCAGCGGAATCTCGGGACGCGAGTGATTCTGCGTGAGCTTGAAGCGAAGCTGGGGGGATCCGTCCTCCGCCGTTTCCACCAAATACAAGCTCCCGGCGTCGGAGATCGTGATGCGACGCGCTTGTGAGAGAACGAGGGCCTGTAGGGTGTCGTAGTTACGTTCCGTATTGAGCGCCACCCCTATCTGGGTCATTTCATCTAACTCGGTGGTCTGAGCTTCGACTGTTTGACGTAGCCGCTGGTTCTCCGTTCGCATCGCGGCATCCCTAAAGGCCGACCGGAGCGTGATCAGCAGGTGTCTCTCGGAATACGGAGGAATGATCAATGCACTGAAAAGGAGTTCGGGGATGCCTTCTGGAAGACCGTCGTCACCCTCCGCGCTGAGCGCCACGATCGCTCCGCCACCGTCCAGGAACGACCGCAGGTTCGCCACCGAGAACAGCGGACGGGTCTCGGGATCCCACACAAGTACCGTGGGCTGTTCACCCGCGGCGAGGTCGTCAGGGCCGTGTATGAGCGTAGTCTCGATATCTGCGGTCGCTAGGGCACCCGCGATCGGATCTGGATCGAAGCTCTCCGCATGCAAGAGCTGGTACTTCATCGACTTCGTTCCGTCGTGTCTGGCGGAGGTGGTTTCACGCCGGTCAACAGTCGAAGAGGCCGCCGCGTAACCTGCTCGGCGAAGTTATCCAGAACGTACGTCGTATGAACGAGTCGTGCCAAAGCCTCCCGTAAGACGCTCCGGTTTTCATTCAACAATTCCTTGGCCGTCGTGGTCAGCGTATCGAACGAACTCAAGATCCGCCGGGCTTGCGAGACCATTGCCGTCAGGCTGTCCTGCAGTGGTCCGATGCGTGGCGAAACCTCCATGAGTATTTGATCTGTGCGCGCGAGGCTGGCGGCCAGCAGCACCAACGCCTCCTCAATCTGGGGTGTCGACGTGGCGATTATATCTTGGGTAGACTGGAGCACACGATGCGTCTGGGCGATCGCTCCGGTGCTCTGTTCGATCAGGTCTCGAGTTTGAGCTAGAGTCTGCAGTACTTCGTCTTTGAGTTCCGTTGCGACTTCACCGAGTAGATCTATGGCGCCGGGCAAGCGAGTCGCGTCGATCGTGTCTCCGGGCTGGAGGAACGCAGCGCCCGCGCCTCCCTTGGGAATCTGCAAGTCTATCTCCGCCGCGGAGATGGGAAGTGGTGCGGTGATGACTGCGCGAGTGCCCATGGGGAGCCGTAGCGGCGTGCCGTCGGGATACGTTCGCTCAATGCTCAACTCGGCTACGAAGGAGACCTCAAGGCCATCGACAAGGGCGTTGACCTGGGTCACCTGTCCGATCTGCAAACCCTGTAGGAATACCCTCGTATCTTGGGTCAGCCCGTTGGCGGTGGCAGCGCGCATGTAGATCTCTTGACGATCGTCCAGTGCGTTGCTGGTGACGACGAGCAATCCCAGAACTACACCAATGCTCGCCAATATGAACAGGCCAACCGTGAAGTCGCGATACGATTCCACAGTTCGATTCATCCTTCCCGTTGCAGCACGCCGTGAATCAGCCGGTACCGGATCTCGAATCTGCGGATTACACTGGCAGGTAGATTGGGGCCTACGACGAATACTGTTCGGCGTGACCCTTCTTCGACCTCGCCACCCCGGGCCGTTTCCAAGATGCTGCGTGACGCACGGTCAGTGAGACCGACGAAAGGGTCCTCCAAGACCACGAGTTTGGGATCGAAAGCCAACGCGCGGGCCAAGGCCGCACGGCGTCGTTGCTCGTCATTGGCATGCGCGGGTCGTAGGTGTCCTGCGTTCGCCAGTCCAGCTGCAGCAAGCATGATGTTAAGCCGACTTTCAATCTCGCCCTCGGAGAAGTCGCTTCCGAAGCTCAGTGGCAAAGCCACGTTCTGGCCGAGCGTGAGATTCTGCAACAACCCGTCTCCCGCGGGAAGGTAGCCTACGAGTCTGCGATACGCGAGCAACTCTTGTCGCGGAAGAGTCGCAAGCTCCTTGCCCAACACCGTCAGATGTCCGGCTTTAGGTGAGATTAGTCCCAAGGCCAAACGGCCCATCATGTGAACACCGCTGTTCTCGCCGCCGACTACGGAAACCGCTCGATGTGGTGGAATCTCCAAAGTCACCGTGGGAGCTTCGCTACCGTTCAACGGCACGTCCAGAAACACAATGGGTGCTGGCACCATCAGCTCAATGCGACAAAGATCGCGGAAAAAAGGAAGATTGCGACTATGCTAACGACTACGGCCTGACTGGCTGCTACGGGAACTTGGGTTGCCGCTTTGCCGGCACGTAGTCCATGAAACGCAGGGACGGTGCCGATCACGATGCCGAAGATGATGCCTTTGCCGGCCGACAGCCAGATGTCCCGAAAGGTGAGAGACTCGAGGACGATGTCGAAATATCTGGACGACGCCATGCCGTTCGCAACGGCAGCCGCGAGACCAGCGAGCACCGCGACGACGTCGAAGAGGATGATGAGGCCAAAGACCGATACGATGGCGCCCAAGAACCGCGGCAGCACAAGGTAGTGGACCGGATCGATCCCCATGCCATCCAAGGCATCTATCTCTCCCATGACGCGGTTGGTGGCCAACTCGGCGGCAATCGCGGTCCCCGACCGGCCGGCCACGATGAGGGCGGTCAACAGAGGCCCCAGTTCCCGCACGATTGCGATGACCATCAGCGAGCCGATGAGTTCCATAGCGCCGATCCGCCCAAGTTCCCGCACGGCTTGTGAGATGACTAGGAAGCTCAGAATACCGGAGAGCATCACGATCAGCGGGATTGCCTGGATCGCCGTGAACCACACCTGGGTCAGGAACACGCGCCGCACCACGCGGCGACCTGCCCGTGGCAGAGAGCGCCACGCGATGAGCGTGTCCCACAGAAAACGCGCCAGTGCTCCGAAACGGGACAGCCAGCGCGTTCCCTGCTTGCCGAGTGCCGAGATGGGCGCTATCACGCGCCTATGTTATTACGATCACCTCAGCTGTTGCAACCGTTCAGTGGCCTCGCTGTATTCCGGGAACGTCTGCACCGCGCGACTGTAGAACTCCCTCGCTCGGTCGGCATCCCCTCGGTCTTCGAAAAAGACGGCACGCGAAAACAACGTGAGCGCCTCTACCGGTATCTCACGAGCCTGCTCCTCGAGCTCTTCCTCGATCTCCAGGGCGGGCAGGTTCACGTCGCTCGTGAGACGTGAGGTCAACGTGACAATCAACTGATACAGTTCCTCACGCGGCTCCTGCAGGCTGATCGCTTTGACGATCTCCGTGGTCTCGGTGTCTACGATGCGCGCGTCGAGCCGGAACTCGCCGAACCAATCCACGAATCCACCGAGCACCATGAATTTGGCGCCGATGATCCGCCCGACCTGTGCAGCGGTATTCACATTGACCCGCCCGGCGGTAGCCAGATCCTGCTCCGCGATCAGGGCGTTGAGCTGCGAGCGCTCAACCACGCGTATCGCCGGATTCCTGGCCAATTCGGTCATCAGGATCTGCTGCAGCCCAACCCTGAGAGCCTCGAAATCCTCTGCGTCTTGGCCGTACGAGCCACCATTCTCGAATATCCACACCCCGATTCCCGGGCGCGTGTCCTGTGCTTGCACCACGGAAGGTGCCATTAGCCCAACCGCGAGCGCGAGTGCCAAAGTTGTCCGCCAGCGCATAGGAGTCTCCTAACAGCTAAAGAGTAATCTTCAATCCTTCTCGGGCCGCAATGACATCGACCCCTCCTCCCCGTGCCCTGGCGGCCTTTCGCGTCTCTTCAAGCATGGCGTCTACCTGGTCGTCGTCATGCTCGGGGCGGTGGTGAAACATCACCAGCTGCTGAACTTGCGCTTCGGAGGCAAGCTCTATCGCCTCGAGATTGGACGAGTGCCCCCACCCGCGATGTCGTTCCAACTCGCCCGACGTGTACATGGCGTCGTGAATCAACACGTCCGTTCCATTGAGAAACTCGACGAAATCATCGCGCCACGACCCGGGTACGTCGTAATCCCCGCCGGGCCCGAGTTCGTTGTCTGGAACGTATGCAAAGCTCCGTCCCCCGTTGCTCGGTGTGATGCGGAATGCCAGCGTCGTCCCCGGGTGGCGTACTCGAATAGCCTTGACCTTGAAGCCGGCCAACTCGAGTTCGCCCGGCTCGATGTGGGTGACGATCAACTCCGCGGCCAGCCCGTCGAGCGGCACTGGGAACACCACCGGACTCATCTGATTCCGGAGTATCTCCTCCAAATCGATCCCGTCCTGCCGTGCCCCCCAAATCCGTACCGCGTTCCCCGGTCTGAAAAAGGGCAAGAAGAATGGCAACCCCTGGATGTGGTCCCAGTGAGTATGGCTCACCAGGAGGTCCACGCTGACGGGCTTCCCGTTCTCTGCCAGCTGCTGTCCCAGGCCCCGAACCCCCGTCCCCCCGTCGAGGATGAGCACTCCGCCTTCGTTGGAGGCTTGATGCCGGACTTCGAGCGCCGGCGTGTTGCCGCCATATCGTGCCGTCGCGGCCCCCGGGGTCGGTATCGATCCCCGAGTGCCCCAGAAAGTCACCTGAAGCATGCCGTCATTCCTGTCACAGTGATAATCTGGCGGTTTCTACCGGCAGCAAGCTATGCATGAGGTCACCAGGCCTCCGTGAGATACCTCACCGCAATCCGGCGGTGGATTCCATCGCCTCGCGGTTTCGTACGGTGATCGTCTTTCCCACCACTTCAATGAGGTCTTCTTCGGCGAGCGAGCGCATAGTTCGCGACACTGTCTCGCGACTAGATCCAATCATCTGGGCAATCTGGTGGTGGGTCACCTTCCTGGAGATCACCACACCGTCGTTCTCGTCAGCCATCTCCAAGAGCAGGCGCGCCACCCGGCCGGTCACGTCGAGGAGAACGAGACCGCCGATCTTGCTGTCTGCCAGACGCAATCGCTTGGTCAGGGCTCTGAGCAGCCCCAGGGCTATCCGAGGGTTGTTCTCGAGACACCTCTGGAAATCGTCACGTCGCAGCACCAAGAGACTCGAGTTTTCCATTGCGATAACGTGGGCGGAACGGGGCTCGTCATCGATCAGGGACATCTCGCCGAAGAATTCGCCGTCCGCCAACGTTGCCAGGATTACTTCGCGTCCGTCCTCTCCAATGAGAACGACTTTGACCTGACCCTCAATCACGACATACAGCGCGTCACCAGGGTCGTCCTCAAACAGGATTACACTCCCCTTGGGGTGCTTTCGCTGGCGAGTCAACTCGCCCATCCGAGCCAGTTCCTCGCCGGTGAGGTGTTGGAACAGGGGTACCGCTTGGAGGGTGGTGGCCACCGACATGTCCTTGGCTCTCCGGGGGGGGGCACGCGTCAAGATTAGCAAGGGCCCGAGGCGGGGTCAATCAACCACGAGTGGTTCCCAGTTGCTCTCAACTTGCTGTGCCGGTTATATTTCTAGGCTCAAATCAAGACGGCTGTTCAACTTTCGGAGTGACCGGTGCGGACGAAGATTCACCCAGATTATCATGTTGTTAGCGTGCTGTGCGCCTGCGGCAACACCTTCCAGACCAGATCAACCCTTCCTACGATCCACGTCGAGATTTGTGGGCACTGCCATCCGTTCTATACCGGGAAACAGCGTCTCGTTGATACCGCCGGTCGCGTCGAACGGTTCCGGCAGCGGTATTCCACGAAAGCCGCCCGGAAAGAGGGGTAGTCCTGAAAGCGCGGCTGGAAGCCGCGCTCGCCCGCGCGGCCGAAATCGAGCGGCAGCTCGCCGACCCGGCGGTTGTCGCGGACCCCAAGAAACTCAAGGTGCTGGGCCAGGAGCACGCCCGCCTGGACGGAATCCGGCGCACGGCGGCCCGCCTCGAGAAGCTCACCGAAGAGCTTTCCCAGGCCCGGGAGATGTCCCAGGAGCCAGATCCGGAGCTGGTGGAACTGGCGTTGGCGGATGCCGAGCGGCTCACGCCTGAGGTCTCGAGGCTGGAAAGCGACCTCCAGGCCCTGCTGATTCCTCCAGACCCCCTCGACAATCGGGATACCATCGTAGAGATCCGAGCCGGTACCGGCGGCGACGAGGCTGCCCTGTTTGCCGCAGATCTGCTCCGCATGTACCAGCGGTACGCGGAGAGTAGAGGGTGGTCCATCGAAACTGTGTCGCTCTCTGAGGGAAAGGTGGGAGGGGTCAAGGATGCTGTGTTCAAGATCCAGGGAGAGTCAGCATACGGCCGTCTGCGATACGAGTCGGGAGTGCACCGGGTCCAGAGGGTGCCCGCCACAGAGGCTCAGGGGCGGATACACACCTCTGCTGCTACCGTAGCTATCCTGCCGGAGGCGGAAGAGCTCGATGTGAGCATCGACGACAGCGATCTCAAAATCGACGTCTTCCGCTCGTCGGGACCGGGCGGGCAGAGCGTAAACACTACCGACAGCGCAGTCCGCATCACCCACCTCCCGACGGGCGTTGTCGTCCAGTGCCAAGACCAGAAGTCGCAGCTCCAAAACAAGATCAAGGCTTTGGATGTGTTGAGAGCGCGGCTCCTCGACAGAATCGTGGCCGAACAGGAGGCTGAACGGGCCCGTGAACGACGCTCCATGGTCGGTACCGGAGATCGATCTGCCAAGATTCGCACGTACAACTTCCCACAGAACCGGGTCACCGATCACCGGATCAATTTCACCACCCACCGGCTCGAAGAGGTGCTCCAGGGAGACCTCGACGAGATCATCGACAGACTCCGCACCGCCTATCTTGAAGAGCGCCACGGGGAGTGATCCGAATACTCGAACCCTCAGCGACGTGTTGAGGTGGGCGGTGAGCCGTTTGCAGCGGGGCGCCGTGAGTGATGCCCGCCGCGAAGCGGTTGGTTTGTGGGCTCGGGTGACCGAGACGGATCCGGCCATGTCAGTCATTGCGACGGACCGGCAGGTTCAGGAGGATCAGTGGGAGCGTTTTCGGGCCGCAGTAGAGCGCCGGGCTGCCGGAGAGCCGGAGCAATATGCTACTGGTCTTGCGGGATTCAGAAAGCTGGAGCTTCGGGTGGATCGCCGGGTGCTGATTCCGCGGCCCGAGACTGAAGGCCTGGTCCAGCGGGTTCTCGACTGGGCGGAGGCGGAGGGACGTTGGGGAGCGGTGGTGGATATCGGAGCCGGCAGCGGTTGCATTGCACTCAGCCTGGCGCTCGAAGGGTCTTTTTCCCGAGTCATAGCTACGGATGTGTCGGAAGGGGCTCTTGCAGTGGCGGCAGACAACGCCGCTCGCATCAACCCCGACACGCCGCTGGAGTTGCGCCTGGGCGAGTTCTTTGACCCGGTCGAGGGAACAACGTTCGACGCCGTGGTATCCAATCCGCCTTACGTCACCGCTGCAGAGTTCGACAGGCTCGAGGCCGGCGTCCGCCTCCACGAGCCACGAGAGGCGCTGGTAAGCGGCGAGAGGGGGATGCGCCATACCCGTCTCCTGCTAGAGACCGCAATCGGCCATTTGGAGCCTGGAGGACTGTTGGCGATCGAGATCGACTCTCAGCGTGCCGACATTGCCTTGGGCTTTGCCGTGCGGTGCGGTTGGGGTGGGGCACGGATCGAGCACGACGTCTTCGGGCGGCCGCGATATTTGCTGGCCAACGCACCCGAGCGGCAACGGTGAAGGTATGAGGGCCCGCACTGGAGGAGCGTTCATCGTGGTGGACGGGCCGGAGGGTGCCGGGAAGACCACCCTGGTGAGACGTCTAGCGGCACGCCTGCGGGATGCGGGTCGTGAGGTGCTCGAGGTCCGCCAGCCGGGCGGCACTGCCCTCGCCGAAGCGGCCCGGGAGGCAGCCCTGAACCCTGCCATGCACGCTAGCCCTCTCGCCGAGCTGTTTCTCATGCTGGCGGCCAGGGCCGATCAGGTGGCGAAGGTCATCCGACCGGCCCTCGATCGGGGGGAGATGGTGGTGAGCGATCGCTACGATCTCTCCACCGAGGCATATCAAATAGCCGGTCGTGGCCTGTCCAGGGAGCGTGTGATGGGCGCCAACGAGCTGGCCACCGACGGACTTCAGCCCGACTTGACGATCGTGCTTGATCTGCCTGCCGAACTCGGCCTGGGGCGGCAGGCCCTTGCAGGGAAGGAGCGCGATCGGATCGAGAGGGAAAGCATCGAGTGGCACGAGCGGATCGCCGCTGTGTTCCGGGAAGCCTCGGGACCGTCGGTGGCCCATATAGACGCAACCGCAGCGGTGGAAGAGGTGGAGCGGGCGGCCTGGAAGGTGGTGGAGACTCACCTGAAGGAAACTTCTGGCGCGGGGTAGGGTTGATGATGGAAGCGCTTTCCTCGGGAGGTTTGCAGTGAGCCGACGCAGCGTCGTTCTGGTCACTCTCACGGCTCTGGCGACTTTCGCTTTGGGAGCCTGGCTGCTGCAGCGGGGTGCGTCTCACGCTTCGGTGGTATACGGGCGCGCCCGAGTTTTCTCCAGCGTGGTCGAGCGCATCGCCGACCTCTACGTTGATCCCATCGACGCAAGCCAACTCTACGACTTGGCCATCGACGGAATGCTGCGAAATCTCGATGATCCGTACACCGAATTCCTGCGGGCCGACGATCTCGAAGATCTTATCCTGGCCACCCGCGGCGATTACAGCGGGCTTGGCGTGCATATAGAAGTCACCGACGGGTGGCTAACCGTGGTTACCCCTCTGGCGGGCACGCCGGCGGACGAGGCGGGAATCGAGCCGGGAGATAGGATCGTCGAGGTAGACAGCGTTGTGACGTACGGATGGTCTGCGGACAAGGCATCAGCTGCACTACGCGGCGATCCCGGGACCGCGGTGGCGATTACCGTGGTGCGTGCCGGACTGCCCGACCCGCTACGATTCAAGATTGAGCGGGAGCAGATTCACGTGACCTCGGTGCGCCACGCCGCCGTTGTCGCTCCCGACATCGGGTACGTCCGGCTCGAAACAGTAGGCGTCCGGTCGGCCGAAGAACTCACCGATGCCATTTCACGCTTGCGGGACTCCGGTGCCCGAAAGCTCATCCTGGATCTGCGATTCAATCCCGGCGGATTGTTGGATCAGGGTGTCGCAGTGTCGGAGCTTTTCCTCGAGCCGGGTGAGGCGGTGGTGTCAATCCGGGGTAGGGCCGGGGCAATGGCCCGCACCTATGACGCGGACCAGCCCCGGCAGTGGGGCGACATGCCGCTCGCCGTACTGGTCAACGAGTTCTCGGCGAGTGCGGCCGAGATCATCGCGGGTGCGCTGCAGGATCACGATCGGGCGTTGGTGATCGGTACGCCGAGTTTCGGCAAGGGAGTGGTGCAAACGATCTTCCAGATCGGTCGAACCGAGGCCCTCCGCCTGACCACGGGTCGATGGTATACGCCCAATGGTCGGTCTATTCACCGGGAGCGTAATGCCGTATTGCGGGCGTCGTCGGAAGGACCCGACTCCACCGGGCCGTTGGCAAGTGCGGTTTTTCGCAGTGATGCCGGTAGGGAGCTGACGGGCGGTGGCGGTATTCATCCCGACGTCGTGGTGGCTGGCGCAGACACTACTACCGCCGCCGAACGCCGCTTCCAGCGACAGCTCGGATCGAACATCCAAACGTTCTTTGCCGTGGTATCGAGCTACGCCATGGAGTTGAAGGAAGCGGAACTCGTGCCCGATGCCGAGTCGTTCGAAGTGACGCCGCGGATGCGGACCGTGCTGCTACGACGAATTCGGGAGCGAGGTATCGCCATGCCGAGCGCTGTATGGAGCGGAGCGAGGGATCTCGTGAGCCACGAGCTGCTGCGGCGAACCTTGCGCTATGTGTTTGGCCGCGAGGTGGAGATGCGCTATGAGGTGCTGAGGGACGTGGTGGTGAGGAAGGCGATTGACTTGCTGGGCCAGGTGGAAAGTCAGGAAGAGTTGCTCGAGTTGGCAGGAGGTGTCAGGGAGGAGCGGGGCGGAAGGACCGGCGGGTCCTAAGGCGTCACAATCCTTGTGCCCTTGGGCACGCGAAAGATCAGTTCCTCGGGTGGAATCGGCGCATTGACTAGGATCGAGTCGAACACCAGCGTGCGTCGCTGTCCCGAGTCTTCGACGATATCCACCCTTCGGAGCATCCCGTCGGCGGACAACGAGATTACCACACTGCGAAACGGTATGCCTTCCACGCGAGGAATGAGCCGCACCTTCTCCACCCCATAGCCGGCGACGGAGTCGCGCCCCGCGTACGTAGCGGAGTATCTGTCCAGCGGGCGATCGACGAATTGCCCAAACAGGTTGGGCGTGGCCGGCCCCATATCCGGAATGGGCTGTCGGATCACCTGATTGGGCGTGGTGCTTGGTGTGTGGAGCCAGAGCCACGTGCCGTCGGCCACGATCCGATCTCCCTCCGGCTCGGCAAAGCGCATGGAAAACCGGTCCGGCGGAGCCAGGTACAAAGTGCCGGTCGTCGTTTCGTTTCCCATCATCGGGTTTACGAGCGTCTGTGTGAACTCCGCCTGCAACGTTTCGATTTGGCGGTACTTGGCCTGGGCAGTGGCTAGTACCTCGGTCACGTCTTGAGCGGCTGCGGGCTCCGTACTGACCGTGCTCACCAATAGGCCAATGACCATCATGATGGTGCGGATGGTCCTAATCGTGCTGGCGCCGACGGCGGTCATGAGCCCAACTTCGCCGGTACCGGACTTGCGATTCGACGGCCTACCGCCCGATGCGACTTGCCGCGGACTGTCTTGCACACCGTCGAGGGAAGCCAGCCCGGCCGAGTCGATGCGTTCGTCGTTCCCGACGACGTTGACCGTTGTCCGCTGTGCGCTGTGCAGCTGCCGGGCTTTGCAACCCAACTCTGTAATTGCCTGTACCACGCCTTGTATCTGCCTATCGGTCGCGCCGCACCGCATCACCACAAGCATGTTCTCGCACCTAGGCTAAGCTCCGACGGTAAAGCGGTCACCGTCCTTGGCTGCAATAACTTTCCCACCGTACACCTCAGCCGCAACGGCGGCCGGATCAACCTCCTCGACGGGAGGATAGAAATGCGTGAGCACGAGGCGCTGGGCTCTCGCTTTGCGGGCGAGATGGCCGGCCTGGGTTGGGGTCAAGTGCGTCTCGATGCCCCGCTCATCGGGCAGCGAGCACTCGGCCAGCAACAGGTCGCAATCTAGGGCCCAATTGGCCAGGGCGTCGCTGGGCCCGGTATCTCCAGTGTACACCAGACGGCCGCTCTTGTCCCCTACGGAGTACGCCATGCTCTCGTCGGTGTGGGGTGTCTTGCACGTTTGCAGCTCGACGTCGTGGTCCAGCGCGTAGACGTCTCCCGGTCGTAACTCGCGAATCTCCAATGGGTAACCGGGGTTTAGGATCCATTCTCCGAACGCGCCGGCCGCATGGTGCAGCCGGTCTTGTAGGCCAACCGGCCCAATCACTTCCAGAGGCCGCTGCCGTGCCGGTTCCCCCCCCCACCGCAGGGCGAAGAGCAGCATGGGGAATTCCCCCCAATGATCTACATGGAAATGTGTGAGCGCTACGTGGGTGACCTCCGTCCAGGGCACGCCGAACGCAGCCATCCGGTGCATGGTTCCCGCACCGCAGTCGAGTAGCAGATGGGTTGTACCGGTCGCTACCCAGTACGATGCCGCGGTTCGCGTGGGCGAGGGTGCAACGGTACCGGATCCGAGAACGGTGAGTTCCATCATTCCTCGCTACGGCCGCGGTACGCGATTCGTTTGTGGAGGGCTGCCGCCCGCACGATCAGGCGATGGTTGCGTGCTCGCCCAGTCGGACTCCGACGATCGAAGACACACCGGGTTCCTGCATGGTCACGCCGTACACAGCGTCGGCGGACTGCATAGTCCGCGGATTGTGCGTAATGACGATGAACTGTGTATCCGTTTTGAACTCGTCGAGCAGCCGTAAGAACCGCTGCACGTTGGAGTCGTCGAGCGGCGCATCCACCTCGTCGAGCAAACAAAAGGGGCTTGGCTTGACGAGAAAAATAGCGAACAGAAGCGAGATAGCTACAAGCGCCCTCTCGCCGGACGATAACAAATGAATCCGTTGTGTGCGCTTGCCCCCCGGCGCAGCGCGGATTTCGATTTCACTATTCAATGGATCGTCCTCGTCAACTAGTCGTACATCGCAATCTCCGACTTCGAACAGCGTCAAGAACACCTGTTTGAAATTCTCGCGGACTGCCGAAAACGTTGTGGTAAACAACGCTCGAGCCGTTTCGTCGATTTCTCTCAGCGCCTGAAGCAACGAGGTGCGTGCCTCGACCAGGTCGTCCCTCTGTGTTTCGAGAAACTCTACGCGCTTCTTCTCCTCATCGTGCTCTTGCGCGGCGAGGGGGTTTACCAACCCACCAGCCTGAAGTCGGTCGGCGAGCAGCTCCGCTTCCGCTTGCAGGGCCTCGTCGTCTCCCTCCACCTCCGGCGCAGCTTCGAGGAGTTTCGCCAGTGGCATGCGCCACTCGGTTTCCACACGCTCCACGATGGTGTTGCGTCGTCCTCCGATTTCAGCTTGCTCGAGTTCTACACGATGGGCAGTCTCCGAGAGATCCTGAACCTTGGTGCGCGCTTCCTCCAGCTCCCGATCACTTAGGTCCAATGCTTCATCGGCTGCTCGGACTGCCTGCTCACCAGCCGACGTTGCCGCTTGGAGTTCCGCCACCACTGTGGTACGCTCCGCGAGTTGATCACTCCACTCCGCTCTTTGTGTTTCGGTTTGTGACACGGAGCCGCCGATGTCGGAGATCTCGTGCTCGAGGCTCTCCATTTCTGCTCTTGCGTCTTGTAGAGCCCGCTCTGCACGACTCTCTCGCTCGCGAGCTGCTTCCTCTCTCGCCGACACCTGGGCCTCTTCGACCTGCCAGTGCACTCGGTTCTCCCGCGCCGCCTCTTGTTCGGTTTCTAGACTATTCAGGAGCGAGCGTTGCTTTTCGAGTTCGACTTCCGCCTGAGTCCGCCCGCTCCTCAACTTCTGGAGTTCGGCGTTTACGACTTGCAGTCGGTCGGTTCGCTCCTCGAGCCGATTGCGGAGACGTTCCAAAGTCTCGCTGGCTTCGTTTAGCTCCCGTTCGGACCGCTGCGCCTCGCGTTCGCAGTCGGCGTGTGTGGCCTTGATCTCGTGGAGGTCTCGCCGTGCCTCTTCAGCAGACTGCACTGCAGCGTCGAAGTGGCGTTCGGCCTCCAGCAATTCCCGCGCGGCGGTTTTGGCGTCCTGCCCCAACCGTTTGACCTCCGACTCCGCCGCGGTAAACTCCTCGCTCAGCCGCTCCAATTCGGCGCGCCGTTGCAGTGGGCCGCTGCTATCCTCCATGCCTGGGAGGAAAACCGCACCATTCGGCCGCCGAATGGCGGTCGCTCCTTCGTCCAAGCTCACGTTGCCGGCTAGGAGCGCCAACGCCCATGAGCGAGCCGGATCGGCGATCTCCAGAATCAGGTCGCGCGGATGGTCGCCGTTTGTCTTGGGTCCCGGGTTAACGGGGAGTAGCAGCAGTGGGCCGGGTTGCTCATCGGCGTGCCAGCGCCGCACCTCGTCAACCGTGTTCTCGTCTCTCACGACGACGGCGTGTAGCCACTCCACCAACATGCGCTCGGCAACCTCAGCACCCCGTCCGGACGTTCGCAGGAAATCACTCAGCGGACCCAAGATCGCACCATTGGGGAACTTGTCCTGGTCCTCGAGGAGCTTCCGCGCCCCGGGAGCCAGGCCCGCTCTGTCTCGCTCCAACGCCTCGAGGGCGTCACGTCGCACGCTCAGCTGTGTGCGATGTTCCTCCACCCCGCGGTGCTCCACTAGGATGGCGGCTTCCCGTTCCTTCATGGCGGCCAGTGCGTGACGCGCCCCCTCCAGCTCCGCCGATGCCTGGTCATCGGTTTTCCGCCGGCGGGCTAACTCCGCCGCCGCCGTCCCCTGTCGGGAGAGAACTTCCTTGCGAAAAGTTGCTGTTTCGCGAGTGCGGGTGGTCGCTTCCCGTTCCTGTGAGCGGAGGTCTGTGAGATCGCGTTCGAGAGCTTCGCTCTCCACCGCAAGGGCACTGGTGGTTTCCGCCTGCTCCTGCAATGAATCTTCGAGCCCTCGGACGCGCTCACGCTGACCCATCAGCCGATCACGGGTTGCTCTCTCGTCCGTTGCCCGGAGATCGAGTTCGGTTTGGACCGATTCCCGTGCATCAGTTGCCGCCTTTCGCTCTGCGGCCGCGGCCTCCTTCTCGTGGGTAGCACGGGACGCCCGAGCCTCCGCGTGGGCCCGTTCTTCCAGAGCCCGCGCCTTGCGCTCCGCGGCGTTCTTCAACCGCTCGCTTGCCAGTTGGAGATTGCCTTCCAGCTTCCCCACCTCCAAGCGTCCTTTCGCCAGGCGCCGCTCGATCTCGGTACGCTGTGCCTCGGCCGTGGCCCGCACTTGAATCCGTTCTTCCCGTTCCCGTTCATTGAGACTGAGCCGCTCGCGATGGCGGGGAAGCGCTTTGCGGACTTCCTGTTCTTGTTTTCGTAGCGCCGCTACTTGCTCGTCGAACTGTGCGAGCTGCCGGCGGGCCAACGTCATGACGATCCCGAAACGTTCTTCGGTGAGTTTCTTGTGCCGCTCGGCTCTCCCGCGCTGCCTTGCCAAACTCCGCACCTGTGTCTGAATTTCCGAGATCAAGTCGTCGAGACGTCTGAGATCCTCGAGGGTCTTGTCGAGCCGCCGCTCAGTTGTCGTCTTGCGATCCCGGTAGAGGGAGATACCGGCTGCCTCTTCGAACAGCGCGCGTCGCTCGTCGGTGCGATCCGACAAGAGTCGGTCGATCTTTTGCGCCTCGATCACGACACCGCCTTCACTCCCCAATCCGGTTCCCCGCAGGAGATCCTGAATGTCGCGCAAGCGCACAGGTTGTTGATTCAGGAGGTATTCGCTCTGTCCCGTGCGCGTGAGGCGCCGCGTTACCACCACCTCCCGGTAGGAGATCGGGAGCGACGTGTCGCTGTTATCTAAGTGCAGCGAGATTTCCGCGACATTGGTCGGCTTCCGCTTCTTTGTGCCCTGGAAAATGATGTCTTCCATGCGGGCGCCGCGGAGAATCCGAGCGCGCTGCTCGCCGAGTACCCAGCGAACTGCGTCGGAGATGTTGGACTTGCCGCAGCCGTTAGGGCCGACAATAGACGTAATGCCGTCCTCGAACGTCAGTTCTACTCTGTCGGCAAAAGACTTGAAGCCTGACAGCACGAGCCGGGTCAGTTTCATCGCGCGCTTCCGGTACGTGTTATGAGAGTTGCGGTCAAGCCGGCTGCCGTCAGCAGAGATTCCACCACGGCGGCCTGATCGGGAGTTTCAAATGCGCCGACAAAAATTCGTGCCGTACCCAACGACGCCTCCACACTGTACGCGGGAATACCCCGTTCCCGGAGCAGCTGCGTCTCCTCCCAAGCTGAGTCGCTCTCGCGGATCCCTAGGTCGAACGCCTGCGGGGTGCGCAAGATAGCTCCCTCTCCGCTCTCAACCAACCCATCTTGCCACAGCCCCACCAGTGTTGCCTCGGCATCGGCCGCAGTGGGGAGCGCGCCCAGGATGACCCGGTACCAGATCATCCCTCGGATCCGGATCGGCGTTACGGCCACCACAAGGCGTGGGGTTTCGAACGCGACGGCGTATTCTACGGCCCGATCCAGCGTGTTGAAAGCGGCAACTTGGAGGGAATAAGAGAGCGAATCGAGCCGCGGTGGAGCCAACGGCGTTTGTCCGGCTCCGACTTCCCGCGACGGTTGCGACGGCGGGGGCTGGACTGGGGCCACGAAGGTGCTTTCGGCGGTCGGCGAACGGGTTAGCACGGTGGCAGTCCATATCGCGGCCCCCAACACGATGAGGCCGAATGCCATGGCGAACATCCTGTTGCTCCGACCCCAGCGCCGCGGAGGCAGGAGTAAGCTGTTATGCCTGGGGGCTACGGCGGGCGCTCCCCCCGCTGCCGGGGTCTCCACATCAGGGTCTGATAAGACCGCCAGAAGAGGTATGCCTTCATCCAGCCATAGGGATATGTCGCCGTATAGCCCCTCGGCCGGATGCCACCCCCCGGGTGCCAAGATGATGATGCCGTCGGGGCGGAGGGAGGTGTGGCGGATAGCCGCCGTGGGGAGGAACAGCAGGAGCACCGCTTTCTGGCTCCGGAACCCGGCGGCGAGCCGGCTCCAGCGCGGATGCCCCCACACCTCCTCAGGCTTGTCGGTTGGGGTCCCTACCCCCAGGTAGTGGAGCCCAGGTTGGTCCTGGGGTTGGGCTATCCGAGTCAGCGACGTGTCGTAGAGGAGAGCGTCTACGATGCCTTCATCCGTCCGGCGGACGGCTCCATGATCCAGCATCGGCATGTTTAGGGACAAGTCGACAAGGGCGACCCGAGGCTTGCCGCGGGTCGCTTCCCGTGCTACCAGCCATGCCTGGGCCGCAGCCCAGGCGTAATCTTCCGTGGCGGGGATGAGGGCGACCACGGTGCTGTCGGCAAGTGTCCCGCGGTCGAACTCACGGGCAGTCATTGATTGGTGGCCGTCAGATTCCGCATCGGGAGGAGGAAATACGGCTGCCCGAGCCGGCGGCCGATGCTATCGGCCGCCTCCCGCGTACCGTAAGGGCCAAGCACGACTCGGTACCTGTCGTAGTACTCGGTAGGATAGAAAACCAGCGCCCTGAGTTGTGCCCGTAGCAGCTCATCCCGGCGGGCCTCGGCCCATGTCAAGTTGGAGGTGCTGCTGAGCTGCACGTAGTACTTCGTCTGGTTCTCTCCCCCCGGCGTCTCTGTCTGGTCGTTGGTTGGCGCCTCTTCGGCCAACTGCAGGGTCGGCCGCCGCGGATCCCAGGCTAAGGCGAGCCAGCGGTCACCGGCAGCGTCCTCAATGCGCCCCCTCTGGGCTCCCGTCTCGGGGTCGATGGCGACCACATCGTCCCCCTGACGCACGAGAACGGTTCCGTCCGAAGCTATGGCCGGTAGGTCGTCCTGCCAGGATCCAGCTACGCTCACCAAGTTCTGAGGCTCGGTCTCTTCGGCGATCCAGAGGGAATCCATGCCCTCCGGCCTGAGCAGCAGAAACCGCCCCAGGGGACCAGTACGCATGGCTGCTACACGATGGGTGAGGGGGTATTTTTCAGGATCGGTGAACTGGAATCGGTTGACGACGAGAAGTTCACGATTTGCCGTGGCGATGAACAGGTAGTGCCCGGACGCGGAAAACACCATCGCCGTCACTTCGCTTACGAGGGGAAGGAATTCCACCCGATCCGAGCGGTTGGGGTCGGTCCTTTGGACAATCAAGCCGGAATCCACCGCTACGGCCACGAGATCGCCCCATCGGGTGACGGTCAGGAGCCCGGTGGGGAGCTCGATGTCGGCGAGACGCCCCTTATTGGTAAACAGCTGCAGCCGCTGGCCCGCCTCCGTTTCGATCAAGGCCAACAAGCGTCCCCCGGTCATGCCCCAGATTCGCGTCGGCTGCTCCTGAATGATCGAATCCCACCGTTGCGTGTGCCGGGCGACGACGGTTGCCAGGCTCCCATCCAGCTCCACCAGGTGTGGCGTACCCGTGGGGCCGATTACGGCGACTGCGACCACAGAGTCAACTGTATAGTCACGTCCGCTT
>Ga0114950_10001103_pt1 | contig 20011 bp, 17 predicted proteins | sample N075metaG_FD_83503 | JGI IMG/M metagenome (GOLD analysis project Ga0114950, IMG submission 83503) | Deep subsurface microbial communities from Kermadec Trench to uncover new lineages of life (NeLLi) - N075 metaG | ecosystem: Environmental > Aquatic > Marine > Ocean trench > Sediment | place... | reverse complement strand
CTAGCCGACCGAAGCGCCCGGCGCCCAGCTCGCTTCCCGGGCCTTTACCAGCCTATACAGGGTTTCGTTTATGGGTGCCGGCACACCTGCCTGACGCGCCTCCCTGACGATGGCCCCGGTAATCCAGTCGATCTCCGTTGCCCTTTTGGCGCGCACATCGTCGAGCATCGACGGCACATGGGCGTAATCCTCAGCGCCCGTTTGTCCGTAGTGCACCGCCTGCAGGTTCATTTCCCACGGATCCTCATGCAGGATTATCCCCCTGGCCCGGGCGACCGCCTTGCCCTCTTCGATCATGGCGAATATCAGGTGGCCGAGATCAGTGTCGTTATCCCGCTCGGCAAATGCCCCGACATGCGGGATATCCAGAATCGCAGCCACGCTGTTGATCACTGAATTGAATATCAGTTTCGACCATTGAGCCGGCAGCAGGTCAGGGAACACCTCGGCCTTCAGCCCCGCTTTCCGGACCAGCTCGGCAACCTGGCGCACTTCTTCAACCGTGGCGCTGCCGTTTGCCCAGGGTCCCATCCAGGTGGCTGTGTCCAATTCGTATTCGACATGCACATCGCTATGCCGCACTCCGCTCATGAAAGTGACTGCGGAGATGATCGGCCAGCCGCCATGTCCGGCCACCAGCGCCTCACAACCCAGCCCGTTTTGCACCGTCATCACGCTTGCGCCCGGAAAAAATCCGTCTATGCGCCGCACGCTGTCCTCTACCGCCGCAGCCTTGGTGGCAATGATGACCAGGTCTGCATCATCTAATACCTCGGGATGAACGGAGGCCCTGAGCCTGACCTGTCGTTCGGATTTCCCGCTGATGCGCAGACCCTGTTTATTAAGCGCGTCTGCATGCTCCTGACGACGAACCAGCACGCTGGTCTCGACCACCGCACCGAGATGACCGGCAAACAGGCTGCCGATCGTTCCGGCACCGACGATGCAAGCTGAATTGATCGCCTTCATCCGACCGCCTGCACATCCGGACGCAAAACGGTAAGGCGCAATAACGGGTAGAGGACCGCCACGCAAACCAGGGAAGTTAACACTTCCAGTGGAAAATACGGCTTCAGCAAAACATGGGCGCACAGCACCGCAACGATAACCGTGGTCACACCGGACCAGTTCACCGGCTCGCTTCCGGCCGGGTCATTGCCCGTGGCAAGCCTGGGCCTGACAACGTAATAATCCATGATGATGATGCCCGCCAGCGCGCTCAGTAATACACCCATCAACCTGATCCACGCTTCCACCCACTCCAGGATATGCCCGTACAGCATCATCAGCGCAATCACGTTGGCCAGTACCACAAAAACGACGCGCCCCGGTCGCCAACGGAACAGGGCATCAAAAAAATTGGCGATACACAAGGATGAACTGTACGAGTTCAATACCTGCGCCTTGGCCTGAGCGAGCAGCATCAGAACAAACCCGGCCATTCCGCCGAAGACCATGAATGTCGCCGCGATACTGTCGGGACTCCGCAGTACCTGCGCCCTGGCCTGCTCCATCGTCACGCCGGTCGAAGACACGTAGTAATCCGCCATCACAGATGCGGCAGATTGCATGAGCACACCACCGATCAGCATGATCAGCAGTGATTGGAAGAAAATCGCGATAGTGGCGGCGGCCGCAACGTGTGCCGTTGATTTTCCATAGCGGCCAAAATCAGCCGTGTTCAACGCCAGCGCACAGGCAGGTCCGATCAGAATATTCAGGCTAAAGACAAACTTGTCTGCATCGGATTCGATGCCCATGGCGCTCAAAGCCGCGGAATCCAGTTGGCTGGCGAACAGAAATGCGGTGCCCGGGGCACCACCGGACTGCCGGACCACCTCCCAGACGATCCAGGCCAGTGCGATCAGAAAGCCCGTCAGCGTCAACGAAGAGAATCGGGTGACTACCGAGAAGCCGAACGCCGTGAGCAAAATCCAGGCGACGGTCATGCCGCCGTAAATCAGTATTCTTGCCGTCCAGCTATCACCGACTTCGAGGAAAAAGAGAAAGCCCCGATAGAGAAGACCGTTCTCCACGGCGAGAAACCCGACAATCAGGAAACCGAAGATCAGCGACGCCAATGCCGAGCCACGAACACCGAGCCCGTATTCGCGGGTAATCAGCGTATTCGAGTAACCGGTGTCGTAGGCGATCCGGGCGATTGCCCAGCCGAGCAGACTGCCGATAGCAAAAGAGCAAACGCCCGCCGCCAGTGCAATCCTCGCTCCGGCCACGAAACACACGACGGCACCGAAGAACAGGATCACCAGGGTCGTGATCAGCCCCGTGGTGTTCCAGGTTATCTTCAGCCAGTTTTCCCGTTCGGCATCGGGCACACGCTCAAGGGCGTGATCCTCCATGCTCGCGATGAGATTGGATGCATTCATTAATTTAATCTAGCGCAATGGATTGCTTGCGGCCTGACCGATCGGGCACCGTGCATTGCATTTCCGCACAGCTGTTCGGGACCCGGTCGGTGAGCTCGAAGACATGCCCGAACGGGGAATTCAAATACTCCGCAAGCTGGTTTTTCGTGCTGACACGAAGCGGCTGTGCTGATCTTTGATCCTGTAGCGTGCCGAAGAAACAGTGAAACGAGTCTTCGTATGATTTTAACAGACCTGCTCGTTCCACCTGTTAGCAATTTGGACGTCGAACTATGCAGAATGGGTGACTGCACTCGCACCTTGTGCGTGTACTCGTCGGCTTGCAGACTGCTAGAATAACCCGCAGAAGGATGCCGTACGGGCATCGATCAGTCTGGCATTGATACAAGGGGACGCGTAATGGCCGTCGAGCCCCAACCGTCGCAGAACTCCCTTAAGCCCGGTCGCTAGCTCCGATCAACCTGCAAGATGTGCCTGCATTCCTGCGGCACCATAATGCACATCACGGATGACGGAATCGTAAACAAGATCGAGGGCGATCCGACGAATCCGTCTAACAAAGGCAAACTTTGCCCGAAAGGCAACGCCGCCATCATGCGGCATTACGACCCGAAACGATTCAAGCAGCCGCTGAAACGCACGTACCCGAAAAAAGGGCCCGGTGAGGATCCGATGTGGGAACCCATCAGCTGGGATGAGGCGTTCGACCTGGTCGCGACCGAACTGAAAAAAACCATCGACGACGGCACCGGCGACGGTTTCTCCTCCCATCTGCATGCCGCAGCCCAGTCCCACTGGGTCGCGAATGCGCGTATGGATCGCGGCATGCGGTGTGTCACGATTGAGCCGCGCCTGTCCATTTCGGCCGCCAAGTCGGAAAAGTGGATACCCAACCGTCCGGCAACCGACCGGCATTTTGCGCTGGGTCTCTGCCATGTGATGGTAAACGAGGAGCTTTGCGACTACCGGTTCCTGCGCAAGGACACCAATGCACCTTCATCTGGTCGGCGCCGATGGTTACTTCGTGCGCAATGCAGAAGACAAGATCTACATCTGGGATTCCGCGGACAACCGCGCAGAAACGTGGGATGACCCGACCATCGGAAAACTGGCGCTGGAGGGCACTTACCAGGTTGAAGGCAAAGCATGCCAGCCGGCGTTCCAGAAGTTCACGGACATTCTGGCGGAATGCACACCGGAAGCGATGGAGAAAATTACCACGGTGCCCGCCGCGACAACCCGTCGGATCGCCCGGGAGTTCGCCGCCGCCGCCGACATCGGGGCGACCATCGAGATCGATGGCCGGACCCTGCCCCTGAGACCCGCCGGCTACAACTACTACCGTGGCGCCCAGGGTCATAAACACGGGTTCCAGACCAACCATGCTTTCAAGATGGTGAACTTCATGGTTGGCAACATCGACGCACCGGGCGGCCTGATGGGCGTTACGCTGGATGATCAGTGGGTCGATCACAGCCACGTGGAGCTCGGCGAGAACGGTATGCTGAAACCCAATCCCCATCAGCTTGGTCCCGTGCCGCCCTTCGATTACCCGCCGAACAGCTACGATCTGCTGGAGTATTTTCCGGTTGGCCTGCACCCGCCACATTTGAACCTGGAGGTGTTCCTGAACCCGGAGAAATACGGTGTTGAATACACGCCCGACGTCATGGTGATTTGTCATTCCAATCCGATCTGGGCACTGCAGGGGCCGCGGGAGAAATGGTTCGAGTTCATGGCGAGTATGCGGTTCATCGTCGTCTGCGACATTATCCCTACGGAAACCACGCTCTGGGCCGATGTGATCCTGCCGTCCCACGACGCCCTCGAATCGTGGAACATGACCATGATCGAAACCCCCCCATACCGAAGGGATGTGCATGCGTCAGCCGGCCACGGAGCCGCTGTATGACACCAAGACTGAAGAGGATATTTTCTACGAGCTCTCGGAACGGATGGGTATCCTGGCGGCCTATAACGAGGTCATCAATAACGTCCTGGGCTTCACGCACAAACCCGAGTTGATGCTGGAACCGGACAAAAAATACACGGACAAGGAAATCGCCCGGCGCAGGGGCCTGCTGTGGAACGACAAGGATATCGACTGGTACATCGAGCACGGACATTCCGTGACCGAGCGACGTGCGGACAAATGGTATCGCCCATGGGAAGGCATGCGCCTGCATTTCTATATCGAGGACATGGTCAAACAGCGGGACATCCTGAAAGCCAAGATGGAAGCAGCGAATGTGCCGTTTCGCCACGAATGGAGCTGGGACGATTACCAGCCCCTGCCAACCACGGTGCTGGACCCGGTGCATATTGCCCTGATTCTCAATCCGAAGACCGCCGAGGCTCAGGGTCTCGTGCAAGGCGACATCGTTCAGGTTAATTCCCCCTACGGCCGGATCTTCGGCCGCATCGGCACCTCCGAGGGCATGCACCCCGACACCCTGGGTGTGTCCAATGCGCTCTCCTCTCCCGGGTGAAGACCCGGCACACCGGTGTGGCCCATGCCGGCGGGCATTTTAACGATCTGTTGCCCTATGACCTGCGCAATACCGACGCCGTTACGGGCCAGCCCGAAACGGTGTGCAAGGTAAAAATCACCCGGCTCGACGACTGGCCGGAAATTCTCAAACAAGGCGGTACCGTTTACGACGTAGTGGACGAACTGAGTCAGCCGGGCAAGGGAGCAACCCACTGATGGCACGCTACGGCATGGTGTTCGATCTCCGTCGGTGTATCGGGTGCAATGCCTGCGTCGTGGCTTGCAAGCAGGAAAACTCGCTGCCGGACGGGGTGTTTTTCACCCGAACCCTGAGCGAGGAGTACGGCGTCTTTCCGGCCGTCAATCGCGTCTACATTCCGACGCTGTGTAACCACTGCGAAGATGCGCCTTGCGAGAAGGTGTGCCCCAGCGGGGCCACCTATACGCGCGACGACGGCATCGTGATGGTGGATCCTGACAAGTGTATCGGCTGTGGCTCCTGCGCGGTGGCGTGTCCGTATGATCAGCGTAGCGAGCTTGACAAAAATCTTTTCGAAGCAGGGCTCTACGGTGACGGCCAACTGACGCCGTTCGAGGAACAGGGCTATTCGCGGTTCAACCCCGGCATGGTGACCAAGTGCGATTTCTGCAGCGAGCGTGTGGATGCGGGGCTGGATCCCGCCTGCGTGGTGACCTGCCCCACCGACGCCCGCATTTTCGGTGACCTGGATGATCCGGACAGCAAGGCGAGTCGATTAATCCGCGAGCGGGGCGGTCGTCCGCCATGCCGGAGAAAAATACCCGGCCCAAGGTCTTTTACGTCGACTGACACAGTCATTCAAGAAGGGGATTACACGTGGCTACGCGAGACATGCCAATTGTTGGCGACAGCTTTCAGGTCGGGTATCGCTTCCAGCGCTACTGGGACGTCCCCATGGCAAATGCCTTTTTCTGTGGCGAACTGGGCGCCGGCATATTTTTCATATCGGTGTTGTTCGGTTATGCGCCCGGCATGCTGGCCGGGCTGCTCATCACCAACATTCTGAAAACTTATTTTCACGTAGCCCACATGGGTGTGCCGATGAAATCCTGGCGAGCGATGCTGCGCCCGGACCGCTCCTGGATCAGCCGTGGACTGATCGCGATCATGGTGTGGTCCGCTTTCGGCGGCTTGCACGTCCTGAACCTGTGGTTTGACCTCGAAGCCGCCGTCGGTTTCGGCCCGATCGTCAGTGGGCTGATCAAACTGATCGCCATGGCGGCGGCGCTGGTGGTCATGACCTACCAGGGTTTCGCCATGTCCCATTCCACCGCCATTTCCCTTTGGAGCACGGGTCTGATGCCCGTCTCCAGCCTGGTCTATTCACTGACCGCCGGCACCATGGTCACGCTGGTGTTCGGCTGGAACGGATTCCTGACGGAACAGCCGGGCCAATTGAGCCTGCTGAGTAATGCCGCGTTGATGCTGCTGGCGGTGATCGGTGTGGTGCTTCTGAGCCTGCTGCACGCCGCGTATCACGGCTCGCCGGGCGGGCGCACCTCGGTGGAGCTGCTGCTCAAGAGCCGGTACGCCAAGTGGTTTCTCGGCGTGGTCTGGGGCGCCGGCCTGATCGTTCCCGCGCTGCTGCTGTGGGCCGGGTCCGGCAGTTACCCGGCAGTCGTACTCGCGGCTGTCGGCATGCTGGCCGGTTACTATGCTTTCCGGTTGCTGATTTTCAAGGCGGGGGTCTTCGAACCCATCATGAGCTTCCGGCCATAAAAAAACGCCCCGTCGCTTTGCGACGAGGCGTTTCGGTGCAATCCTTCTGATCGCTCAGGCGATCACTCAGAAAGAGTACTTGACGTTAACCTCGTAACGACGCGGGGGCCGGAACGAAATCTCGTTACAACCACACAGGGTCGCCAGATCGAAACCCTGGATACCGGCATTCTCGTCGGTCAGGTTGCGAGCCGCCAGATTAACGGCCCAGTGTTCCTCAGGGCTGACCCAGCCTATGACCGCATTCACCAGCGTGTAGTCATCAAACTGGTCCGCATCGAAGTTACGCAAGTTGTAATAAAACGAATCCGACCAGCTGAAATCGCCCTGGACGCTCATCGTGCCGCGACCACCGATTGGCCACTCGTAACGCAGCAATCCGGCCACCTGGGTCGACGGCGCGTAGACGGGCTCGACGTCCCTGCAGATAACGGGGCTGCCGGCCGTACACGGTGCTGCGCCGCCATCGCCGGGCACCTCCGCACGGAGCGGAACATCCTCGACCGTCGCATCGAACCAGCCGATGCTCAGCAACGCATCCAGGCCCTCTATCGGCGACGTCTGCACTTCGAACTCGACGCCGAAGGTTTCGGCATCCTGATTGATCACGATGCCGCTGACGCCGCCGAACAGGAAGGCCTGATAGTCGCTGTAGTCATAGTAGAAGAACGTCCCGTTGAACCGCATCGTGCCGTCGAATAAGGTCGCCTTGAAGCCGGTTTCGAAGCTGTGCAGCGTCTCATCGTCGTACGCGATCGACGAGACCGGCACCGGCAGACCACCGGCGAGCTGCGCGTTGAAGCTGCCGGCCTTGACGCCGCGGTTGATGCCTGCGTACAGCAGCAGGTCTTCGTTCGGCCGCCAATCCAGCTGCAGCTTGCCAGCCCACAGCGTGTCACTGGTGCTGTCGTCGAAGGGTGCGCCGGGGCACGCCGGATCCGCGGCGCCGGGGTCAAAGTCCGGCCCGATCCGGCATTGGAAGCCGGTATGTATCACCCGCGAATCCGTATTGCCGAAATACAGGCTCTGCTCGAAGAAATAGTCTTTCTCTTCCTGAATGACGCGCAGGCCCGCGATCAATGTCACATTATCGCTGAGCGCATAGTCGAGCTGACCAAACAACGAATACGAGTCGGTCTGAAGCTGGGCATCCGAGCCCAGATCGAACGGCCCAGGCACGATGCTGTTAACCGCAAACTTCAGGCCATTATCCGAGTCCGAGTCGATGTGCAGGTAATACACACCGACGACCCACTGCATGCGTCCTCCCTCGCCGCTGTTCACGCGGAGCTCCTGCGAAAAACTGTCTGCGTCCAGCCCGGCATAGTTCGACGACTGGTTCACGGGCGCCGAGTCAACGTCGATGAACAGCAGCTTCTCGAAGTCCTTGTAGTCACTGATCGACGTCAGCGTCATGTCGGAACCGAAGTCCCACTCGACCCGCAACTGCAGGCCGGTGGTTTCCGTGTCGCCGCTGTCCGCAAATGCGAAGTCGCCGGAAAATGTCCAGTCCTCGCCATCCGGGTCTTTGTAGCCAAAAAAGTCACCGCCCGGAGTCAACTGAAAGATATTGCTTAAACGCCCCTGGTCGATGCCGCCGCCGCGCAGGTCATCGGGCGCGCCGTCGTTATTCGCATCCGCCCCGCAATCCTCGCCGTTGTCGACTCCACCCGGGGCACAGATGCTAAGCCGGCTTTCGGTCGGTGCGACGTCGATCACATTGAGCAATTCGCCCTGCGACAGCTGACCACCGGGATCCCCGCCGGGGATCGGAACCGTGGTATCGAGGCCGGCGAAGGTACCATCGTAAATGGCGATGGTCGGCTTGGACTGGTACGGCCCGGTGGCCATATCGGTTTGCGCGTAGTTGGCTGACAGCGTGAAGCGCAGGCTCTCACTCGGCTCGAACTGCAGAATACCGCGCACGGCGATCGTCTCGGTTTCGCCGAGGTCGGCGCCGGCATCGGGGCCGGGCGCGTTGGCTGCGAAGCTGTTGTCCCCGCTGAACGTACCGAGGCCGAACCGGTTCGCGTCATTGACGTTCGCCGTATCGTCGCGAAACAGGTTCTCCAGGTACGCGTCGCGGTTGTCATACATCACCGCGAGGCGCCCGGCCACTGTCTTGCTGAACGGCCCGCTGATGGCCGCCTCGAACTTCGAATAGTTCGGATCGGCGCCGGTATCATACTGCCCGTAGGTTACGTCGGCATAGGCCTCAACGCTGTCGAAGCCGGGCTTCTTGCTTATATATTGCACCACGCCGCCGGTCGCATTACGACCGAACAATGTGCTCTGCGGACCCTTCAACACTTCGACGCGCTCGACGTCGAACAGGGCGAAGGTCTGCCCCTGGGCAATCGGGATATAGCCTTCGTCGAGGTAGACTGCAACCGGCGCCTCGATGATGTCGTTGAAGTCATTCTGCGTCACACCGCGGATCGAGAACTGCGTATTCTGTCCGGCGAGGTTGCCACTGATGTTGACGTTGGGAATGAACATCGCGATGTCGAAACTGTCCTCGATACCGAGAACCTTCATCTGGTCACCGGTGAACGCGCTGATCGAAATACCCACATCCTGGATATTCTGCTCGCGTTTCTGTGCGGTGACGGTGAGTTCATCGAGCACCGCGGCCTGCAGCGGCAGCGCCGTCACGACGGCTGCGATTCCGGTGAATGTGATGGTAAAAATGCTACGGACGAACTGCCGCAGTACATGACACTGACTGGACATACGAATCCCCCCTGGACATTGTTATGTCGAATCTGAACAACCCGAACGTACAGCATTTACGGCCCGAGTGACATTGCACAACGGGAAATGAATTTGTCCGATTATCACGATACCCCGCGCTGGGGCGAATTTCGGGCCGGCTGCCCGGCTGGCGCACCCGCAAAGTGTTGCATCCTCGCCACAACCGAAAATCGCTTGATTCCCGCCCGCCGTGCCTGCTCATACCGTCGCCGTGGTTACCGATTCGATCATTGACGCCTGCGAGGTGGCCACTTAACCTGACTTTTGAGCCGGATATCCGGTGGGTCACACAAGCATATGACAGATAAGCCCGAGCAACACGGCGTTTGCGCAGTACCGGCGTACTTTATTCCGGCCGGCGGCGAGGCGCCGGTCGAAGAAGAGTGCCTGGTCGTCAGGGAAAACCTGCTGACCATCGACGTACAGGACATCGGCTGGTATACCCTGATGTGGACGCCTACCGATTCCGCCCGGGAAGTCGTGGGTTTCGCTCAGGCGCAAGGCGTACTGGCGGACACCGACGACCCGGAGGTCCTGGCCCTGACGGCGGGCTTCCTGTTTACCGAAGGACTCATTCACGACCTCGGCGATATCGTGATCATGGAGGTTTGCTCAAGCGACTCCAGTATCGTGCGCGTCGAACTCATGGATCCTGCCGGCACCACTCCCAAACGGCGCAATGTGACCATCGGCAGTTCCTGCAGCGTGTGCGGCGGGCGGGAAGCCGTAGATGAATTAGTGACGGAACTCGATCCGATCCAGGTCACTACACACCTGGACAATGAACAGTTTTCCCAATTGATGTCGGCCATGCGCGAATTGCAGACGGTATTTGAAACCACCGGCGGCTGTCATGCCGCGGCCGTATTCAATCGCGACGCCGAAATCATCGCGATGGCGGAAGATCTGGGCCGGCATAATGCGCTGGACAAGGTCATTGGCAAGTGCCTGTTGCGAAAAATAGAACTCTCTGGCTGCGGCGTGACTTTGTGCGGCTTCGTGCGGGGCGGTCGGGCGACGATTTATTCCCACCCGCAGCGCATCACGTGATGGGGGACAGATCACTGGTGTCCCCACACCAGCGGCTTCCGCAAAATCCGCGCAAATGCGCTTGATCATGATGTGCTGATTTCATGCCCACCGGTGGGGTGCCCGTGATCTATCCTCTTTTCAAATTTCCACGCTGGTATCCGGGTAAAAAGTACTCCAGATAAACCAGAACACCTCGGAAGCCAGTACGGCCCGTTCCAGTTGCCCGTCCGGTGTCCGTCCATACGGGTCGACCTCGGTGACCGTGATCACGGCGCCATCCACGCTACGCTCGAACGCATCGACGAAGCCGTACTCCTCGAAATACACCAGCACCAGCGGCTTTCCGCCCACTTCCGTGTTGACGATACCGCCGTTGCGTTTGATGTAGTCCAGCGTAAAAGCCGTCGTGACGTCACCGACGCGCACCCCGTAGACGTAGGTCTTGTTAGGCAGTCGGGTATCAAACCTGTGGATGGTCGGAAAGATCGGCTCCTCGATGGCGTGCTGCAGACCGACCACCGAGTACACCATCCAGCGCACCAGTTTGTCCCACGGGTTATAGGCCGGATTAAAAAATACCCGGCCCTCGGGGTACAGTTCCCGGTACGCCCGGAGAGTCATGACCCGGGTGGGCCATTCCCGCATACGGTTCTGTTCGCCCTCGAAACTGGCCCAGATCTGCTGGATGGGCTTGTTCGTCCGGGCATCGTAGAGCACCAGGTTGTTCTGCAACTGGGTCAGCAGTTTCAGATCCAGTTTCTGGCCGTTCAGCTCCGGCGTCACGGCCATGCCCAGATGACTGAGACTGCAAAAGGTCAGCGCCACTTCTTCACCGCCGATGATGTCTCCGGCCACGTGGGGCTGGGCCATCCAGTCCAGCGGATACGCGCGGGCATCGCCGTTGATTTCCACCACGAAAACCTCGTCACCGTCTGTCACCTGAAGCATCGGAATCTTGCCCAGTTGTTCGATGGTGATGAAATGAGCATCGTGCTGCTGCGTACGGAACATCAGAAACGGCGGACTGATGTAACCGGAGATCGCCATCAATAAAAATACGGCCAGACTCCAGTTCAGAAAACGTTTGGAAAAAAGGCGATCTTTGCGTGCCAGAACATAACCGACGGCCATAGCGACGACGCCGAGCCAGAAGAGTTCCATACGAATACTGTGAACGAACAGAGTGACCCAACGGGGCACCTCGACAACGAATTGGGTCAGGTCAGCCAGCACCAGAAAGCCGGTGGCGGCCACCAGCATGGCAATCAGCAGGCAAGCCAGGGTGAATAACTTTGCGTTCGACATAACCGTAATCCTCAACGCCATATCGCCTGAAGTGTCCGGGCCAGACCGGTGAAACTTTCCAGGTTATGCGCCGGCAGGAAATAGTCCAGGTGCGGCAACGCCGTGCGCATCCCCCGGGTCAGGGGCGCATACTCCGGATTGCCCAGCAACGGATTGAGCCAGACGATCCGGTAGGCGCGCCGGCGCAGACGTTCGAACTCATCGCTCATCAGGCGGGCGTCGCCCCGATCCCAGCCGTCGCTGAGAATCACCACCACCGAATCCGAGTGCAGAAGTTGCCGCGCATACCGTTCGTTGAACGACCGCAGACATCCGCCGATATCCGTCCCGCCGCCCCAGTCCCCGGCCCGCTGCGCCACCTGACGAAGGGACTCGGCGACCGTGCCAGATTGCAGTAAATCGGTGATGACCGTCAATCGGGTAGAAAAAACCGCAACCTCGGTTTTCGGCAGTTCCCGGCGCAGGGCGAAAATAAACTCGAGCAGAAACCGCGCGTAACGCTCCATTGAGCCGGACACATCGCACAATAGCATGAGCCGCAGCTTGCGGATCTTGCGGCGTCGATAAACCAGTTCCACGGAATCGGCGCCCTGCGTTGAGGTGCGGCGCATCATACGACGAAAATCCAGCAACCGTCCCCGGCGGCTGCGCGTATGGCGACGCGTGCGCAGGCTTGCAAACGCAGAAATGAAATCTTTCAACAACTGCCGGGCTCGTTCGATGTCTGCATCGGAAAGCGTGGCGATATCCCTGGCCGCAATCCGCTCATCGGGACTGTAGCCACCTGGAAGATCTTCACCCTCGCCCCGTTCGTCGCCACGACTTTCCAGCGTGGGCCCGGCATGCGGCTCCGCGCCGCTGACCTCACTGTCGTCGTCTATCCGCTGTCGCGGTCTGCGTTGCCGGTACCAGTATTCCCGGAACACCTCATCGAAGCGGGCAATGTCCTCGCGCCGGTGCACCAGCGTCGCCCGCGCCGCAGCATGAACATCCGCGACTGCACCCAGATCGATACGCGTCAAACCGCGGCACAGCTCGATGACACCTGCAGGATCCGTCGCGACGCCCGCGCGGCGAAGCGCGTGAACAAAGCCCAGCACATGGGGTAACAGACTTGAGGGAGTGTCGTGCATGGATGCCGGCAAACTATCAATGTGGATCGTCGTATCAACGTGTCATGGGCGCCGCGGCAAATTCCTGCGCCTGCCTGGCATCGTCCGCCAGACTGCCCAGACCGGCAGCGCGCAGCCTGTCGATGTCGCCCTTGTACTTGAGGATGCAGCCCAGCGTGGCGTCGATGGTCTCCGCATCCAGCCCGGTGGCGCCGAGGACCAGCAACGCCTGCGCCCAGTCGATGGTCTCGGCGACCCCGGGCCGTTTGTACAGGTCTTCACCGCGAATGCGGCGCATAAAATGCGCGAGCTGCGCGGCAAAGCTGCCATCGATACCCGGAACCCGGACGCGAACGATTTCCGCTTCCTTCTCCACGTCCGGATAATCGATCCAGTGGTACAGGCATCGACGCTTCAGGGCATCGTGCAGTTCCCGGGTTCGATTGGAAGTCAGCACCACCACCGGGATCTGCGCGGCGGTCAGGGTGCCGATTTCCGGCACGGTGACCTGAAAATCCGACAGGATCTCCAGCAAAAAGGCTTCAAACTCCTCATCGGAGCGATCCACTTCGTCGATCAGCAGCACGGGGGCTTTGGGGCCTTCTGCCCGTATGGCGCGCAGCAGGGGCCGCGCCAGCAGAAACTCTTCGCTGAATATATCGGCGCCGATATTCTGTCTTTCCACGCCGCGTGCTTCTTGCAGGCGAACCTCCAGCATCTGCCGGGGATAATCCCATTCGTACAGCGCCGTCTGTGTGTCCAGGCCTTCGTAACACTGGAGCCGGATCAGTTCCGTGTCCAGAATCCGGGCCAGCACCTTGGCCAGCTCGGTTTTACCGACCCCGGCCTCGCCCTCCAGAAAAATGGGTTTCTCGAGACTGAGGGCGAGAAACACGGTAGTCGCCAAGGCCCGGTCGGCAATATATCGCTGCTCGGCCAGTACCTCGGCGACACGATCAATGCTGGCAAAATCCGATTTTTTCACTACAATTTACCGAGCGCGGCAAGAATTTTTTCCGGAGTAATGGGTAATTCGCGAATGCGTACGCCGATCGCATTGTAAATCGCATTTGCGATCGCCGGCGCCGGCACGGTAATACAGGGTTCGGACAGTGACTTTGCGCCGAACGGCCCGGTGGGCTCATCGGATTCGATGAAAATGCTCTCGATCTTGCGCGGCATTTCCACCGCCGTCAGTATCTTGTAATCCAGGAAGTCCGCCGTGAGGCACGCACCGGAATTCTCTTCGAACTGCAGGTCTTCCATGAGTGCATAGCCAATACCCTGCTGAACACCGCCCTCTACCTGACCTTCGGCAGCGTTGGGGTTAATGACTTTCCCCAGATCATGGGCATAGACAACGCGCTCGACCTGCACGTGGCCGGTTTCCGTGTCCACTTCGACGGCCACGAAGCCCACGGCGGCGGGTGACGGGTTGCCGGCCGGCGCGCTGCTGGCAAGCCCGATAATGGTGCCCTTCTCTTCCACGGTGGTGGGCGCCGGCCCCTCGTCGCCCACTTGGATGTAGGGCGACTCGGCACGTTGCACGACCTCGGCAACGGTTAACGTGGTGTCCGGAGAACCCTTTACCGAGATCGTACCGGCGCTCACCTCCAGGTCTTCGGCACTGACTTCCAGCATGACGCCGGCGACCTCTAACAGTCGTTGCCGGACGACCCGGGCGGCAGCCAGGACGACGGTTCCGGACGCATAGGTCACCCGGCTGGCATGACTCGGTGCGTCGAAAGGCACCGTGGTGGTATCCGCGGTCTCGGTAATACGCACCGCCTCCATCGGCAGCCCCAGCCCTTCGGCCGCAATCTGGCACAGGGTGGTGATCTGCCCGGAACCTACATCCATGACGGCAGTGTTCAAATCCGCAGTGCCGTCCGGATTCAGCTTGATAATGGCCCCGGAATGCTCGTAAATATCCGGAAACCCGAGGCACCCGCTGACCCACAGCGGCTGGCAGGCAAGCCCCACGCCGCGTTTTTTGTGCCCGTCGTCGGCATTCGGTCGGCCGCGCCCGGCGAAACCGATTTGTTCGGCGCCCCTGACCAGGCACTCGTCGAACGCATAGGAATCCAGCTTCATACCCTGCAGGAAAGGATGCGGATCACCCTGGTGATGGGCATTTTTCCGCCGGAACTCGACGGGATCCAGCTCCAGTTCATCGCATATTTCATCGATCTGGGATTCCACGGCGAAGCAGGCCTGGGGCGAACCGTACCCCCGGAAGCCACCGCCGACCATATTGTTCGTGTAAACCGAGTAACCCTCCCATTTCCGGTTCGCACAGCGATAGGTCAGGAAAAACCCGAACATGCCGTGCACATTGATGACCTCCGCCCCGTGTGTGGCATGCGCGCCGGTATCCAGGATGCTTTTGGCATAGCGAGCCGTAAACGTGCCGTCTTTCTTCACGCCGGTTTTCAGATAAACCTTGATCGGGTGACGGGCCGTGGTGATGAAATCCTCGTAGCGGGTTTGTTCTATCCTCACCGGTCGGTTGGCCTGCCGGCTGAGCAACGCCGCAATGGGTTCGATATAGCCGATGTCCAGCTTGCCGCCGAAACCACCGCCGATATAAGGCGGCTTGATGACGCGCACCCGGCTTTCCGGAATCTCGAGTACGTAAGCCAGTTTCTGCCGCAGGCCGAACAGATGCTGCATGGACGAATGCACCGTCATATTCCCGTTGGCCTCGGCATCCACGACACAGACTCGCGGTTCCATGTAACAGGTGTGGACGCGCTGGGTCGTATAAACACCCTCGAAAATGTGGTCTGCCTCGGCAAAACCCGCGTCCAGATCACCGAACTCCAACTCCGGGTTAACCGCGATATTGTTCTGCGCATGCTCGTGGAGCTGCGGCGCACCTGGCGCCATCGCTTGTTCCGGGTCGAACACGCACGGCAGTTCCTCGTATTCCACGTCGATCAGTTCCAGCGCCGCCTCGGCAATAGCGACCGATGTCGCCGCCACCGCTGCTACCGGCTGACCCGCATAGCGCACGGTATCGCTCATCACCAGCATGTCCTGCACCATACTGAGCGCATCGGTGGGCACGAAGTAGACGGTGGTGTATTTGCGCTTTGGGCAGTCCGCAGGGACAAGCACGGCTTTGACGCCGGGCAATTGTTCCGCCGCGCGGGTATCGACGTTCAGAATTTTTGCGTGGGGATAGGGGCTGCGCAAAATTTTCCCGTGCAACATGCCCGGCAGTTTGATATTGACCGGGTATCCCTTGCCCCCGGTGACCTTGTCAAAGGCATCGGGCCTTGGAACGCTCTTGCCGATGATGCTCTGTGTCATATCTCGCACCTGTACCTGCCGATCCCGTCCCAAATCCGTTAAGAAGCCGCCGCGGCCAGCTTGATGGCGTCGACGATTTTCTGGTAGCCCGTACACCGGCACAGGTTGCCTGCGATGGCGTGACGAATCTCGTCTTCGTCGGGATTATCCAGCGTATTCAGCAGCTCCTTCGCCACCATGATGATCCCGCTGGTGCAGTAACCGCATTGCACCGCACCCGCATCGATAAATGCCTGCTGAAGCGGGTCCAGCTCACCATCCCGGCCAATGCCTTCGATGGTAATGATGTCCCTGCCCTGTGCCGAAACTGCATACATCATGCACGAATACACGGCCTTGCCATCCACCTGGACAGTACAGCAACCGCAGCCACCGGAGTCACAGCCGCGTTTCGGTCCGATCAGATCGAGGGGGCCGCGCAGCACCCCCAGCAGGGTTTCATCAGGACTCACGGCAAGTTCATGGTCGTCCCCGTTCACGTTGAGCCGAATCAGCTTTTTCATTGTCTTGCGCCTCCCGTCAACGCAAACGCTCCAGGGCACGGGCGAGTGCTCTGCGCGTATAGACGACGGCCATGTACCGGCGGTATTCCTCCGAACCCCGATGATCAGTGACCGGATCGATATCGGCAGCCACTGCCGCAGCGGCGGCCTGGAACGAATCATCACCCGGTTTTGTACCGTTCAGTTCCAGCTCCGCACCGCCTGCACGCACATAGCATTCGCCGACCCCGCCACCGATCACGATCCGCGCATCCCGACACAGGCCGGCCTCGTCCAGCGTGAACCGAACGGCCACATTGATGATCGCCAGATCATTGGCGTTGGTCTCCAGCTTCAGAAATGCGCTGGTAGTTCCGGCCGCGTGAACCGGCAGTCTGAGTGCGGTAATAAACTCATCCGGCTGCAACGCATTTTCGAACAGGCCGGTAAAGAATTCCGTCAGTACAATTTCCCTTGCGCCACCGGCGCCCGTCACGTGCGCCGTGCCGTCAAGGGCCAGCAGAGTTGCGGGCACATCGTACAAAGGCGCCGATGCCGCCAGACACCCGCCCACCGTGCCGACATTCAGAATCTGCACGGGCGGACAAGCGAGGGCATCTTTGACCGCGCCAAACGCGGCGTCACCCTGAATAAAATCAGCCCGCTTCAATTCGGCAAGAGTCGTGGTCGCCCCCAGGCTGACCCCCGATGAATCGGCTGCAATTCCGTTCAGCCCGAGCGCGCCGATGTCGATCAATGCCTCAACCTCCGCAAGGAGGCCACGGGCTTCCAGGCCACGAACAAAAGTACCGCCGGCAACGATCATTGCGTTCTCGCCGAACCGCTGCAGCAATTCAATCAGCTCGCTTTGCTGTTCCGGAATGAAGTAGTCGCTGAGAGCCGGCAGTGTCACTGTCTGGATTCCTCAATCAGTTGCCGCTCAATCTTACCTTGACCGAGTACCGGCTCCCATGTGGCGAGTTGGCTCTTCGAGCAGACTGCATTGCCGTTTGGGCAAAGGGATTGAGGGGGCCATATTTTTGTTCCTTGTTTCGTGAGAGCGAAGAACCTTTATGCTATCGTCCGAGTAAGTTCCGCCTTCGCCGCTGCGCTCAGGCCAGACAATTCAGAGATAATAAATGTACCCCGCACCGTTTCGCTACCATCGGGCCAACTCTGTAGACGAAGCCATCTCGTTGTTATCGGATCTGGGGGACGGCGCGAGGGCGCTGGCCGGCGGCCAGACATTGCTGATCTGGATGAAGCTTCGCTTTGACGAGCCATCCGACCTGGTCGACCTGGGGCGAATTCCTGAACTCTCCTATATGGATCACGATGATGCCGAGGTGCGCATCGGCGCCCTGACCACGCATGGCCGGATTGCCGCCTCACCGATCGCCGCACGCATTCCCATCGTGCGCGATTGCGCCAATGGCATAGCCGATTATCAGGTCCGCAACCGCGGCACCATCGGCGGCTCCGTGGCGGCGGGCGATCCCGCCTGTGACTGGCCCGCACTGCTGCATACACTGGATGCCGAGATCCTGTGCAAGGGCCCGAACGGCGAGCGCAGCATAGACATCAAAGATTTCATCGAGGATCTCTACGCTACGGCGCTGGAAGATGCCGAGATCGTTACCGGCATACGCTTCAAAATGCCGGCGGCCAACAGCGCCGGAGCCTATGTGGGCTTCAAGCGCTGCGCGCCCGCCTACCCCACTGCCACCGCCGGGGTGCAACTGACGCTGACAGACGGAGATATTTGCGAGGATGTACGCATCGCCCTCGGCTCGGCCGGTCTGACCCCGATCCATGCCATCGACGCGGAAGCGGAACTGCGCGGCAAGCCGCTGAGCGAAAAAAATATTGAACAGGCCGCGGAGGCAGCGGTAGCTGCCTGCGATCCGGTCGATGATCAAAGGGGTTCTCCGGCATTCAAAAGGTCCGTGCTCAGAGTCCTCGTTAAACGGGCCGTTGGCATTGCGGTTCGGCGGTGTGGCGGCGAATCAGTTGAAAGCAGTCATGAATACTATTGAAGTGATAGAACCTGTCGCCGTTGAAGTGACGGTTAACGGGCAACGCTATCAACGGGAAGTTGAGCCGCGCATGTTACTGGTGCAACTGCTGCGGGAGGAGTTGCGGCTCACCGGCACACATATTGGCTGTGACACCACATACTGCGGTGCATGCACCATTTTGCTGAATGGCGACCCGGTCAAGTCCTGCACGGTACTGGCTGTCCAGGCCGACCAGGGCGAGGTCCTGACGGTGGAAGGTTTGGAAAAAGATGGAAAACTTCACCCGCTGCAGGAGGCTTTTTCAGAACACCACGGTCTGCAGTGCGGATTTTGCACGCCGGGCATGCTGATGTCTGCGTATGCCTTGCTGGCTGACAACCCGGCACCGAGTCGGCAGGAGATTCGCAAAGGCATTGCCGGAAATCTGTGCCGGTGTACGGGTTATGAAAACATCCTGAATGCGGTTGCGGCCGCAGCGGAAGAGATGCGAGGGGAATAAAGTCATGGGCATCAAATTTGACGGTGAATTTTCGGTACCGGTCTCGCGGGAAGAAGCGTACGAGGTGCTGTCTGATCCGGAGAAATTTGCGCCGTTGCTCCCCACTTATAAAAGCCTCGAGATGCAGGACGAAAAAACCGCCATCGTCAAAGTGAAGGTCGGCGTGGGGAAAATCAGAGGCACGGCGACGATTGCGCTGGTTCTGGAAGAAAGCATATGCCCGACGAGAGCCGCATACAGCGGCAAGGGCAAGATCATGGGCAGCGCTTTCAATTTAGCCACCGCATTCGAGCTAACCGAAGCCGACGGCGGTGGTACGCTGGTGAAATGGGAAGGTGAGCTGGACATATTCGGCAAACTCGTGTCGCTGGCCGGAGGCTTGATTCGCCCGCTGGCAAAAAAGGACATTACGCGACTCATCGATGCCCTGCAGGCAGCGCTCACTCCCAACGGGGAACAAAGCGCTTCCGGCATTCAGGGTTCCGGACGCTGAACACCATGACCTGGTCAGGCAAATCGCCACGCCGCAAAGAGGATGATCGCCTGATCCGCGGCAAGGGCCTGTTCACAGATGACGAGCAGGCACCGGGCATGCTGCATTTGTATATTCTGCGTTCGCCCTATGCCCACGCGCGCATACTGAACGTGGATGTTTCCGCGGCGGAAGCATTGCCGGGGGTGGCCTGTACACTCACCGGTCGCGAGATCGAAGCGCTGTGCGACCCTTACATGCAGCTCGGACCCGAGCCGGCGGCCAGTATCCGGGATCTGCCGATGGCGGTCGACAAGGTCGTATTCCAGGGTGAGCCCGTGGCGGCCGTGGCGGCAGAATCGCCCGCGATTGCGATGGATGCGGG
>Ga0114950_10001102_pt1 | contig 20014 bp, 16 predicted proteins | sample N075metaG_FD_83503 | JGI IMG/M metagenome (GOLD analysis project Ga0114950, IMG submission 83503) | Deep subsurface microbial communities from Kermadec Trench to uncover new lineages of life (NeLLi) - N075 metaG | ecosystem: Environmental > Aquatic > Marine > Ocean trench > Sediment | place... | reverse complement strand
CCAGCAGGACAGACCAACCGGCGATCGGAGGCGGATCGGGGGCGTTGGTTTTCGGGCGGTCGGACACGGCTGGCGGGTCTCCGGGGCACAACATGCGAAAGAGGGCCCCGGAGTCTATCGCAGGCTTCGAACCGGCGGACTCAGTCGTCCTCACCCTTCATCTTGCGGATTTCCTCGCGTACGAGCGTCTCGGCCATTTCTGGAATGACTTCCCAGGCGATCTGTTCCACACGGTTCATGACCTGTTTGACGATCGTTTCGGAGAGATCCGAGAAGGCCTCCCACGCGACTTTTTCGAGGGTCTCCTGGATGCGCTGTTCCATCACCGGGGAGAGGTGCGGGATCCGGCGATCCTCCTCGATTGGCCCCGAATCGCTCGCGCCGGATCCGATCGCGAACTCATGCTCGCCGTCGCGGGCCAGGGGATCGGCGGCATGATCGTCGGTGCTGTGTTCGGTTCTGTCTTCGGTTCTGTCTTCGGTGATGTCGGTGGAGTAGTCGGCGTCGGCGCCGCTGGGTGTGGCGCTGACGCCGACGCTCTCGGCCATGGGATGGTTGACGTCGGCATCGGGTGGGCTGTACAGATCGTTCCCAAACGCATCGTCGCGGAAGTCTGGATCGAGCAGATCGCGACTCGCGTCGAGATCGCTCGTGCCTGCGAAATCCGATTGGCTCTGGATTTCGTCCAGCGCCGAGCCCGTGGTGAGTCCGTCGAAGATTCCCGCAGTTCCCGAACTCGGCTCTCGGGGCGCGGGAGGGGCGAGGGGTTCGTGGCTCTGCGGGAGTTCCGGCAATTCGTGGAGCTCTTCGGGCTCTGGAATCGGCGAGCCGTTCTGTGGACCCGCCTGTGAATACGCCGTATCGGCGGTCGCAAGGTCGCTCGTGGACACGTCGTAACCCGCGACGATGGTCTCTGCGCCGGCCGAGGGCGGCTCGGGCGTGCCCGCCAGGATCTGGGACTCCGAGATATCCATGAGCGAGGAAAAGGACTCCTCGAGCGGGTCGACGGAATTTTCGGCGGCAACCTGCTCCGAGACGTCGAACGCAAAATCCAGATCATCGGCGGTGACGCTCGAGGGGCCGAAATCCAGCGGATCCGGAGCGTCCGGCATCTGGACGATCGTATCGTCTGGATCGCTTGTCGCTTCAGAAACAGCGGTTGCTGCAACGGCCTGATTTGGATCGAATGAGGACGCGGGTGCGACCGGCTCCGCGGTGGCTTCGAGGCTTGCGTCGAGGTCTGTAACGATCGTTTCTTGCGGGGAACTCGCTTCGTTGCCAATGGCATCCGGGCTCCGAGCGGCGGCCGTGTCATTGTCGATATCCGCTGAGGGCACGTGCACCGTCAGGTCGTCTAAGCTCGTCGGAGCCGGCACCGGCTCGTCGAGGTTGGGGGACGTCGTCGCGTTGGGGTCCTCCATCGGCATGACGATCGTCGCATCGGCTTCGCTCGCAGCCCCGTCGAAGACCGCATCGAGATCGACCGGGCGGGTAATGGGAAGAGCAGGCGGCACCCTGAGCGGGTCCGAAAGGGGATCGTTCAATCCGAATTCATCGTTCAGATTGGCGAGCGGATCTCCTTGTGTGGCGCCGAGGCCGTCGGCGGCGACAGGCTCGGTCGGCGGTGGCGGGACCGGCTCCGACGGTGGCATGGACGGGGGTGTGGACGGAGACATCTCCGGCATCATCGCGATCGTGGCGTCGTCGTCCGCCTGAAGATTGGAGCCCGAGCTGGAGTCGAGGCCGGAAGCTTGCAGCGGCGCCGTTGCGTGCCCGGTCGTCTGACCGAGCACCATGTTCCCACCCTGCGTGTCGAGCTCTTCGCTGGCGCCCTCGCCGGGCGCGCCAAACAGGCCGGAGGCCGTCGACTCGTTCGGGTCGTCGCCCCCCGGAAATGCAGGGGAAGACTCTGCGGCGGACAGGTTTGGAGTCGCGTCGAGCAACGGTGTATTCTCGCCGGACGAGAGCGAGCTGACATTCTGATCGAAAAGATCGTCCGTGTCGTCGGACGCGGAAGAGATTGGGGAAGGGTCCGAAGAAGAGGGCGAAGAAGGGGGCGAAGAAGGGGGGGGCGGCGAAAGGATGGGTTGTCCGGGCTCGGTTCCGAGCGGTGTGTCCGCCGGCTCGAGCGCCGCAGGGGTCGACGTCGGCGTGGCTATCGCGGCGGGGGGAATGACGGGTTCGACTGCCGGTTCTGCGATCGATTCCGGGATGACGGGTTTCGCGTTCATGACCTCGTTCACGCGTTCTACGAGCGCCTGAGCCTCGAAGGGCTTGGTAATCTGCCCATTCGCACCGACGCGGGCCGCCCGCGCTTCGTCGAAGGTCTCGAAAGTACCGGCCAGCAGGAGCACGGGCGTATGGGCGAGAGCGGGATCCTGTTTGATCGCTTCGCAGACCTCGTATCCGCTGAGCCCCGGCATGACGACATCTGCCAGAATGATATCCGGCTGGATTTCACGCGCCTGGATCAGGGCGTCGTCGCCGTTGTCCGTGGAAAAAATTTCGATGTCTTCGTTGGCGAATGAAAGCCCGACGAGTTTTTGGATCACGACAGAGTCGTCGGCCAGCAGAAGCTTCTTGGACATGAGTCCCCCCCATTTGGACCCGAGGGTCCGGCCCTGTTGCGAGCGTACCGCTCAAGGCTCTTATCGTCTCGGTCTTGCGCGTGATTGAATGGTTTTTTGCTTGTTGATGAGGGAAAACAGGGAGCGTCTCGCGGTCAAGCCGCGGGGCGACTCATCCGATAGGCGAGCGGGGGCCTCTCTAGAGAGGTTTCAGGAGGCTTGAATGCTGCTTCGATCTGCAGCCTGCACCCATGTGGGCATGCGCCGTCAGGCGAATGAAGACCGCTATGCGATTGTGCCCGAACTCGGTCTCTATCTGGTTGCGGACGGTATGGGGGGCCACAAAGCCGGACAGGTCGCGAGCCATCTGGCAGTTCAGGCGACGATTCGCGCGATCGAGGCGCTCCAAGGAGCGTCGGTCAGCCTGGCCGAGCGGCTGCGGCACGCGGTCGCCTGTGCGAATCGTGAAATCTTCAGCGCCGCGCAAGCCAAGTCTGAATTCGCCGGAATGGGGACGACTTTCGTCGGCATGCTCTTCGGCGGTGATCGCGTCGCTCTGGCACACGTAGGGGATAGTCGGGCCTATCTGTTGAGGCACGACCGTCTTCGCGGACTGACCCATGATCACTCGATTGTGGCGGAACTCCTGCGGCGTCATGAGATCAGCGAGGTGGACGCCCGCGGCCATCCCCATCGTCACGTTTTGACTCGAGCGCTTGGCATCCGCCCCCGAACGGAGCCGGATCTCGCCGAAATGACGCCTCAGGAAGGCGACGTACTGGTTCTCTGTAGCGACGGTCTGACGACGCACGTCGGGGATGTGGAAATCGCCGAGCGGCTCCGCGCCGACGTCGATCTCGAAGCCGCGGCCAGCGGCCTCGTCGATGCGGCCAATCGTGCAGGCGGGCTCGACAATATTTCGGTGTTGTTGGTGCGCTACGAAAAGGACGACTAGCCGGCGTCGTTTTCGGGCGGTGTGATACCTCGCTTTTTGATCTTCTCGATCAGCGTAGTCCGATTGAGGCCGAGCAGGCCGGCCGCACGATTCTTGTTCCAATGAGTGTGCTCGAGCGCTTGCTCGATCAGCTCGGTTTCGAAACGACCGACGACGGCGGTGAAATTGAGGCCCGTCGACGGGACGCGGGGCGCCAAGACCCGGGTGATGGGTTCGGCTCGGATTTCCGTCGGCAGATCCGCGAGTTCGATGTCGCCCTCGCCCACGAGCACGGTCAGCCGCTCGATCAGGTTCTCGAGCTCTCGCACGTTGCCGGGCCAGTGGTAGTCCATCAGTTGTTCCATGGCTTCGTCGGTGACACCCTGGATTCGGGATCCCCGATCTTGTCGGGCCAGATCGAGAAAATGATGCACGAGGAGCGGGAGGTCCTCGATGCGCTCGCGCAGGGGCGGGACCTCGATCGGCAACACGTTCAGGCGATAGAAGAGGTCCTCGCGGAATAGACCGGCCGCGATGAGCTTTGGCAGGTCCTGATGCGTCGCCGCGATCACGCGGACATCGGCCTTCTGCGTTTTGGACGAACCGACGGGCTCGAAGGTGCGCTCTTGAAGGACGCGCAGGAGCTTGACCTGGAGGTTGGGGCTCATGTCCCCGATCTCGTCGAGGAAGATCGTGCCCCCGCTGGCCGCCGCAAAGCGGCCCTCCCGATGGTTCACGGCATTCGTGAAAGCGCCTTTGACATGGCCGAAGAGTTCGGATTCGAGAAGTTCCTCTGGAATTGCACCGCAGTTGACCGTGACGAGCGGTCGCTCGGCGCGGCGGCTGTTGTAGTGGAGCGCGCGCGCGAAGAGTTCCTTGCCGGTGCCGCTCTCGCCTGTGAGGAGGACCGTACTTTCGGTGTCGGCGACCTTCTCGACGATCGCGAGGGTTCGGCCGAGGCGACTGCTCTTGCCGATGATGCTGTCGAATTTGTGGCGTGAACGAAGTTGTTTCTGGAGATGGTGGTTTTCGGATTTCAGTCGACCGTGTTGGATGGCCTTGTCGACCAATTGACGGATGACATCGAGTCGCTCCTGTTCGAAGGGCTTCTCGAGATACCAGAAGGCGCCGGCGCTGAGCGCTTCTACGGAATTTTCGGGCGAGTTGTAGCCGGTCATCACGATGCAGGGCAGATCCGGCTCGACCTCACGGACCTGTCGGACGAGTTCCAGGCCGTTGATACCCGGCATCTGGATATCGCAGAGCACGAGATCGATCCGCTCGGAGGAGATCACCTGGAGTGCCTCGGCCGCATCCGGCGCCATGGCGACCTGATGGCCTGCACGAAGCAGAATTCGCTCGAGGGCGCGGCGATACAGTTCTTCGTCGTCGACAACGAGGATCGTCGCCTGACGGTGGGACGGGATTTGGGCTTGCAGGATGGACTCCGCAGCGCGGAGGGGGCTTGCCAAGTGTAGACAATGCGAGAGATCCGGTCAGCCCTTTGTCGGATCGGCAATTGTCCAACAGATCGCCTGCGGGGGGGCGATCGGTTACCTTGATCTGCCCCCGCCTGGGCCGATCGGATTGCGAAGTCCAACGGCAGGAGCGTTTCCGCGTCAGCATGGCGAAGCATGTGCGGGGTTCACCCCAGTCTTTGATGAATACGCCTTCCGGATCGTCAGGTGATGATCCAGGCGATCGCGCTGGGCCGCCCCGCCGAAACGCGGGCCGCGCTCCGAACGCCGGTCCACGGCTGGGTGTGATCCGAATCGTCGTCGTTGCGGCGGGAGTCGATCCGTTAGGCGGATCGTCACCGATGTCCGTCGAGACCACCGCGGGTCTCGCGCGGCTCGGTGACCCGGTTGAACTACTTCGCGCGCAAACGGCCGAGGAAGTCCGGGAGATCGTGGCGGATCCCTCGATCGATCTCGTGCTCTTCGATCGACTCGACACCGAAGAAGCCGCGCTCATGTTGGCAGCAATTCCCGGCGATGGACCCCCCTCGATCGTGGTCATCGATGGGGATTCCGAAGCCGATGCGCTCGACGCCTTCCGGGCGGGGGCATCGGATTGCGTTCATTTCGGCTCCGAGTACGAAAACGTGCTCCCGGTCGTTCTGCTCGAACAGGTTCAGCGCTGGCGAAGCGAGCGACAACGACAGGTGTCCGAGGATCGGATTCGCTGGCTCGAGGACCTCTACGCCGCGATCGTTGCGGAGATGCCCGCGGGTCTCATCGTGATCGACGCCGACGGGCTGATCGTGACTGAGAACGCTGAATTCGGTCGGCTCTTTCCGTCCCGTTCGGCGGATGCGGGGGAGGCTGGGGAGTTTCTGGCCGCGAGGCTCCCCGCCGAACTCGTCGAGGCGATCCAGCGTGCAGAGCGATCCGCATCGGAGGGAGAATCCCACTGCCTCGAGCTGGTTCGGGTCGATGATCCCGGGGCGCCTGCGAGGACCTACGAAATCCGTCATCGTCGGCTCGCGGATTCGGGCCGGGGTCTGCTCGTCATTTCCGACATCACCGAAAGCGAATGGCTGTCCGAGCGACTCGAGGTGCTGCGAAGAGACACGCGCGACATCATCGAGAACATCAATAGCGCGCTGATCGTGGTGGACCTCGGCGGGCGGATCACCTTCGCAAATCCGGCGGCGGAACTCATTCTGGGCGGGGCGGGCGGGGATCTGGGGGGCCGACAGATCGGAGATTGGTTCGCGCCGCCGGGTGCGGAGACGAGTCCGATCGAGGAATGTCTCGTCAGTGGCAAGCGCAGCCGTGGCGCGGAGGCGCTGCTCCGGAAGGGCGATGGGCAGTGGATTCCGGTTGGCGTTTCGTGCTCACCGCGGATCGACGCAACCGGTCGTTCGCGCGGTGTGGTGGCGGTCTTCCAGGATCTGTCAGAAATCAAGGAACTCGAGCTTCAGGTTCGCCAGACGGAAAAGATGGCCTCGATCGGTCAGTTGGCGGCGGGCGTCGCGCACGAAGTGAACAATCCGATGGGCTTCATTCACGCGAACCTGCACCAGATGTCCGAATACCTGAGCGACCTCGAAAAATATTTCGACGCCACCCAGCGGTTGCAGCAGGCGGCGATCGAAGGCGACCTCGAGGTGATCCGCGCCGCGGCCGAGGATGTCGGCGCGGTGGCCCGGGAGATCGATCTCGATTTCGTTCGCGCGGATTTCGAGAAGGCGCTGCTCGAGTCCGGTGAAGGCGCCGAACGAATTCGTCACATCGTGCGGGATTTGCGAGATTTCTCGCGGCCGGACCTGCCCGCACGCGTTCCGTCGGACGTCAATCAGGCGATCGATTCGACTGCGAATATCGTCTACACGATGATGAAGCACAGCGTCGAGTTCGAAAAGAACTATGCTGAACTTCCGAAGATCGACGCCTATCCGATGCAGCTCAAACAGGTCTTCATGAACCTGCTCGTGAACGCCTATCAGGCGATCGAAGCACGCGGAGACGCGGAGCCGGGGGTGATTCGGATCGAGACCGAAGAAGTCGGGAGCGAGATCGTCGTACGTATTTCGGATACGGGTGTCGGGATTGCCGAGCAGGATCAGCCACGAATCTTCGAGCCCTTCTTTACGACCAAGCCTGTTGGCGCGGGCACGGGGCTGGGCTTGTCGACCTCCTTCAAGATCGTCGAGCGGCATGGGGGCCGGATCGTCGTCGAGAGCGAAGTGGGCCGGGGAACGATCTTCGAGATCTGGTTGCCGATCTCTTCGCCGAGGGCCGAGGACTCGCACAGCGAATCCGATCGAGCGCAGGATTGAGACGATGGGAGGAGCCCCTGTCGTTCTGCTCGTCGATGATGACGACCGGGTCCTGTCCGCGTTACGCCGTGCGCTCAGACGCGAGCCCTTCGAGATCGAGACCGCGCCCAACGCCGCGCGCGCACTCGACCGGATCGCGCTCGGGCCCTCCATCGCGCCCTCTATCGCACTGGTGATTTCCGACTACAGGATGCCTGGAATGAACGGGGTCGAATTATTGACTGCCGTGCGTGCGAAGATTCCGAAGGTGGCTCGGATTCTGCTCAGCGGATGGATGTCCGAGATCCCGCCGGCGGAACTCGCGGCGGCTGGGCTCTTCGCGGTGCACTCGAAGCCATGGGACGATGCGGAGCTCAAGCTTTCGATTCGCGATGCGCTTGGGGTCGGCTGAACGACGCGCGTGCGGGTGACCTTCTTCAGGTTCTGTTCGAGGCGATCGATCTCGCCGTCCTTGGTTTCGAGATCGCCGCTGGCTTCTTCGAGCAGGTCTTCGAGGGCACGCACCTCCTGCGCCAGGCCCACCGCGCGCTCGGCGCGACCGCGGAGGTTCTCTTCGCGTTCGTGCTGGAGCGCATCGATCTTGTCGCTCCGTTCACGCTCGACGGGTTCGAGTTCCGAGAGTCGCGATCTCGGCGGCGATCACGTCGAATCCCGCGCCGGCTTCGCGATCCTCGGCCTCGGGTGTCGGAACGGGCATCGGCCAAATTGTACTCACAGGCGGGCAATTCGCCCCTCAGGACGAGGCATCCGGTCGGTCCGATGGTCTAAGTTCCCGTCCATGCGAGTCGTCGACCTCGATCGAGACATGAGTGATGTGATCCCGACGGGAATGTCGCCGGACAGCGAATTTCTCTTTGCGCGGATGACCGAGGCCACGCTGAGTGCGACGTGCGCCGATCCGGGTCGCCGGGTGCTCGACGTGGCGAGCGGGTTCGGGCAGGACTCGATCGAACTCGCGCGCGGCGGCGCTCGTGTGATTGGCGCGGAGCCGTCGGGTCGGATGACGGCGATGGCCCAGATCCTGGGCAGCGAGGATCTCGACGCGGGGCAACCCGCTCCGGACTGGGTTCGCGGCTGGGCGGATGCTTTGCCCTTCTCGAAGGATTCCTTCGATGCGACTTTTTGCAAGGGCGCGATGGATCATTTCGATGACCCCGAATCCGCGATCGCCGAGATGGCGCGCGTGACCAAGCGGGACGGACGCGTGGTGCTCGCGATCGCGAATTTTGATTCGCTGGCCTGTCGCGTGACGCGTGCGATCGACGAGTTTCGTGAGGACTGGCTCGGCTGGGGGCCCATGCGGGGGCGCCGCGGCTACGACACGCCGAGCGATCATTTCACGCGCTACGAAGTCGATCTGATGAAGGAACAGGCTGCGAAATATGTCGAGATCGAATCGCTTCAGGGCATATCGATCGGATGGGGACTGCCCGGCTGGGCGACGCTGGCCTGTCATCTTCCCCGGCCACTGGTCGACGTGATCCTGCGAGGTCTGGATGCCCTGGCGCGTCAGTTCCCGACCCTGGCCGACGTCATCGTCCTCGTCGGGCGGCCCCGTTCCGACCGTTCGACCAGCTCCGCGTAGACCTCCGCGGTTGCGGCCGCGACGCGCCGCCACGACAGCGTCTCGACGACGCGCTCGCGACCGCGCTTGGCCATCAGGGTCCGGGCCTCGGTGCTTTCGAGCAGGCTTCGCACCCCGGCCGCAATCGACTCCGGATCATCGCGTTCGGCGAGTATGCCCCCGCCGGTCAGCTCCATGACTTCCGTGAGTGCACCCGCGCGGGTTGCAACGACCGGTGTGCCGCAGGCCATCGCTTCCACCGCGGGCAGTCCGAACCCCTCGTAGCGGGAGGGCACGACGACCGCGGCCGCGCTCCGGTAGAGGCGCACGAGCTCTTCCGATTCGACGCGCCCGGTCAACGTGAGTCGCCCGAGCACGCCGACTTCGCGGGCCCATTCACGCACCTGATTGTCCGGGCTGTTGTCGTCAACGAGCGTGAGCGTCACCCATTCGGGCAATTTTGCGAGCGCTTGGATCAGCGTGCGGATTCCCTTGTTCGGATCCGTCGAGCGCCCGACGCAGAGCAGATTCGATTCGCTCTTCTCGACTCCCGCATCCGGAGAGAATAATTCGGTGTCGAGTCCGTTATGCACGTTTCGAAGGCGCTCGGGGCGCACGCCGAAATCCTGCACGATCTGTCGAGCGCTCGCCTCCGACGAGGTGAGGACGCAGTCGAGGCGACGCGCGACGAAGGCCTGCATGGCGATCGGATAGAATTTCATGGTTCCGACCGCGTCTTTGAAGGTCTCGTCACGGATGAACGACGCACGGCGATCGACGGAGAGGGGATGGTGGACGGTCGTGACGACCGGGAGGCCGAGGGCCTGCATTCCCAACAGGCCATAGCCGAGACATTGCACGTCATGCACGATGTCGAAGCCCCGGCCGTTACGCAGATTTCGAGCGAGTTGCCGGAAGGCGCGCAGGCTGAAGGCGAAGGGCTCCGGGAGGAAGCCCAGACGACTCGCGGCAAGCTCGTAGAAATTGAGGGGTGAGAGGACCTGGAACGGATCGTCCTGCGGAACGATCTGGTCCGTCTGGTCGAGGACCCATTTCGCCCAGAACTGCTGGTTCGGGAGCCTCTCGACCGTGGCGAAGGGCATCGGGTCGGGGTAGGGGGGGCCGACGAAGACGTGAACCTGGTGCCCCATTCGCGCGAGCTCGCGCGCGAGGAACCAGAGGTAGATCCCCTGGCCGCCCGAGTTCATGTTGCCGCGATAGGCGACGAAGGCGATGCGAAGTGGCCGCGCCCGATCGGAAGGTGGCTGCGTCGTCCCGCTTTTGGCCGGCGTAGCCACGCTGTCAGGCCGCGGTGGAGAGCGCTGCGGCGGTAAGTGCCGCGGCCTCTGACGTTTCTGAGCCCGAGCCGACGCCCGCCCGTCCGGCCGCGCGTTTCTCTCCATACAGAATGATGCTCTTCGGACACACGAAATTGAGCAGTCCCTCGAGACGGTCCAGCCACTTCGAGGCCGTCGCCCGGATCAGGAATTCCCGATAGGCGCGGACGAGCCGGCTCTGGTCGGCATCGGGCAGATGCATGACGCTGCGCAGGACCCAATAGGGCGTGTGAAAGCCGTGGGCGAAGCCGCAGCCGACGGCATCGAATCCGGCCGCCGCCATGCCCTCCGCCAGGTCACGCGGGCGAAAGATTCGAATATGGCCACCGGGGCTCTCGAAATATTCGTCGCCCAGGCGGAGATAGAGGTGTTCGCTGGTGGCGGTCGGGATCGTGATCGCGATCTTCGCACCCGGCCTGGCGACACGAAAGAGTTCACGGATCGCGCCGCGATAGTCGTGCACGTGCTCCATGACTTCGCTGCAGATGATCCGATCGAAGGTCGCATCGGCGAAGGGCAGGCTGAATGCGTCGCCCTGGAGCATCGCGCCCATGTGGCCCTTCTCTTCGCCTTGCTTTTGCAGGTTCCTTGCGGGTTCGCGGATCGAATCGAGATCGAGGTCGAGTCCGACGACGGTCGCGCCGCGCGCCAGGCTGCCGAAGCAGTGACGGCCTTCCCCGCAGCCCGCATCCAGCAGCCGGTGCCCCGGCTGGATATCAAGCCGCTCGAGATCGACGGTGAGTAGCATGAATCACCTCCTCGAAGACTTCGACCATCTGCGCGGCGGCCTGGTCCCACTGGAAGAGTCGCTGGACGCGCCGTCGGGCGGCCTGGCCCATGCGCTCGGTTTCTCCGGGATCGCGCAGGATGTCCCACATCGCGTCCGCCATCGCCTTGGCGTCACGCGCGGGCACGAGGCGCCCGGCGTTTCCATCGGTTCCGATGACTTCCGGGAGCGCGCCCGCTGCGTTCGCGATCACCGGAAGACCACAGGCCATCGCTTCGCTCGCGGGGAAGCCGAAGCCCTCGAAAAACGAGGGGACCAGCGCGACCTTGCCGCTCGAGTATTGCGCGACGAGTTCCGGCACGGTCAACATCCGATCCACGACCTGCACGCGTCCCTCGAGGCCGTATTCATGCGTGAGGCGGGGGACGAGACCGTGGCTGGGAATCCGCCCGTCGACGATCTTGAGCGTGACGTGGTCGGGAAGTTTCGAGAGCGCCTCGAACATCGTCCCGATTCCCTTCTTCCGGTCTTCTGTCCGCCCGACGAAAAGCAGGTCCGCTTCCTTGGGCTGGTTGGGGATCGGGTGAAAGATGTCGGTGTCCGTGCCGTTGAAGACGACGGCGACCTCCTTCTGGCGGATCTTGAAATACTTCTCGATCGCGCCCCGGGAGGCTTCGGAGACCGTCACGATCTTCGCGAGTCGTGGGGCGACCGTCTGCTGCATCATGAGCGGGAAATAGAGCGTCCGCTCGACTCGTTTCTTGAGCGAAGGGTCGATCCGGAAGTCGGCCTCGCGGTCGATGTGCAAGGGGTGGTGGATCACCGAGACGACCGGCACACCCATCGCCTGGATCCCGAGCAGCCCCCAGGACAGAGACTGATTGTCGAACACGATATCGAAGTGGTAGCGCTTCTGGATCTCTCGCCAGCGGCGCATCAACCGGAAGCCGAAGGTCTGCATCTCCGGAAAAACGCCGAAACGGGAGACGCCGAGTTCCCAGAGCGAGAGCGGCTTGAGGATCGAGAAGGGATCGTTCGGATCGATGGCCTCACGGGTCGTCTGACCGAAGACGTTGTCGTTCGGGATCTCGTGGAGCGGGATGCCCTCTTCGAGTTCCGGGAAGGGCGGGCCCGCGAAAACGTGGACATCGTGTCCCGCGCGCTTCCACTCTCGAGCGAGGTAGGCCACGTAGATTCCCTGGCCGCCGCAAAACATGTTGCCGCGATACGTAAGCAGGGCGATGCGCACGCGATTTCTCAGGCCGCGTCTTCGGCAGTGGCGGCTTCAGAGGTTTCCGGGGCATCCGTCGTGAGAATTTCGGGGGCCACGTCGGCTTCGACCTGGATCGTGGCGATCGTGTAGCCGACCCAGGCGACCAGACCGAGGGCGAAGAGCGTCACGATCGCGACGGGGATGGCGATCGCCCAGTAGCTGCCGTTCAGGATGCCGAGGACGAAGAAGAGGGCGGCCATACCGGCACCCGCGGTAATCGCCCAGCCCTGGGCGCGGGAGGTTTCGTTCATGGTTCCCTCATGGATCCGACTCCCGCCTTCGCTTCCGTCTGTTCTGCAACTTTCTACGGCTCTGCAGAGGGAAGATCAGCTGGGTCCGGGGGGTGATTAAGGAAGGGGATCTGAGGCCGGGGCCGGGGGCCCGCAGCGGCGGGAGTATCCCGGATTCCCTTTGCCTGTCAACAGGTTGGGGCGGGTGTCGACACCTGGAATCCCGCCTCGCGGCGGGGTGCATGAATAATGCGGGTTATGCTTCGCGCCATGCGGGTCGTGGGACTGATGTCAGGCACTTCTGCGGATGGGATCGATGCGGCTCTGGTCGAATGGCCGGATGGGCCCGAGGCTCGGCCCTTCGAGCTGATCGCCTATCTCGAACGTCCTCATCCCGAATCTCTCCAGGCGGAGATCCACCGCCTGGCTGCGGGCGAGCTCGCCTCCGACCGGATCCTGGCGGAGCAGGTCCGCCTGGATCGGGTGCTGGCCGACGCCTTCGCCGACGCGACCCTCGCGTTGCTCGAGGAAGCGGGAGTCGCCCTCGACACGATCGCCGGGATCGCTTCACACGGGCAGACCATCGCCCACCATCCCGAATATGGGGGCAGCCTTCAGATCGGTTGTCCCGCTCGGCTCGCGGAAAGACTCGCGCGACCCGTGATCGCCGATTTTCGACGACGCGATCTCGCGATGGGTGGGGAGGGTGCTCCCCTGGCTCCATTCTTTCACCATGCGGTGTTTGCGGACGCGACCGAAAATCGCGGCGTGCTCAATCTCGGTGGAATCGCGAATCTGACCTGGCTACCGGCGGGCGGGGCGCCGGAAGGCGTGGTGGCCTTCGACGTCGGTCCCGCCAATTCGCTGCTCGACGGAGTGATCTCGCTGGCGACCGATGGTCGCGAACGCTTCGATCGCGACGGCGCGCGAGCACGGGTGGGGAAGGTCATCGAGGACTGGCTCGCGGAGCTGCTCGAGGACCCCTTCTTGGAACGGCCCCCGCCCAAGTCGACCGGACGTGAGCATTACGGGATGGCCGAGGCGCGGACCTGGCTCGGGCGCGCCGAGCGCGAGGACGTGGCGCTGGATGATCTGCTGGCGACCTTGACCGCATTCAGTGTGCGTGCCATCGCCCAGGCCTGGGCGAGGGTCGCTGAGAGAGCGCGGAGCGACGCGGCGGCGGCCGATGCCCGGCTCTACGTGGGCGGTGGTGGGGCGCAGAACAGCTTCATGATGGCGTCGCTTGCGGAGGCGATTCCCGGTGCGACGGTCGAGCCGATGGACGCCGGCGGGGTCCCGGCCGATGCGGCGGAAGCGATGGCCTTTTCGCTGCTGGGGCGGAACGCGCTGCTCGGGATCCCGAACCAGCTGCCGCAATGTACGGGGGTCGAGCAGGCCCGCGTATTAGGCGTGATTCACGGGGCGCAGTGGTGCTGATCGCGCGCGACCGGGTGGGGTGTGTGTCCAATGTCAAAGCTTGACGGTCATGCCGTCGTCGGCGGTCTCGATCTCGATCTGGCCGCGCTGGTGTGACATCTCTTCTCCGAGATGTGTCAGGATCAGCCGTCCGCAATCGAGCTCGTCGCGATGTTCTCGAAGTTCCTCGAGGCTCAGATGGAAGTCGAGTGCGGCACCGTGGAGCGTGCACTCGCAGACGAAGAGGTCGCTCGATGCGATCCGGATGGGCAGGTCTTCGAACCAGCCGGTGTCGCCGGAATAGGCGATCCGTTCCCGACCCAGCTGGACGCGGTAGCCCTGCGGGTTTGCCTCGGGCTGGTGTTGGGTCGCGAAGGCTTCGATCTGGGCCGGGCCCGCAGAGAAATGTTCGCCGGCACGAAGTTCGCGGTAGTGGATCGGAAACGTCCACTTGCGGCCAGCGAGGCTGTGGCCGAGCGCCGCGGCCAGGGTGTGTACACGCGACTCGATTTCGGGCGGCCCGACGATTTCGAGGGGATGGGTCCGGGCGTCGGTGTAGAGCGATGCGTAGAGAAAGGCCGGGATCCCGCCGAAATGATCGCCGTGAAAATGCGAGATCAGGATGACGTCGACTTCGCCGCGCTCGATCCCGAGCTGGTTCAGCCCGCCGTTGGTGGTGCCGCCACAATCGAAGAGCATCCCGCCGCGTTCGCCGCGGGCGAAGATGGCCGACTGGCGGCGGCCGCCGGCGCCGAAGGCGTCGCTGGTTCCGATGAAGACGACTTCGCTCAAGACGAACTCCCGCTCGCTGACGCGCGACAGGCGTGAAAGGTATTTCCAGCATACACGCCTTCGCGTCCGCGGAATCCCGCCGGGACGCGTTCGCCCTCCCACACGACGCAGCGCTCCAGGCTGGCTTCCGGCGAGACCTGGGCGCTTCGCGCGATGACGCTTCCACTCTCCGGCACCCAGGGCAGGATGTCGCCTCCCCAGGCGGAAGCGCCGCCCCCGAGGGTGGGCAGGTTCGGCGGCGACAGATTCACGTCGAGGTATTCGTCGGGCGTGCCCACCGGCTCCCAGACCGAGGTCGTGGCATCGACGATTTCGGCACCGACCGAGGCCTCGCCGGACTCGATTCTCGGCACGAGCCAGTCGCGGAGATCCTCGAAGGCGGTCCGAGCTCCGGGCCAGCCTGCGAGCGCAGCGCTCGAGAAGAAGCGAACCCCCGTGAAGAGGCCCTGACGTGTTTCCCGGGCGGGTTGCGGGTCGGCGCTCCCGACACGGTCCGCCGGTCGCGTGATCTCGCGTTTCCCGATGCGCGTCAATTGGCCGCTGGCGTCGAGTCCAATCGTTCCAAATTGCGTGCCGCGCGAATCCTCGCGCAGAACCAGGCTCACATCCCGGCCACTTGCACGGTGGCGTGCGAGCAGGCCGCTGAGATCGATGTCGAGCAGCATGTCACCCGCCATCACGAGGCAATCGGCCCCAGCGGAGAGGAAGTCCGCCGCGTGGCGGATGCCACCGCCGGTTCCCAGTGGCTCTGCCTCCTCGGACCAGCTGATCGTCATCTTGTCGGGATGGTCGGATTCGACCGCTGCCCGAATGGTTTCCGGTCGGTGGAACAGATTGATCAGGACCTGTTCGACGCCGTGGCGCGCGAGAAGTTCCAGCAGGAGGCTGATGACCGGCCGACCGTGGACCGGCAGGGCCGGTTTCGCGCGATAGTCGGTGAGCGGGCGCAGACGCGTGCCGAGCCCCGCGGCGAGGATCATCGCGCGCACTGCATCGCTCCTCGGTCCCACGCATCGCGTCGCTTCTCGGTCAACGGTCCCCGCTCGCTCCATCATCTGATTCGCGCCGTCCGCATACTCACCCTCGCCTGCCACTATCGGCCGATTGGATCATAGGCGTAAGTGCCCGGATCACAGAAGTGAGGGTCCCGATCTCGGGAAAAGACGGTTCCAGGCGCTCCGCTGCGCGTGTCAGCAGCTCGAGGCCGCGCGGGATCTCCGGCCATCGGCGCGAATCGCCTCGGACGCGTCCGGCGTGAACGACGTGGGAGATGTCCTTGCAGAGCCGAGCGATCGCCAGCGCATCGAAACGAAGTCGCGCTTCCGCGGGGTCGGGTCGGTCGGGCAGCTGCTCACGGGTCGATTCGAAAGCGGCCACTACGAATGCCTCCTCGAGCTCAACCTGCAGATCGTAGAGCAGGCACACGAGGTCGTATTCCGGAGGCGCCAGAAAGGCGCCCTGGATATCGATCATGACGAGCGAATTGCGTGGCGGCGGGGCCAGATGCAGGTTCTCGGCCTTGAAGTCGCGGTGGCTGAGTCGCCGGGGCGCCGCGTCCACCAGGTCGCCGATGCGCGCGAAGAGACGCTCGGTCCCCTCGACTTCAGCGGCACTCGCGGGACGTCCGAGCAGCAGCGGGATCGTCCAGTGGAGCCATTTCCAGGCCTTCGTCTCGAGCAGCTTCCGGTCGAGGCTGCGTCCGAATGCGGGGATCGCGGAGGGCTTCGCTTCGAGTCGTTGGAGGCGAGGCAGGATCCCACACGCTTCGGTGTAGAGTTCGTCTCGGTGTGAAGCGGTCACCTTTGCGAGCGTCTGGTCGCCGACGTCCTCGAGCAGGTCGACGCCCGCTTCCGGCCAGTGGAGATGGCTTCGGGGAACCGGTAGACCCGCCGCCTCGAGAAATCCGCGCAGCGGTTCGAGACCGGGTTCCGTCCGCCGGCCGGGCGCATCGGGAACGATCGGGGCGCCGGTCGGGTGCGTGGCGTCGGGAGCCTGCTCGTCCTCGATTCGGGCCACCAGCGTGCCGGGATCGTCGCCCCCGAGAAAAATTCGGTGAAAGCGCCGCGTCCCCATTCCAGCGGGCATCGATTCGATTCGAAGTGCCTTCCAACCGAGCTTCGACCGCAGAACGTCTTCCAGCAGAGCGTGGTCCCGCTTGATGAGATTCATCGCAGAGCCGGCGCCTAACCGAAGAAGAAGTGGCAGCCGGCGACCGCGGCGCAGAAGCCCGTCACGTCGCCGATCAGGCAGGCGAAGAGCGCGTGTCGTCCGTCGACGACCCCGGCAGCACCCAGATAGACCGCCAGGATATAGAAGGTCGTTTCGGTCGAGCCCATGAGTGTGCTCGTCAGCAGGCCGATAAACGAGTCCGGGCCGTGGGCTTCGAAGATTTCGCTCATGACGCCGAGCGCGCCGCTGCCCGAGAGAGGGCGGATCAAGGCCATCGGCAGCACTTCGGCCGGGACGCCCAGCCGGCTCGTCCAGGGATCGAGGAATCCGATCACGACATCGAGCGCTCCGGAAGCGCGAAACATGGCGACGGCCACCAGGATCACGACGAGATAGGGGACGATCTTGTAGGCGACTTCGAGCGCGTCACGTCCCCCATCGACCATCGAATCATAGACACGCACACGTTTGGCAAAGCCGTAGAGCAGAACCGCGACGAGCAGGCTCGGAAGCGCCCAGGACTGGAGCGTGCTGCGCAGCGCGATGAGGAATCCGTCGGCTGCGGTAGCGCCTGCGAAGTGGCGCACGATCAGGCCGACGATCAAGAGGCCGCCCAACAGGACCGTGCCACGTCGAGCCTGCCGGGCCCAGGGGTGCTCCGGGTCGAGGGGTTTGCGCGTGTTTCCCGCGTCTTCGTCGGGCGGTTCCCAGCTCTGCACGTTGGGGTCGCCGGGCATCTCGGGACGATGCCGAAAGATCTTCAGTCGACCGAGCAGGACGTAGGCGGTGACCGCGGCGGCCGTCGAGCAGGCGGTTGCGAAGAGTGTGGGCATCCAGATCGCCCAGGGGTCGTCGGAATTGGCGGCAGCGCGGACGCCGATGGTCCCGAGCGGCGGGAGGAGTGTGATCGCGGACGCGTTGATCGCGAGAAACAGGACCATCGCGTTCGACGCCGATCCCGAATGGTTGTTGAGCTTCGCCAGCTCGCTCATCGCCTTGAGGCCGAAGGGCGTCGCAGCGTTCCCCATGCCGAGTACGTTCGACGCCATGTTCATGATCATGGCGCCCATCGCCGGGTGGTCGGCGGGGATCTCCGGGAACAGTCGGCGCGTGATCGGGGTCAGCCTGCGAGCGATCACATCTCGCAAGCCCGCATCGAAGGCGATCCGCATCAGCCCAAGGAAGAAGACCATGACGCCAACCAGACCGATGACGAGCTGCACCGCCGCCTTCGCGCTCGTAAAGATCGCATCGACGACAGCTTTCAGCTCTTCCTGTCCGCCCAGCGCAGCGACAAAAAGCGCACCGGTCGCGAGAATCAGCCAGATGGCGTTGAGCATGGGACCCCCCGATCCCGATGGTGTCGAGAAACGCGGACGATCCCCCCTGGACGACCGCGATTGCTCCCCGGCAGGCTCCCCGATAACCTCGTTGGCGTCAAGCGCAGCAGCGCACCCCCCGACAAGTCCTGTACATCCGGAGTCCGGATGATGAAGCGCTCCGTGGGAGCTTTTGCTTCCTCGTCGGAATCGTGTGGGTTGAATGGAACCGACGCTTGGCGGGCGTCGTGGGGGCAGCGATCTTGCGGGGGCCGGGTATGAAGGCGCGAACGGAGAGGGAACCGATCGGCGTGGCGTGTTCGCGTGTGTGTAGACGGCGTGCGCGTGGGCAACGTGCGATCGGGATGATCGCGTCGCTGCTCTTCGCGGCCGGGTTTGCGCCGGCGGCGTCGGCCAAGTCGATGACGCTTGAAGCCCGTCTCGACGCGCTCGTGTCACGCGCACCGCTTGCGAAGGCGACGGTCGGCATCCTCGTGGTCCGTGCATCCGACGGCTCGACGGTCTATTCGCGGGGGGCCGATCGGTTGATGATCCCCGCCTCGAATCAGAAGATCCTGACGGCGCTGGCGAGTCTCGATCGATTCGGGCCCAGCCATCGCTTCTCGACAAAGATCTGGGCCTCGGCTGTGCCGGATGCCGAGGGTTTCGTCGACGAGTTGCTCGTCGAGGGCGGGGGTGATCCCGCGATGAATTCCGAGGACTGGTGGCGGCTTGCGGCCGATCTGCGCCGCGAGGGACTGCGCGGCGTGCGCGGGGATCTGCGAATCGACGACACGCGATTCGATGCCCCGGGATGGCATCCGAGCTGGGGGCGGATCTCGGCACGCGCCTATCATGCCCCGGTCGGAGCGCTCACCGCGAATTACGGCTCTTTCTTCGTCTCGATCTGGCCGCGGGATACGGTGGGAGAGCTGGTTCGCGTCGACATCGACCCGCCGGTCGACTACCTGCGGATTCGCAATCGAGCCCGGACCGCCTCGCGCAAGACACGTCCCCGTCTCTCGGTCGACCGGGCCCGGGGACGTAAGACCGGGGGAGCCCAGGACGAAGTCGTGCGAGTGGACGGCTTCGTGCGGATCGGGGACGGCGTCGACCGGTTTCCACGCAGTGTTCTCGACCCGGGTCTGTATGCGGGTTCCCTACTGGCCTATCAACTCGAGGCGAACGGTATCTTCGTCGAGGGGGAGGTGCGGCGCGCGCCGCGCGGTGACGAGAATCTCGTGCTGATTCTCGATCGGCCCGGGCGCAGCGTGGCTGAAGCCACCGCCCTCTGCCTGAAATACAGCAACAACTCGATCGCGGAGACCCTGATCAAGAACCTCGGGGCCTGGGCCGGGGCCTCGCTCGACGGCGAGCCCGGTCAGCAGGGCGGGTGGGTCGGAGGGATTCGCGCGCTGCGCGGACGCCTTGACGATCTCGGGCTGGATCTCGCTGATGCGAACCTCGTGGATGGATCTGGCCTTTCGATCCAGAATCGCTTGACCCCCCGAATGCTGGTCGACGCACTCACGGTCGGTCGGTCCTCGTTCCGGATTGGCGCCGAGTTCGTCGCCTCGATGCCCATTGCGGAACTCGATGGCACCCTCGAAAAACGACTGCACGGGGGCAGGGGGCGCATTCGTGCCAAGACCGGGCTGCTCTCGGATGCATCCGTCACGGCGCTCTCGGGCTATGCCGAACGGGCGGATGGCGAGACGTTGATCTTTTCGATTCTGGTCAATGGGCATAGCGGCGGGAGCGCGGCGGCGACCGACGCGGTCGACCGTGTCGCTTTTGCGCTGCTCGACGCGCCGATCGAGATCGCGGCGTCGCCGGCGACGGTCGATTGATCGGACTGGCCTCCGCTCGCGATGACCGGTTGGCCCGTCCGGAGAGCCCGAT
>Ga0114950_10001100_pt1 | contig 20033 bp, 14 predicted proteins | sample N075metaG_FD_83503 | JGI IMG/M metagenome (GOLD analysis project Ga0114950, IMG submission 83503) | Deep subsurface microbial communities from Kermadec Trench to uncover new lineages of life (NeLLi) - N075 metaG | ecosystem: Environmental > Aquatic > Marine > Ocean trench > Sediment | place... | reverse complement strand
CTGAACTGGAGTCAATACCTAGCGCCGAACTTGAATCAATACCAAGTGCTGAACTTGAATCAATGCCCAATAGTGCATTTGACTGAATTTCAGCATTAATCGCTCCTGGTACGATCATGGCAGCAAGCGACGCTCCCAGAATGACATGCATCCTGGCGCTTTTTGCAGTTCGCATTTTTTCGCTCCTAAAGGTTTCCCTATTCGGTTGACAAACTTCCCTTCGTATAAGCTGAGAATCCCTCCCCGCTTTTCATGTGCCAGCAGAAATCGATTAGCCACCTAGCGGCGTAATCTCCAACCCTCGCTCCACCAGCAAATCTCTCAAATCTTTTTCGTCTTCTTTATTAACGACGTAATGAACTAAACAAATACCTGTGCCTTTTCTATCTGGCTTGCCTTTGTCGCTCTTCTCCTTAGATACAAACCAGTTATCTAACTCTTCGAGAAACTCCTGTCCTCGCCGCTTCATATACGTATCAAACTCTCGGATCGATTCAGCGGTCAATCCATCTTCGGTATAAACTCTCCGGTCAAAATTTCCTGAGCCTTGTTCCTTTTTCTCGATATTTGCTGCAGTTGTCGAAAAAAAGTAGTGCCCAACCTTCCCTAATCTTTCAACAAGTTCTGGCGATAAAGCTTCTGCCTCAAAGTCCCGCCGCACTGCCTTAAGAGTCTTGTTCTCCAATTCCACAACAGCACCAACGCGAACAAGTTCTTTCAACATCGGCCGAGGCGCCATATCCCCGCTGTATGTCTTAACCAATGCAGTAAACGACGGCCCGTCAGTCCCGACCGAATCATATGGAACTTCGAGAGGGACGCCGTATGGCCCTATGTACCGCGGGTCACTGTGCCAGCCGGCTAGCACGCGGCTAGGTCGCGAATGGTTTTTGTTGTACGGCTCCGAACTCATCGCTCGATCAATTACGTTTTTCACCTCCTTTCTTGTCAAACCAGTGAGAATCGCAATTTTTGACTGATTAACTTTCTTCGATTTTTCAAAATGCCGTATGGCTACCTCGACATAAACATCTTTAGCAGCCTCCGCAAAGTCGCCATGAGATACGCCTTGGCTAATCAAAAGCTTTACCAATGGCTTTAGCATCATCCTCACAGCGAGTCTGAGATGCTCTTTTACGTTTTGCCCCATATCGGGAATCGACTCCGTAATAATATGTAAAATAATCGGGGCTTATGTAAGAATCAACTAGTCGCTCTATCTTATTGTTTATTTAGAACAAGTGCGTTTATTTATGCGGCTCATGCAATGAGAGAGTGTTGGTCTCGAAAAGAGCCAACAATAGAATTTTGCCCGCACAAGCCATTGCTTTTGAAAGAGTATTTAGGAATTACTATGATTTGCTTTGATTTGAGACTTGAACTCTCGACGAGATTGGCGGAGCTCTCAGATTATCCGATTCTAGAAAGAAATTTCTACATCTAGTACGTTTTCAGAGCAAATCGCGCGCAAACTCACGCACCCGGCTTCATTCGCAGACCTAAGCTTGCGTACTGCCTAGAAAGCGTAGCGCCGAGTGAAAATCGAATTACAAGTATTATCTGAGAGCTAGCGTGACCGGTACGCCACAGCCAAGATCGACATTCGTCTTAAAAAATGTCCGAATCTGACTTGTCCTCCTCAAAATAGAAGATACCTACGCCAACTGCTTTTACCCGCTCCTCAGGTTCTGAGTCTTCATAAAGAGTCTCGTAAGCGCCGTATATATCATCAATAGTTTCGATCAATTCGTTTATTCGGTCGGACGAAATCCTCATGATCCGTCCGCGATCCTGCTTGCGCACATAGTTTGAGGTCGCTGCCAGATTAATCCAATGCTTGTCTGAGTCACCAGATTCAAGATTGTGCGCGAGATTGAGCGCAGCAGGGTAGATTATCCCAGCGAGCCCACCGATTAATCGATCATGTAAATCAATATTGTAAGCAGCCCGCTTGACGGGCTTAAGCTTTCCCCCTTTCGTAACAATTAGAGCATCTATCCGTTTGAGCTCTGTTCTCATTGCACCAGGAGGAACGTCTCCGCCATACTTTTTTACGAGTGATGTGAAAGTTATCCCGTCTCCGTCAAAATTTAACGCGACGGGCACGCCAGACGAATCCAAATATTCTTTGTCTGTGTACCATCTATGGAGAATCTGCGAAATAGGCGCCGTCTTCATGACCACAGTATGTTCACTCGCGTCCGTTTTGGTTCGAATTCTACGGACCTCTTTACGTGTTAGCCCAGTCATCACCGCTACACGAGAAATGTTGGTTGGCCTTCCGCGGATTCCATACTCTTTCGAAGCTGTTTCGACAAAAGCGGTCTTCGCGATTTCAGCAAATTCACGGTACCCGACCCCAACTCTCAATAACGCTCGTGTTATCGGTTTCAGGACGAGCAAGATTGCCCCTAATATTTGTTGTTGAATTTCGTTTTGCATGGGCGGTGAATATATTCAGACCTTCGTCATATAGCCAATGAAATTATGCCCTTGGGAAAAATTGACCTAGTTTTGGTAGTAACTATCATCACGAGCAAGTCGTCAATCTGCTTAAAATCGTGAGTTTGTGAAGTTGAAATTCACCTAACTACTGGTCACTGCCTCGCAGCAGCATGCTAAATTCTTGCTCGTCCAAAGTCGAAACTTCCAGCTCTTGCGCTTTCGATAATTTGGATCCGGGTTTTTCACCATAGATCAGGAAGTCCGTTTTCTTTGACACACTACCGGTTACTTTGCCGCCACGATCCTTAATAAGCTTCTTGGCCTCGTCACGCGTCATGTCGGATAGCGAACCAGTCAATACAAAGGTCTTGCCCGAAAGCGGCCCATCCTGCGGCACCTCCTGGGCCTCCGATTCGGGCCAATCTAACCCTGAGCAGCGCAAACCGTTGATGACATCCAGGTTATGCGTTTCTTCAAAAAACGCTCGGATTCGAGAAGCAACGATTGGACCCACGTCCGGCACTTTGAGCATATCTTCTTCAGACGCCGCGACAATGTTATCGAGCTTGCCGAAATACGACGCGAGCTCTGCGGCCGTCGCTTCACCGACTTCTCGAATTCCCAGCCCGTAGAGAAATCTAGATAGCGTCGTCGACTTGCTCGCCTCGATAGAGCGCAGGAGATTCTCCGCGGACTTCTCTCCCATGCGCTCCATCTGAGCAAGATCGCTTTGTTCCAATTGATAGATATCCGCAGGCGTTTCTATTTTGCCAATCGAAACAAGTTGCTCAATGAGCTTTGAACCCAGACCTTCGATATCCATCGCCTTACGCGAGACGAAGTGCTTAAGTGCCTCAGATCTCTGCGCAGAGCAATACAATCCGCCCGTGCATCGCGCCACGGCCTCGCCCTCCTCCCTGCTCACCGCTGAGTCGCAGACCGGGCATTTCTTCGGCAATTGTATTCGTTTCGTTCGCTTCGGCCTCCGGCTGGCAATGACGCCGACGACTTCAGGAATAACATCGCCGGCGCGGCGTATCGTTACCGTATCTCCAATCCGCACATCTTTACGATGCAGTTCATCAATGTTGTGCAGCGTCGCATTGCTGACCGTAACTCCGCCGACGAACACAGGTTCAAGACGCGCCACCGGCGTCACGGCGCCTGTGCGACCAACCTGAAACTCGACACCTTTGACGATCGTCATCTCTTCTTGCGCTGGAAACTTATGCGCTATAGCCCATCGCGGCGCACGTGATACGAACCCGAGTTCGCGCTGCTGTAACAGATCATCCACTTTGTAAACAACGCCATCGATTTCATAAGCTAGCGATTGACGCCGCTCTGCGATCGCTTCGTAGTACGCCAGGCAACCCTCTACGCCTGCGACAACCTTGCTTTCCGGACACGTTTTCAATCCCCAGTTCTGCAACTGGTCAATAACTTCGCTGTGAGTCGTCGGAAGTTTGCCGCCATCCACATAGCCGACGGAGTAGGCATACATGTCCAGCGGACGCGCAGCTGTTAATTTCGGATCTAACTGCCGCAAGCTGCCCGCAGCCGCGTTGCGTGGGTTTACAAAAGTTTTTTCTCCTGCGGCACGCGCTTTTTCGTTGTACGCCTCGAAACCGGCCTTCGGCATAAAAACCTCGCCACGCACTTCCAGGACGGCTGGGTGCCCGTTGCCGATTAATCGCAGTGGGATAGCATCGATAGTTCTTACGTTGTGAGTGATGTCCTCACCTTTCGTACCATCGCCTCGAGTTGCACCACGAACCAACACGCCGTGCTCGTACATTAGACTTACCGCAGCACCGTCCAGCTTGGGCTCCGCCGAATACCGAAGCGTGTCTGACTCGCTCTCGAGTTCCAGGCGCTTACTAACGCGACGATGAAATTCACGTAGCTGGTCTGCCGAAAACGCATTATCCAGCGACAGCATCGGTAGCTGATGTTGCACGGTGCCGAATGCAGAAATTGGTGCGTCTCCGACTCGCTGTGTCGGCGAATCGGGCGACACCAGTTCTGGGCTGGCTTGTTCCAGCGCCAGCAGTTGGCGCATTAGCCGATCGTACTCAGCGTCCGGTATTTCCGGATCATCCAGACCGTGATAGCGGTGATTGTGATACCGAATCTGATCTTTGAGCGAATCCAGCTCTTTTCGGATTACGGCCGACGCGGTCATCGTGGAGGCAAGCGAGCCTGATCAGGCAACCAAAACGCTGTGCTGAAACTGGATAATTTCTTCGCGCATATATCGCTCCCGCTGAATACTTAACGTACTACCCGATTCGTCGAGTAACTCGCCATCGAGAGTTTGTGCCAATGCCCTGGCCGCAACCATCATCAGATCAAATGCCTCTACCCCATCAACAGGCCCCGGCAGGACGAGAAATAAGCTGATGCCTGGTATTTTCTGCTCCTTGATTTTGGCAAGATCGAAGCTGCCAGGTTCGACGAGACTCGCAACGCTGAAGATCGTCTTGTCTGCATCGCTGCCGTCAAAGCGGTGAAACACTCCGAATTTTCCATGCCGCAAACCGATGCCACGCATGGTGAGAATGAGTTCATCGCCTCGAAAGGCGCCACCATTGCGTGCAACCAGTCTCAGCGTCACTATCTTTTGAGGCACGTCCTCAGGTTTCGCCTGTGGCGGCTCTTCGTCCCTCTCGTCGGGGTCATCTGTATCATTTTCGAGCGTAGGCGCGACGCGTTGTTCGGCGTCGAGTTCGTTTTTAGACTGGTCGCGAACAATCCGGCTATAGATGTATACGCCGGCAACTACCAGCACGCCGAAAAACAACAACAACCAACGTAGACCGTCCATCGTTCAATGACCTAACTCGCCGCCATACCAACTGCCTCATCGAGATCAACGGACACCAATCGTGATACGCCCGGTTCCTGCATAGTAACGCCCGTTAGCTGCCGTGCCATCTCCATGGTCACTTTATTATGCGTAATGAAAACGAACTGTACTTTCTCTGACATCGAACGAACAATATCGCAAAATCTGGCAATATTGGCGTCATCGAGTGGCGCGTCAACCTCGTCTAACAAACAGAACGGCGCCGGATTGAGTTCAAAAATCGCGAACACCAATGAAACAGCCGTCAACGCTTTCTCGCCACCTGATAGCAGGTGAATGGTGCTATTGCGTTTGCCCGGCGGGCGCGCCATAACGGTTACACCCGCTGACAGCGGATCCTCTCCGGTAAGTTCGAGATAGGCATGGCCACCGCCGAACAGTTTCGGGAACAAACGCTGGAAGCCCGCGTTGACGTTGGCAAAGGTTTCACGAAAGCGAGTTCGTGTCTCGCGGTCGATCTTGCGAATGGCGCCTTCGAGCGTCTTGAGCGCACTGTTCAAGTCTCCCATCTGGGAATCAAGATATTCCTTGCGCTCGGATTGTTCCTTGAACTCATCGATCGCCGCCAAATTGATGGGCCCAAGCTTTTCGATGCGGCGACGGCTTTTCTCAAGTTTTTCTTCCCAGCTGTCCGGCGTTGCTGCTTCGTCCATATCGTCAACCAGCGCCTGGTAGTCAAAGTCAGTCTGCGCAAGTTGATCCGCAAACCCTTCTTGCCGGACGCGAATTTCACGAAGTCCCATCTCCGCCTCGCCAACGACGGTTCTGGCATCATCGACCGCTTGATCCGTAACCAATCGTGACTGATCCATTTCGCGTAAGTTCGACTCAATCTGCTCCACGCGCCGTCTCGCGTCCGCCAGCTCCTGTTCCACGTCAACTCGTGCTGCCAGTTGCTGTTCCAATGATTTCTTGCTGTCCTCGAGAGGACTTTGGCGCTGCTCCAGTTGCTCGCGAATCTCGGCCTCACGGCTTTGAAACTGCTCAAGCTGCGATTGCATACGAGCGAGATTTTGAGCCGCAGAATCTTTGCTGGTCCGACGACTTTCGTACTGAACAGTAATATTCAGCACCGTTTGCCGATCTTCGTCGGCCTGCGCCCGAACCCGCTGCATTTCGTTGCGCAACTCCTCGCGTCGAGACCCAAGAACACCGCGCTGAATTTCAAGGTCCGCGAGCACTTCGGTTGCTTGTTCGATCCCTTGCTGGGATTCGCGCAGTTGTTGCTCAGCCGAAATCTTATCGTTATCCAGCTCACTCGTTTCTTCGTATATCGCTGTTTGACGTGCATTCGCCTGATCTAAACGATATTTCGCTGAATCGAGTGTCGCTTTGGCTTCGGAATACTCGCCGAGCAACTTAGCCGCGTCACGCTGCATGGTCTCTCTGCGTTCTTCCAGTTGAGTCAATCGAGTTCGGCCGTCATGTAGTAACTTTTTCGTGCTGTCGAGGCGCGCCTGCGACTCACGATTTTCACCTTTGAGCCGCCGCATCGCATGTTCGCGCGATAACACGCCCGCTTTGGTGTCCTTGTCCCGAAAGACCCGCAACCAGGAGCTACCCAACCACACGCCCTCATCGGTGATGACGGAAGAGTCATCGTCAAGTGATTCGCGAATCGACAGCGCCTCAGTGAGCGTGTCAGCGACCCGAACCCGTGTGAGCAGACGCAGAACCGAATCGGGTGCTCCGCTAACTTTGGCCGCCAATGTCGCGTGCATATCCGCGTCGTCAGAATCGCCAAACTGCTCGAGCAATATGGTGAGATTACCCGAGCGAAGACTCGCAATGCTGGCAGTCACCGGCGCGATATCGCTGACACAAATCGCCTGCAGATAGTCACCAAGAACTGTCTCAACTGCTTTTTCCCAGCCGTCGGCAACGTCCAGCGTCTGAGCGACCTTGCGGTTCTCATCAAGGCCGGCGCTTTCCAACCACTCCTGGATTCCCTCATCGCCTTCGCCCAGAGCGGCCTTTTGCAACGCCTCCAACGACGCGAATTTGCCTTGACCAGCTTGCAGTGCGTTGCGTCTCTCCTCAACGAGTCGGGTCAATTTTTTGTCTTGCTCGCGTAGCTTGCGAATCTTGTCCGCGACATCAATCAAGTGCTTGTCATATTCGTCGCGAGTCTGGCGCAATCGCAACTCCTGCGCGGTTAAATCATCGAGATTTGTCTTGAGATCGTCGCTACTCGCAACCGACCGCGCCTCATCGAGCTTTTTTCGACGCTCAAGGAAAGACTGGATCCTCGAATCGATCTGCTCAACCCGGGTTTTCTCAACATTCTGCAGTTGCTGCGCCTCGCTGAATTTAGACGCGTAATCGTCCGATTGCTGCTGCCAATCTGACAGTGCCTCTTCTGCTCGTTGCAACGACTCAGACGACGCTTTCTCGCTATTGCGCGCCTGCTCCAGACCCGGTAGCAGCTCGTTCAGTGTCATCTCAAGCTGTTCAATCTCGGTTTGATCTTTGTCGATATGCTGCAAAATCTCGCGCGCACCGAGAACGGCTTGTTCCAGATCCCTGGTTTGGCGCTCTTCCAATTCAGCAGCGTGTTCAATTGATTGTTCGAGCCTGGCGATTTCAGCGCCAACTTTGTAATAACGGCCCTGGACTTGATTGAAGCTGTCGCTACGTTCGCTCTGCTGATCCCTGCACTCTTCGATATTGGCCTCTATCTTTCTTTGCGCAGCGACCGCGGCTTCAAGGCGCGTCTTGCACTCTCCCAGCTGGCGGTCTGCATCGTTCGCCCGGTCGTCGAAGTCTTTGGTTCGAAGCGCCAGCAACTCGGCTGCTGTGCGACGCTCTTCGTCCTTGTAACGCCCGTATCGAGCCGCGGTTTTTGCCTGCCGATCAAGGTGCTTGATTTGCTTTTCGACTTCATCGAGCACGTCCATCAGGCGATCGAGGTTTTCCTTCGTGCGCTTGATCCTGCTCGAAGTTTCGCGGCGGCGCTCTTTGTATTTCGATATTCCAGCGGCTTCTTCGAGGAAACCCCTCATTTCCTCAGGCTTGGCCTCGACCAGTCGCGAAATCATGCCTTGCTCAATGATCGAGTAGCTGCGCGGGCCCAGACCCGTACCCAGAAATACACCGGTAATGTCTTTGCGACGGCAACGCGTGCCATTCAGGTAGTAGTTCGAGATGCCATCACGGCTCACTTCGCGGCGGATCGCTATCTCGGAATATTTGGCGTATTGGCCTTCGAGCGTCGTGTCGCTGTTGTCAAACAGTAACTCGACCGAGGCGGTGCCGACGGGCTTTCGGGAACTCGAGCCGTTGAAGATTACGTCTGTGATGGAATCGCCGCGCAATCGGCTTGCCGAACTCTCGCCCATCACCCAGCGAACCGCATCAATTACGTTCGACTTACCACAACCGTTTGGCCCGACAACGCCGACAAGGTTGCTGGGGAAAGTGATCGTTGTAGGGTCGACGAATGATTTAAAGCCGGCGAGCTTGATTTTGCTCAGTCGCATTTGGTGCTGTCACGCCAATAGCCCGTCATATGGGGCTATTGTAATGTAATTTTCCGAATAAAGCTTCTAATCCCCTATTCTATGCGGCTTTCGGCCCTATTACGCATTGCTCCGAGTTCTCGAAAAAAATAGGCTTCCATGTACCGATAAGCAATGTATAATCCCGCCCTTTTCTCGTTCCGGCAGGAGTTCAAGATGGCTGCAAAGAAGGCCGCAAGTAAGCAGCGGAAAAAGGCGCCAGCCTCTCGTAAGAAGGCTATAGCGAAGAAGGTCAGCAAGAAGAAACCGGTAAAGAAAAAGGCCGCCAAGAAAAAGGCTGCGCCGAAGAAGTCCGCGCGCCCGAAAAAGGCGGTCAGCAAGAAGAAGCCGGTAAAGAAAAAGATCGCCAAGAAAAGGGTCGTCAAGAAAAAAGTCGCTTCGAAGCCGAAAACCACGACCAGGAAACGACCTGTCCTGAAGCAAAAGATCGTACGCAAGTCGCCACCCAGACGTGCACGGTCGCGCGGCGACGTGTTGTCGGGCCCTATCCACGGTATAGGGCCTTACAGGCCCAGAAGCGGTGAGGACTACATGAGTGGCACGCAGCTCGGTCATTTCCAGGAAATTTTGAGCGCCTGGAAACAGGAACTCATGTTTGAGGTCGACCGCACTGTGCACCACATGCAAGACGAGGCGGCGAATTTCCCGGACCCCAATGACCGCGCCACTCAGGAATCTGAATTCGGGCTGGAGCTTCGGACGCGGGACCGCGAACGCAAGTTGCTGCGGAAAATCGATTCAGCGCTCTCTCGTATCGATGATGGCAGCTATGGCTATTGCGACGAAACCGGCGAGGAGATCGGGCTCAAGCGTCTTGAGGCGCGCCCTGTGGCCACGTTGTGTCTCGAGGCTCAGGAACGACGAGAGCAAGCAGAACGTCAGTTCAGAGACAGGGACGATCGCTACCGCTAGCACTCGGGCTGAACCCTACGTCGGGCGGTTCGCACCGTCCCCGACCGGGCCACTTCACTTCGGATCGCTACTCTCCGCCGTTGCGAGCTTTCTGCAAGCCCTTGAAAATCGCGGCACGTGGCTGCTACGTATAGAGGACATCGATCCGCCCCGCTCCATGCCTGGCGCGAGCGATAAAATCATCGCTGCGCTGGAGCGTTATGGCTTCGAGTGGCATGGCAAGATCAGATACCAAAGCGACAGCAGGACGGCGCATGAGGCGGCCCTGGCGGCGCTTTCCGATAGGGGGCAGGCATACCGTTGTGGTTGTTCACGACGAATGCTCACCACCGTCAAAAGCGGCCCGCTTGGGTCTATATACCCCGGCACCTGTCGCGGCGGCACCGAGGCTACGGACTATGCGTGGCGCGTCCGTACCACCAGCGAACCGCTGGGTTTCGAAGACCGTCTGCAAGGCCGGCTAGTGCAGCGACTTGAGTCCGAATCGGGTGACTTCATTGTCTTGCGCCGCGATGGCCTGATCGCTTACCACCTGGCCGTCGTCGTAGACGACTACCTGCAAGGCGTCACAGAAATCGTCCGCGGAATTGATCTCTTGGATTCAACACCAAGGCAAATCCATCTTCAGCGACTGCTTGGCTACCCGACGCCTGACTATGTGCATATTCCGGTAGCGGTGAATCAGGACGGCCAGATACGCAGCAAAAACACGGGCGCCAACGAAATCCCGCTAATTGGCGTCCGCAGCACGCTGGTCAGTGCCTTACGCGTTCTGGGACAGCAACCTCCAGCGGACCTGCAAGCAGCGTCGTTGGATGACATCTGGAAGTGGGCGGCCGAACACTGGCACATCGATGTTTTGAGGAACCAAACCGAACTGCCGCCAAGTGGCCCAAGCCTTGCCAAAAATTCCTTGACATCAGGGGCTTAGATGCCCTAGCGTGGACTCTGCAACAGGGATACGCTCCCCCGCCCCCTGTTGCAATGCCTGAAGGAGTTCACACTCCATGGCGGGCCCCCTGCGCGAGCGGGGGGCCTTTTTTTTTGCCTGAGAATTAACGATCGACAAGACTGACCACCGCATCATATCGAGTTCTTTCAGGCCGGCCCGCTGGCTTAGGCACCGTCACTTACAGACGATCTATCCGTCGTTACCGTGGGCCTGGCGGCCGCGCCCTCGATTGCGCCGCGAAAGCCTGGAATTACCCGATGGCGACGTAACGGCCGTGGACTGGCTGTGTAGTGCAGACGACCTTCCGAAGTCTGCGCCGCTACTCGTCATTCTCCATGGGCTGGAGGGATCCTCCGAGTCCTCTTACGCACGCATGCTGATGCAAGCGGCTTTCGAGCGTAAATGGCGGCCCTGTGTTTTGAATTTTCGCGACTGCGGAGACTACAGAAACCTCTTACCGCGCCGCTACCACGCCGGTGAAACCAACGATATCCGACACTTCCTGAAGACCTTGAGGCAGCAAGGATATGACGGCCCGTTGCTCGCTGTCGGTTACTCCTTGGGGGGTAACGTATTGCTCAAATATCTCGGGGAGTCGGGCAAGGAGTCGGAACTGAGCGCTGCTGCAGCCGTTTGCGTGCCCCTGGATCTCCACGCTTGTTCTGATGCTTTAAACACTGGTTTTTCAAAGCTTTACCAGCATTATATGCTAAACAACATGAAGGACTCTGTGCGTCGAAAATTTGACCGGCACACGGCCGCTTTCGATTGGGTACGGGCGATGAGCGCGAAGACATTCGCCGAATTTGACGATGCCGTCACGGCACCGCTACATGGTTTCGATGGCATGCAGGACTACTACGACCGCTGCAGCTCCGGGCAGTTTCTGAAAGACATTGTAAGGCCGACGCTGATCATCAATACGCTCGACGATCCGTTCATGACCCCGGATGTTATTCCGGACAGCGATCGGCTCTCAGACAGTGTGACGCTGGAAATTGCAGAGGCCGGTGGCCACGTAGGATTTATAAACGGAGGCACTCCGTGGCGGCCGAAATATTACCTGCCACCACGGATTGTGAGCTTCCTGGCGCCTTACTCCGAGTCGACTTCCTTCATCGACAAACGAACCCGACCCTGACGGTCGACTTCCAGCACCTTGACCTTGATGAGGTCACCTTCGGAGAGTTTGTCACTGACCTTCTCGACACGCTCGTTTGAGATCTGCGAGATGTGCACCAGACCGTCCTTGCCCGGCAGAATCGTCACAAATGCACCGAAGTCCATAAGCCGTGCGACCTTGCCATCATAAATCCGGCCAACTTCGACGTCAGCGGTGATCAACTCGATGCGACGGAGCGCATCCTTGCCGGACTCGCCGTCTACAGAAGCGATGCGTACCGTACCGTCCTGATCAATATCGATGGTTGCTCCGGTTTCTTCGGTTATCGCGCGGATCACTGAGCCGCCCTTACCAATGACGTCACGAATCTTCTCGGGGTCGATCTTGATCGTGATGATTGACGGCGCCCATTCGGACATCTCTTCGCGTGGCGTGTCGAGCACCTTATTCATCTCGTCAAGGATGTGCAGACGCGCGTCACGCGCCTGAGCGAGTGCCTTGTCCATGATCTCGCGCGTTATGCCCTGGATCTTGATATCCATCTGCAGCGCGGTGATGCCCTCGCTGGTGCCGGCAACCTTAAAGTCCATGTCCCCAAGGTGATCCTCATCACCGAGGATATCCGTCAATACAGCGTAGTCGTCGCCTTCCTTGACCAGGCCCATCGCAACGCCGGCAACGGGCGCCTTGATAGGTACGCCTGCATCCATGAGCGCGAGGCTGGTGCCGCACACAGAAGCCATGGAGCTGGAACCGTTCGACTCGGTGATCTCCGAGACGACACGAATAACGTAACTGAAGTCGTCGAAATCAGGCATTACAGCCTGAATACCGCGTTTGGCCAGCTTGCCGTGTCCGATTTCGCGGCGTTTCGTCGAGCCGATAAAGCCTGTCTCGCCCACGCAAAATGGAGGGAAGTTGTAGTGCAACATGAACGGTTCTTTGCGCTCACCTTCGATCGCGTCGATGATCTGCGCGTCACGACCCGTTCCGAGCGTCGTAATGACAATGGCCTGGGTCTCGCCACGGGTGAAGATCGCCGAACCGTGAGCTCGCGGTAAAACACCAACCTTGACGTCAATGGGGCGAACCGTGTCTCGGTCGCGTCCGTCAATGCGCGGCTCGCCAGCGATGATCCTGCCGCGGACAATGCTCTTCTCGAGCTTGTACAGGGCGCCTTTAACCTCATCAGCGGACCATTTGGCATCATCACCTTCGCCCAGAGCGTCTACGACAGCCCCTTTGGCGTCGCCCACCGCGGCCTGGCGCTCCTGCTTGTCGGTAAGCTGATAGGCAGCGGTCAGCCCCGCTGTCGCCTGATCGGCAACTGCAGCGGCCAAATCCATATCCTCAGCCGGTGCCTCCCAATCCCATGCGGGCTTGCCGACTTCTGCCGCAAGCTCATTAATCGTGTCGATCGCGATCTGCATTTGCTCGTGGCCGTACATGACAGCGCCGAGCATGACCTCCTCGGCCAAGCCGTCTGCCTCTGACTCAACCATGAGCACAGCGTCTTTCGTGCCGGCAACAATCAACTCCAGGGACGAGTCCTCCAGCGCTGCACGGCCGGGGTTCAGTACGTAGTTACCATCCACATAACCTACTCTTGCAGCACTGATCGGGCCCGCAAATGGCATGCCCGAAAGAGCCAGCGCCGCAGATGCGCCTATCAACGCCGGAATATCCGGATCGACGTCCGGGTTCAGCGACATCACCGTAGCGATAATCTGCACTTCATTTTTGAAGCCCTTCGGAAACAGCGGGCGAATGGGTCGATCGATCAATCGGCAGACCAGGACCTCTTTCTCGCCCGGGCGACCCTCACGCTTGAAGAAACCACCGGGAATCTTGCCAGCAGCATAGGTCTTTTCCTGATAATTGACGGTCAGTGGGAAGAAATCCCGTCCTGGATCGGCCGTCTTGCGGCCAACGGCTGTAACCAGTACCTGAGTGTCGGCCATATCGACCAGAACAGCGCCGTCTGCCTGACGAGCGATTGCGCCAGTTTCAATAGTGACCTTATGTTCCCCGTACTGGAACGTTTTCTTGGTTGATTTCACGATTTTTCTCTATTTGCAGAAAGTAACGGCAATACCTGTTCGCTGCGGTCCCGGCTTGGGAACGACATTACGATTAGTTCATTGCCAAAAGGATTCGTCGGCTAACGACGAAGACCGAGCCGGGAAATCAGCTCGCGATACCGATCCTGGTCTTTCGCTTTGAGATAGTCCAGCAACTTGCGTCGCTTGTTGACCATTTTCAGCAGACCCTGACGGCTGTGGTGATCTTTCTTGTGCTCACCGAAATGTTCGGTTAATTCTGAAATCCTGGCCGATAGCAACGCTACCTGGACTTCCGGAGACCCTGTGTCGGCTTCTCCGCGTGAATATTCAGCAACGATGCCGATTTTTTGTTCACCTGACAGTGACATTACATGTTTCCTCAATCTTCTCTTTGGCCCTTTTTTGCAGCGCGCATAATAGCCTCTGCACCGGCCTATTAATAGCCCAAAATCCAATATCTACGGGTTTTTTTCACCCATCTTAAATACCCGGCGAGGCGCCAGACGGCCAGCAGCTGAGAGCTCGCCCACACCCAGAAATTCCGTATCGCCACCGTAGACCCGTACCAGCCCTTCGACGCCCTCTAATCCTGCCTCGACCTGCTGGCCCAGCGAAAAACGCTCTGCAGCGCTGCTATCCAGCCCCACGTCCGGCATGCTCTGCAATGCCTGATCGGGCGGCAGCAGACTGTCCCGCAATGCCGCCAAATTATCGATGGCGGCAGCTTCAATCCCGGCCAGGTCCAGCATCTCATCGGCGCGAAACTGCCCTACCGTCTCACGATGCAACCGCGCCGTGTGCGCCACAGTCCCTGCCCGCTCGGCAATGTCTTCAACCAAAGTCCGGATGTAGGTGCCTTTCGAGCAGTGAACCCGAAACGCCAGTCGATTTCCCTGCACTTCAAGCAGGCTGATCTCATCGATCCGAATCGGTCGTGGCTCACGCTCCACAGTCTCGCCCCTGCGGGCGAGTTCGTAAAGTCGCTTGCCGTCTATCTTAAGTGCCGAGTACATGGGCGGTATCTGCATCGAGTGACCCATAAATCCCTGCAGGATCTCGTCCCATTGCGCTCGCGACAACTCAGGGACTTCGGACTGAGCTGTCTCGGTGCCGTCCACATCCCCGGTATCAGTGGCGATCCCGAGGCGAGCTGTCACGCGATAGGTCTTGTCGGCATCCAGCAGAAACGCACAAACCTTGGTCGCCTCGCCGAAGCACAGCGGCAGCATGCCGGTAGCCGCCGGATCAAGACTGCCTGTATGACCCGCTTTTTTCGCGTTCAGCAGTCGCTTTACACGCTGCAAAGCCTGATTGGAGGTCAAGCCGGCGGGCTTGTTGAGCAGTAACAATCCGTCAACCTTCTCAGATCGACGTTGTGTTCGACGGTTCATGATGCCTACCGCTTCTCGTCGGCGCGCAGCGCCTGGTCGATCAGTTTGCTGATTTTCGCGCTTTGTTCCGCGCTGTCGTCGTGAACAAACCGCAGCTCCGGTGTATGTCGAATCTTTATAGCACTGCCGAGCTTCCCGCGTAGAAAACCCGTTGCCTTGTGCAACCCCTCCAGCACGGTTTCCGGGCTGTCTTCCGGATTAAGCAGGCTGAAATAGACGCGAGCCACGCTGAGGTCACGTGTCAATTCGACCGCCGTCAGGGATACACCCTGCAAGCGAGGATCCTTGGTCTCGAATTGCAGCAATTCGCTCAGCGTACGAAGTATCTGCGCGCCCAGCCGTTGCTTACGTGAAAATTCGCGAGCCATTAGTCCAACGTACGAGCGACTTCAATGCGCTCAAAACACTCGATTTGATCGCCGACCTTCACATTGTCGTAGTTCTTGACGCCAATACCGCATTCGGTACCGGATTTAACCTCATTGACGTCATCCTTGAAGCGCCGCAGCGATTCCAGTTCACCTTCATAAATGACGACATTATCGCGCAGCACTCGAATCGGATTGTCTCGTTTCAAGAGTCCTTCCGTCACAATGGAGCCTGCGATATCGCCCAGTTTTGGAGACGAAAACACTTCCTTGACCTCCGCAAGACCGACAATCTGTTCGCGGATTTCCGGCGCCAGCAAGCCGCTGAGAGCCGCCTTCACATCGTCGATAGCCTCATAAATGATGCTGTAATAGCGCACGTCAACGCCCGACTCCTTGATCGCAGTCCGAGCTGCAGCGTCTGCACGAACATTAAAACCGATGATCGAGGCATTGGATGCGGCGGCCAGATTAGCGTCGGTCTCAGTAATACCGCCAACGCCAGAGTTCAGCACTTTAACCTTGACCTCGTCAGTCGAAAGATTGAGCAGGGCATCTCTGAGTGCTTCGGCACTGCCATGAACATCCGATTTGATGATCACCGCGACGGTCGAACTGTCACCGTCGGCCATCTGGCTAAACATGTCTTCAAGCTTGGATGCCTGCTGCCGTGCCAGCTTGGCGTCGCGAGCCTTGGTCTGCCGGAATTCGGCAACTTCGCGGGCTTTACGCTCGCTCTTGACGACCAGAAAATCGTCGCCGGCGCTCGGTGTCTTCGACAGACCCAGTACGAGGACCGGACTCGACGGGCCAGCACTGCTGACCGATTTTTGGGACTCGTCGAACATATTGCGAACGCGGCCGTATTCTTCGCCCGCGATGATCATGTCGCCCTGCTTCAAGGTGCCAGCTTGCACCAGCAATGTTGCAACCGCGCCGCGACCTTTCTCGAGGCTGGATTCGATCACCAGTCCCTGCGCCGGACCGTCGGTCACCGCCTTCAGATCCATCAACTCTGCCTGCAACAATATGGACTCGAGCAACTTGTCGACGCCCTCGCCCGTCAGTGCGGAAACGTTGACGAACAACTGCTCGCCGCCCCAGTCTTCCGGGATAACCTCGTGCTGCGACAGTTCAGTGCGAACGCGTTCCGGATCCGAATTCTCACGATCGATCTTGTTGACCGCGACCACTATCGGCACGCCGGCCGTCTTGGCATGCAAAATTGCCTCTATCGTCTGGGGCTTGACGCCATCATCCGCGGCAACAACCAGCACCACGATATCGGTCGCCTGGGCGCCGCGCGCACGCATTGCCGTGAAAGCTGCGTGGCCCGGTGTATCCAGAAACGTAATCTTGCCCCTGTCCGTGTCCACCGAGTACGCACCAATGTGCTGCGTAATGCCGCCGGCTTCTCCAGCGGCGACTTTGCTGCGGCGTATAAAGTCCAGCAATGAGGTCTTGCCATGATCAACGTGACCCATGATCGTAACGACCGGCGAGCGCGGAACCTCATCGCCAGTCAGTTTTTTCTCACCGGCAAGCAATTGCTCATCGACATCTTCTGCAGTCACTGGCTTGGCAATATGCCCCATTTCTTCGACCACCAGAGTCGCGGTGTCCTGGTCGATAACCTGGTTGATCGTGACCATCGCGCCGAGATTAAAGAGAACTTTTACGACTTCGTTGCCCTTGATCGCCATGCGCTGAGCTAAATCAGATACTGCAATGTTCTCCGGGATCTCAACTTCACGAATTACCGGCGCCGTCGGTCTCTCAAAACCGTGTTGCGAGTCGCCGCTGATCGAAACCGGGCGTCGGCGCATCGGCGTCTTGCGCCTGCGGCGCCCGCTCTTGTCTCCGGCAACGTGCAATTCCTTGCGTCCGTATCGCGTAACGGCTGACTTGGGTGGTTTGGCTTTGTCTTTTGTGCGTCGCGTCCGGGCGTCCTGGTCGGCTTTTTCGACTCGGGTCCTTTCTTCAGCAGCCACAGCCGCCGCCTGCTCCGTAGCCTTGCGGGCCTCTACTTCTGCATCCGCTCGCGCCTGCTCGGCTTTCTGACGATCCTGTTCTTCCTGTTTTTCAGCCTGTTCTTTTTCGGCGGCCAAACGCTGCACTTCGAGCTTTTCAGCCTCTACGCGTTCCTCGGCCTCCAGTCGCACCCGATCAAGTTCTTCTTGCTCTTGTTGCGCTTGCTCTTCCAGAACATCGCGTTTGATGTAGGTTCGCTTACTGCGTACCTCAACGCTAACGGTTCGTGACCGACCCTGTGCACCTGAGAGCCTCAGCTCAGACAGTGCCTTGCGCTTGAGCGTGATCCGCCTTGGGGCCGGGTCACCCGCAGACGCCTCACTCTGCCCATGGCTGCGGCGTAAATGCGTCAGGAGTTCGAGCTTCGCATCATCGCTAATCGTGGCGTCCAGGCCACTGACCTTGATACCGGCTTCATCAAGCTGCGCTAACAGCTTATCGACCGATACTTTCAGTACCTCAGCGAATTGTGAAACGGTGACATCAGACATTATTCAACTCCGCGTAGCCCGGCACTAGGCCTGCTGCTCTTCTTCTTCAAACCAGTGTGCGCGCGCCTTCATGATCAAGGCTGCCGCTTCTTCCGAATCCATTTCATTGAGTTCGAGCAAATCATCAGTGGCCAGTTCGGCCAGATCTTCACGTGTCACGACGCCTTTGCTCGCCAGCACGAATGCCAGACCCTTATCCATTCCTTCGAGACTCAACAGGTCCTCAGCCGGCTCGGCCTCGTCGATTTTCTCTTCCTGTACTATCGCCTGCGTCAGCAGTACGTCACGGGCACGATTTCGCAGTTCGGTGACTATGTCTTCGTCAAACTCCTCAATCTCGACGAGTTCGGAGGCCGGCACGTAAGCCACCTCTTCGATGGTCGAGAACCCTTCCTGAACGAGAATCAGCGATACCTCTTCATCAACGTCGAGTTGCTTCGAAAACAACTCAATGAGTTGGCGCGTTTCTGTTTCACTTTTTTCGTCGGCATCTGCTGCCGTCATGACGTTGAGTTCCCAGCCCGACAATTCGCTCGCGAGACGAATATTTTGTCCGCCTCGGCCGATAGCCTGGGACAATTTATCTTCGTCAACGGCGATATCCATGCTGTGAGCGTCTTCATCAACCACAATCGACACGACCTCTGCCGGAGACATCGCATTCACAACGAACTGTGCGTGGTTTTCATCCCAGAGGATGATATCCACGCGCTCGCCGGCTAATTCGTTGGAAACCGCCTGCACGCGCGAACCGCGCATGCCGACACAGGCGCCGACGGCGTCAATGCGGCTGTCGTTACTCTTGACTGCAATCTTCGCCCGCAGCCCCGGATCCCTGGCAGCTCCCAGGATATCGATCATGCCCTGACCAACCTCAGGCACTTCAATCTTGAACAACTCCACCAGAAACTGCGGTGACGTGCGGGTCATGAACAGTTGCGGCCCTCTCGGTTCGGAGCGAACCTCAATCAGCAGTGCTTTCATGCGATCTTGCGGCCTTACCGGCTCGCGCGGCACCATCTGGTCGCGCGCAACGAATCCTTCGGCGTTGCCACCGAGATCGATGTAGACGCCGTTGCGATCTACACGCTTGACCAGACCCGACAGCAGCTCGCCCTCACGATCCTTGTATTCTTCGACGACCTGCTCGCGCTCCGCCTCGCGAACCTTTTGCACGATGACTTGTTTTGCCGTTTGCGCCGCGATACGCCCGAACTCAACAGAATCCATCGGCACTTCAACGTAGCCGCCTGGCTCTGCGTTTGCATCAACGTCCACCGCGTCAATCATGCGCAACTCGCGATCGGGAACCTCGAGTTCGGTCGAATCGTCTGCAAATACCAGCCAGCGACGAAACGTGTCGTAGTCGCCCGTTTCGCGGTCGATAGCAACGCGAACGTCAATGTCTTCGCTGTGCTTTCTGCTCGTTGCAGTTGCCAGCGCCGCTTCGATGGCTTCGAAAATGATGTCTATTTCGACACCCTTTTCGTTCGACACCGCGTCGATAACCATCAAAATATCTTTGTTCATCACATCAAACTCCAAATTAGCCCGCTAACGTCACCGTTCCGCGGACACCAGTCGTGCCGTATCTATGGTCGCAATTGCTAATGTATGCGACTGTCCGTCCACCTCGAGCACGATCTCTGCCTCGTTGGACGACAGCAACGTACCGCGAAACCGTTTGCGCCCCTCCACCGGGAAGCGCATCTTCACTTTTACCGTTTCTCCGGTAAATCGTTGAAAATGTGAAACTTTTGTCAGTTTCCTGTCCAGTCCGGGCGACGACACTTCGAGCGCATATTCGCCTGGAAGTGGATCCTCAATATCGAGCAGCGCACTGACCGCACGACTCACTTTTTCACAATCG
>Ga0114950_10001099_pt1 | contig 20041 bp, 14 predicted proteins | sample N075metaG_FD_83503 | JGI IMG/M metagenome (GOLD analysis project Ga0114950, IMG submission 83503) | Deep subsurface microbial communities from Kermadec Trench to uncover new lineages of life (NeLLi) - N075 metaG | ecosystem: Environmental > Aquatic > Marine > Ocean trench > Sediment | place... | reverse complement strand
GTCGACGGTTCCAGCCTGTACACCGAAGCCAATGATTCGTCGCGTGAATTGATCCATGACGACGAGCACCCAATGACTTTTCAGAATTAGGGATTCGCATCGGAACAAATCGATGCTCCACAGGCTGTCTTTTGTATGACCGAGTACGGTTAGCCAGGAAGGCCCGTATGCACCAGGATTGGGACGATAGTGTTTGGCCAACACGCGTCGTATCATGTCCTTATCGATTTCCAAGCCGAACACAAGACAAAGTTGTTGTGCGATCCGGCGGCAGCCCCAATTCGGATTGAGATTCTTGGTCTCGACAATAGCCGCGATCAGTTCCGGTGAAGGTCCCTTGGGACCCGGCTTGCCGCGTCGTTTCGGCGAGAAAAGATGTCGGTATTTGCGTTTCACCAACAACGCGTGGAAAGCGAGCAGGGTGGAGGGTTTCAGTACGACGGCAATGCGGAGCAACCGGCCCGGACGGATGACAAGTGTACACAGCCCAGCGATGATGCGATCCATCGGTCGAAGGTTGGGTGCGCGTTCGTGGCCCCGATTAAGGATCACTAATTGATGTTTCACGAGCAATGATTCTGCGACTACAGCACGTGCACCGCCCCGGCGCATCAGTCTCGAAATTGTGACTATTAAGTGGATGAACAAGATGGCTAGATCACGCATTGCGCCGCCATCGTAACAATCAGCGCCAACATGACAAGAATTGGATTTTGTACGGTTTTATGCGACAAATTAGGAATTCGCCACACACAGGACGCAAAATCCATCTACACGATGGTGTCTCGCCACGTCTTGGTCACTATTTCAAGTAGCCACCAAGTGGTATCCCATTTGTATACCAATCGGGTGCAAAATGCAATATGTACAATTCGCCAGCATTTTATGCCCTGGAATACGGCAAAATCAGAATCCAGCCATGAGAGCCGGAATGTGCGTTTAGCATGCAGATTGATCAGGCGGGATCAGAAATCGCGGCCATCAGCCCTTTACGCATCAGCGCCGGCGGCATATTGCCTACTTTCAGCAGCCGTTCGTGGAATTCCGACAGTGAGTAATGATCGCCCATGCGTTCCTTGTACTCTTCTCGCATCTTGAGGATCTCGTACATTCCGAGGAAATAACCGATTTTGTAAACCGGACTCTGCGCGGAGCCGTCGATTTCGAGTTGAGCCGCCCAGCGGAGGAAACCGACCCCATCACTCAATAGAGAAATTGCCTCTTCGTAAGACATTTTCCCGGTATGAATTCCAACGTCCCATACCACGCGAGCATTTCGCCATAGTCGCAACTGCAACTGGCGCAACACAATGCGATCATTTGGGTAAAAACCGGTCTCCCGCATAAGTTGCTCGTTATAAAGGCCCCATCCTTCGCTAAAAATGGATATTCCGTTTGTGCGGCGCAGCTTGCGAGGGTTGTGCATCTGATAAAGACTCTGAACATGATGGCCGGAATAAGTCTCGTGGGGGGCGGTAACGATGATTACGCCGTAATCGTGCTCGACGAGATACTCGGCTCTGGTTTTTTCATCCCAATGTTCCTCGAAGGGGTTGATCATCCACTGTGCAACCAGCACTCCTTCATCGTTGGCCTGTCTTGCACGCGAAAAATTGCCGTAGTAAGACCTCTTTCGCAGGTACTCTGCGCGTGGCACAACATCGACTCGTTGCTCCCATGGGACTGGAAGGAGATTCTGCGACAAAAAGTGCACCTGCGCTTTGTCTACCCACTCTTGGTGCACCTCAATCATTTTGTCGGGATCGGGGTAATCGTTCTTTATTTCTATGGCAAGTTCCTGCCAGGTCTTGGTTGGATCAATTTTCTGCGCCAGCGCCTCAAGCTCACCGACCGTGCGCTCGAATTCCTTCTTGCCAAACTCAAAGAGTTCGTCTGCGTCATATGGCAGAAGGTATTGGTCCTTTAATAATGCATCATAGGTTTCTTTGCCTATTGCCCATTGCCCCTGCGGTCGCTCCGACAGCTCTGTTTTCAGGAATTCGATATACGATTCGAGGGCGTTTCGCGCGCGGTCGCTCGAATTCAGAATTTCCTCTTTGCGGCCCGGCAGCGAATCCGCGAATGAGGGAATATCGCTCTCGAACAACGAAATAGCTCCTTCGGCCATGAAAACACTTAATTCCCGAAAACGCGGTAGATAAACCTCAAGGTTTTTCTGGCCATTAGTCAGCTGTACAGGAATCGCTCGTAGAATCCCGAGAAGCGCATCAGCTTTTTCTTCGGTATCTCCGGGTTGTCCAATGACGCGTCCGATGTTACGGAACTGCATGTAAACCCGCGGATCTTTCTTCCACGATTGTATGGATTCTTGTGTAATCTCCTGGCCGCGTAAAATGCTCTCGGCAAATTGCCAGTCGATCTGCTCGTCGCTAGAAAGGGCCGACGTACCGATAGCGCGGAGGCGTGCAAGGTATGCTTTGGTCAGCTGGAGTTCTTCCGCAAACGAGGCAGCACTCAGGTCCGTTGGACCTTCATTCTCGTGTTGAGAAACGAAGTCATCGATAAACGCGGTTAGTTCTTGCGTATCATTCGAAGTTTGCTGAGCAGGGGTAAAGGGCTCGCTACATCCCACCAGCATGACGAAACTGGCTGCGGCGAAAATCAAAGTATTAAATTTCATTTCAAACGTCCTCCTCATTCTTTTTTGCGGAAAATGCGGTTTGCAGCAATATCGAGAGAGCAATGACATGTGCCGGCTCAATTTTGACGGCTTGCCACAGAAAGAATGCGATGTTTCAGGGCGCCGTGCGGTTAAGATGCAATCGTTCATCGACCAGTGCGACAATATGATCAACGGGCTCACTGTCGATCCCCAACTGTCTGGCGATTTGTTGCACCAGACAATCTACCCGCTCAATGTCTTTCGCACCGGAGAATAGTGCACGAGCCGCGGAAGAGGGCTTGCCAAGGCTTTCAGCGGCATGCGCGTACTTGTCGAAGGGAACGAGATCGTCGTCGATGGCACCCAGGCGAATGCATAGTTTTCGAACCCATTCGTAGATATTGCGGGATGTGTCAATATTTGCGTGTACGGCATCTTTGATGGAAATCATATCGTCACGTCTGATGCAGCGATAATTTCCGGCGAGCAACATCTGCCATTTTGTGAGTGGTACGAAGATGGAATCATGCACCTTGAGTTTTACGGGAAGCTCGATATTTCCATCGCCGGGGTCAAACCGGATTTCTTCGACGTCGGCTTGCAGATTACGAAGCATTCTCGTCGGTTCGTCGGTTTCGAAGCGTGCCGCCTTGAAATTTGTTGGTAGTCCTACCCGCAGGACATTCAATGCTTCATCCGGCGGCCGAAACGCCTGAGGATCGGGACTTGCCGTTGTAACCAGCTCTGGCTCAAAGTCTTTCCAGACCTCAGGGCTCACGTAACACTGGGTTAGTGTGTCGGTGGCAAGGCCCGGGATACGTTCAAGGTACGACAGAGGAGGCATGTTCATGATCGCCAGGCTCGGAACTCGCGCATGTGCAATACGCTGCATGAGTTCGCAGACACCCGGGGACCTGTATTGAGGCTCCTGCATGGCGCAAACGACTAGGTCGAACTCCGCCGAATTTACTATGTCAGGTGTGACAGCCGATAACACACCTTTCAGACTATTCGAGGAGATTTTGACAGGCTCTTCACGACCCCGAATCGGCAAGTACACTAAGGTGCCGTCACGATTTATGATTTCAACCTCTGGCTGGGTGCAGACAAGTGTTACGGGGTGTCCGGCCAGCAACAGTTTTGTGGCGAACAATGAGCCGTAGGAAGCCCCAAGAATAAGTACGCTGTAGTTAGGTCGCAAAGTATCACCTGAGTGTATTTGTAACGCTGCCAATTGGCGAACGCCTCTAAAACCAGGCCGGACGAATGGACCCTCCGTCACCGGCAAAACCAAGGTGATCATTGCGCTAGCAAATATAATCGGGACGCAAAATTCATCTACACGATGGTGTTCCGCCACGTCTGGGTCACTATCTTAAGTAGCCACCAAGTGGTATCCCACTTGTATACCAATCGGATACAAAATGCAATCTGTGTCATTCGCCAGTATCTGATGCCCGGGACTACGGCGAAATCAGATTCCAGCCATGAGAGCCGGAATTTGCGTTTGAGTCGCAAACTGATCAGGCGGGACCAGAGATCGTGGCCATCAGCACTTTACGCAATGAGCGCCGGCGACATATTGCGTATTTTCAGCAGCCGTGCGTGGAATTCCGATAGTGAGCAGTGATCGTCCAGGCGTTCCTTGTATTCTTCTCGCAACTTGAGTATTTCCGTTATTCCGAGGAAGGAACCGATGTTAAAAACAGGGTCTTGCGCCGAGTCGTCAACTTCGAGTTGACCCGGCCAACGGAGGAAGCCGCCGGTCAATAGCGAATTAGAATAGCGTATAAATGAAAGGAGCCAATGCGGAACCCTGGACGACGACCAGAATCGCGCCCAGCAACAGCAGTATTAATACGATCGGCGCCAACCAGATTTTTTTCCGAATTCGCATAAACAGCCACAGGTCTTTCAGCAATTCGAACATCAGAATGGTCTCTCCATGTGGTCGAGATCAGGTTGCTGACTGTTTACTTTGTAAGTCTTCGTGGACGGATCTATACGGCGACACATTGGATCCTTGCTAGTTACACGCCGAAATAAACCGATTGGTGTAATAATTAAAAAGAAAACCAGGCCGAGAATTAAGGGTGTCGTAACTCGGCCGACAAGATAGCCAAGTCGCATCCAAACATCGAAAACTGGCCTAAGGTATTGAGGAGCAACGATTCCAAGCAAAAGGAAAAGCAATGCGATCGGCCACGGCCATATTGGCCAGGCTCCGTCAAACAGCCACGGCAATGTCAAGCCGAAAAGTCCCCCGATGGCTCCGGCCATTACAAATCCGAAGGCCCTCAAATCCTTTTTGTCAGGGTCAGGAATATCAATGTTTGGAAACATCAATCCAGCTCAAACTCCTCTTTCCGCGAGCGATCATCGCCCCACTCGGGTTGTTCTTTCTTGGACAGAAACACATCGTCAATCACGAGAAAATCCATCTCGGTACGCATAAAGCAACGGTAGGCATCATCGGGCGAGCAGACAATGGGTTCCCCGCGTACATTGAATGACGTATTCACAAGTACGCCACATCCCGTCCGCGACTCGAATGCCTTCAACAGGCGGTGATATCTGGGGTTGGTATCCGAACTGACCGTCTGAACTCGTGCCGAATAGTCAACGTGAGTTACGGCCGGAATTTCGGACCGAGGCACGTTCAATTTCGCGATACCTACTAACTGCTTGTCATGTTCGGTAATCTGAAGCCGCAGTTCGTCCCGGACCGACGCGACAATTAACATATATGGGCTGGGCCGATCCAGTTCAAAATAATCGGACGCACATTCTTCAAGTACCGACGGCGCGAACGGACGAAATGACTCGCGGTACTTGATTTTCAAATTCATGATCGATTGCATTGCCCTATTTCTCGGATCACCAATAATTGACCGACCACCCAAAGCCCTTGGGCCAAATTCCATCCTACCCTGAAACCAGCCTATTACCGATCCACCATCAAGCAGCGTAACCAGCATTTCAAAAAGCTCCTCGTCCGGTAATTTCTGGTACTTGGCGCCGTGTTTGTCTAAATCTGAAATTGTCTCGCTGGCACTAAATTTGGGACCAAGAAACGCTCCCTGCATCTTGTCGCAACCATTTATGACACGAGGTTGACCGAGCATCTCGTGCCAGACAATTGCAGCGCTTCCAATGGAACCGCCGGCATCACCAGCAGCCGGTTGAATCCAGAGGTTATCGAATGGACTGTCACGGAGCAGCTTGCTATTCGCCACACAATTCAAGGCGACCCCACCAGCCAGGCAGAGGTTCCGTTCACCGGTTTCACTATGCAGGGTAGAGGCGAGCCGCGTGATAATCTGTTCGATTACAACTTGAATCGATGCAGCAATGTCCATGTCGTCCTGCGTCAGATCCGCCTCTGGAATTCTGCGGGGACGGCCAAATAAGTCTTCAAACTTCCTGTTCGTCATTGTCAGCCCGGTGCAGTAACTGAAATAGTCCATATTGAGGCGAAATGTACCGTCCTTTTTAATATCGATAATCCGGTCTCTAATCAAGTCGACATATCTTGGCTCACCGTAAGGGGCGAGACCCATTAGCTTGTATTCACCAGAGTTCACCCTGAAGCCCGTAAAATAGGTAAACGCGGAATACAAGAGACCGACGGAATGCGGAAAATCAATTTGCCACAGCGATAATAGCCTGTTGCCCTGCCCATGCCAGGCGCTTGTAGTTGCCCATTCCCCGACGCCATCCAGACAAAGCACTGCAGCGTTCTCAAAGGGGCTGAAAAAAAACGCCGAAGCAGCATGCGAATGATGGTGCTCCGAAAACAGTAGAGAAGGAAGTTGTCTTGCCTTGCATCCGCCAATTTCTGCGAGTTCTCCTCTGAGCGTACTCTTTAAATATAACTTTTCTCTTAGCCAAATTGGCATCGCTGCTACGAACGATCGAATTCCTGAAGGTGAATAACTAAGATAAGTTTCGAGCAACCGTTCAAATTTTAACAACGGTTTATCATAAAAAATGATATGATCAACGTCTGAAAGCAAAAGGCCAGCTTCTTCAAGACAGTAACGTACCGCATGAGCAGGAAAGGCAGCGTCGTGTTTTATGCGTGTAAATCTTTCTTCCTGGGCGGCGGCAAGAATGTTACCGTCTGCTAACAAAGCGGCCGCGCTATCATGGTAATACGCCGAAATTCCGAGTATATGATTCCTAGCAGAATTCATTTCTGTAATCACCTGTTCTATGCTTTGCCGGGCATGATCGATTCACTCGGATTCTTCGAGCTGCGCCAGTGCACGTTGATGCGCTTGTCGGGCAGGAACAAAATTAGGTTGACGGTCGATTGCGAGCTGGTATTGAGCGGCGGCTTCCCGCCACATCTCACGTCTGGCAAAAATCTCGCCTTGCGTAAAATGCACCAGAGATAGCTGAGAATCGATTCTAACGGCTGTGTCCAGATTCGACTGTGCCTGATCCAATTCTCCTTCTAATAACAGCACTCTGCTCAGATTGTGATAGATACTCGCGCGCTCAGGACTGAGTTGGATTGCCCGCACAAAGGCGTTAGCTGCTTCGTCCATTCTATCCAGCGCCGAATTCAAAACACCAAGAGCATTATGCGCATCGGCGTCCAGAGGGTCGAGTCGGAGTGCGTGCGCCACGTGCACTTCGGCCTTTTGCATGTCTTGTTGTCGAATCATTAAGTGACCCAGTAAAATGTGCGGTTTCGCTAACTCCGGTTCAAGTTTCATTGCTTGCTCGAATGCGGCCGTCGCTCTATCGGGCATTCCCATCATCTCATACACTTGCCCGATTCCCAGCTGCGCGGCGGCGCGGTTCGAGTCGATGGTGACCCGGCGGAATGTATCGAGAGCTGCATCCAGTCGACCGGTGGAGCGCAATAAATCACCAAGCGGTAAAAGTGAGTCTGCGGTGTCGGGGCGTAGCGCCACCGCCCGCCTTATGATCTGCAGAGCCTGTTCCGGGTTGCCCTGTTGTCGTAACAGGAGACCAAGATTCTGTAGCGCGGCCCAATAGTCGGGATCGATCTCGATGGCCTGGCGATACTTTACAATCGCTTGCTCAAAGTGGTCCTGATTCTCCAGGATCACCCCTTGGTTATAATGCCAAACGGCGTTTTGATTCGTTGAAATTGTAGGACGAGCCGCCACGACTCGATCGAATACATGCCGCTCCGCGTGTTTCACGTCGTCAATCCATCCGGCTTCCGCGATGGAACGCCAAAGGTTCCAGGCAATCAGCGCATGACCTTCAGGGCTTGGGTGAACGTAGTCCTCGATCAACTTAAATCCGACAAGTCCATGCTCGCTGTGCTCAGCGAATATGCTCTCGATGTCGACCATCAAGGCCCCCTCCTGAACAGCAACCTCGCGTATGGCTCGATTGATTTGAGAGACTCGACGAATGGGCGAGGCGTCATAGTCCACCGCGTGCTCATAGGATCGACGGCTTTGCTCCCATTGCCCGAGGCCTTCGTAGGCCCTGCCAAGCAGGAAATGCGTTTCAGCATGACCGGGCGCAAGTGCCAATGCGTTTTCGAATGCTGTTTTTGCCTGGCGATATTCTTCAGCCTGCAAACTCGATAGGCCAGTGGCGTAGACCTCTTCCCAATTTGTTCGCTTCGAATTATCCGCAAAATCACCGACGATTGATCGCTGCGGTCGCCAGTCGCGCAGATTGCACGGCACCGTAGCAACAAGAACCTTGGAACCGTGGCCCTGTGCAACACGAATGAGTTTGGCGAGACCGTCGCGATAGCTCTTGACGACAGCCGCCTTGTCGGCAGGATCGTCCCAAATCCGGTCGGCTCTATCCACGGCCATGCCGAAACGCTCGCCGGCAGATTTTTCTTTCGTCTTATCGTTCACCAGTAGCGAATGAAATACTCCGGAAATTCGTAGTTGCGACAAGCCGTGAATCAATCTGGTTGTTGTGCTGTTGCGCTCCCTTAATGCTTTGTAAAAATCATGCTCGACGAATTCGTTATGCCCGCTGTAGATGATGAGCACATCGGGTTCGTACTCAACGAGTTCCCGAACGACAAGGTTTAGACGGTGCATCGCATACGAAACACCAGCGGAATTGATGAGCTCAATTTCTCGATCGGGATAGGCGTTCGTCAGCACGTCTCGGAGAATGCCGGAGAATGAAGCCTGTACTCCCCACGGGAAACCGAATGCACTCGAACCGCCGACGGTGAAGATTCGCAGGCCAGCGGGCGGCTTTGTGACAGCGAAGGACTGATCATTGAAGACTTCACCCCGCAATGATGGCCGGGTTCGCATCGATTGACCTTCGCGCACGTAGACAGGAACCAGCCCGGAGAAACCACGCGATGGGTCTTGACGCTCGATCAGCGTCTTTACACCAAGGAGCCCGAGCGTTACTTCGATGCCGACGAACAAAAGCAACCACAAAAAACCGGTATAGACTACTGTTTTTGTCAACGTGAATGATCGCTCTCGCACCTCTTTTTGTTTCGACTCCTTACGTGCCACGAGCTACCTCCAAGATCCCAGCGTCGTGCCATCCAGCATGAATTATTGACTTGGAAAGGTCAATTGGCGATGCGGCTGGCGTCTTGATGAGATATTTGTCAGGATTGGTGAGAGTGAGATGTGACACACCGTCTACGTCGACGAGGCCAACGTGGCGAAAATTGCTGACATATATTGCATTCAAGCGGGAATTATCGAACGTTTCAAAAAAGTTGTACCAAAATTTCTTGTTGTTGCATTGGCCACGGCGGGACTTGTCGTCACTGTGTTCCCGGAGAAAAGGGATTCGGGGTGGACGGAGAAACCACTCAATTTGGTTGTTGGTTTTGCCGCCGGGGGTGGAGCGGACACGTACGCTCGAATTTTGCCGCATCTTATGCACGACAAGATCGGTATGCCGATGGCCGTGATTAACAAAACCGGTGCCGCCGGCATGATCGCACTCGAATATACGGCTGGACAAGAGCCCGATGGTTATACGGTACTGCTGCAAGTGGTCGGTGCGGCTGCTGCGAAGGAATTACTAGGCGAGAGCCCCGTCAATTTCAGAAGCGACATGCGTCCGATAGCCATCCTTGGATTGGTTCCCGCGATACTGGCGACGCCTATCGATTCACGATTTCAAAATGCCAGGGATTTTTTCGGTTTCGCCAGAGACCATCCCGGGCAATTGCGTTGGGCCTCACCCGGACGTGGCGGGATTCTTCACGTGGCTGCCGAGAAAGCGTTCGAGAGCATAAATGTGAATATTAAAGATGTTCCGTTCAGAGGTGGGTTGGCAACGAAGGCGGTAGTTGTTGCCGGGCAAGTCGATGTTGGCATGATGAGCATTCAGCACTACAAGGGGTTCGAAACCAAGATGCGCGTGCTTGGACTGTTCGCCGATGAGCGAGACGGCCCCAGTTATGGGGCCACGGCGCGATTGAGGGAGTCGCAGCAGCTGAGGCGGCGAACAACGCAGTTTCCGGGCCAAGCATGATTCCGCTCCTGGCGCTGGGAATTCCCGGCAGTACAATCGCTGCACTACTGATGGGCGTCTTTCTGATCCATTGAATTCAAGTCGGGCCGACTATTTTCACAACATCGCGTGAGCTGGTTTTCGCGCTGTTTGCGTCGGGGATCATCGGAATTATCGGCTACGGCCTGGTAGGATTTTATTTGGTGCCTTACTTTGGAAATAACGCCGCGCGGTTTCGAACAAAATATATCTACCCCTTCATTTTTGTAACAGCTTTTATCGCAGCCTATTCCTCAGCCTTAAACTTTTTCGACGTTTACGTGATGACGATCTTTGGTATTTTTGGCTTTCTGATGAATCGCTTTAGCTACAGTACATCGGCATTCGTAATCGCTTTTGTAATTGGTCGAGACGCTGAGGAAACGCTTCGGCAGTCGGCATTATTGTCAGACTCTGGGTTGCTAATCTTCCTTGAACGGCCGGTCGCACTCATATTTATTTTGATTGGTCTGGCCGTTTTGCTTTGGCGTGGCTTTTTTCACTAGAGTCAGCAAAATGCCAAAGCGAGAGTTCAGGATTCGACTTGCATTGGGACAGGTCAAGGCTAAAAGGAGTAACGATGTCAAACGATCAGTCACAGGCTGTTTGGGAAGAGGCAGTCTTTACAGTAGCTCTTATGCTAACTTGTATCGTGTTTTTCGTCACTGCGGCTGCGGCGGCGATTCATGAAGAGACCGGACTCACTTCCCGGTCGTTGCCGATGACTATATCCGCGACGATTTCAGTCTACTGTGCGGTGAAGGCAATATCATTGTTGAGGTCGGCCAATAATTATCAATTTCATCTGATTAGAGTGGATGGAATTACCGTCAAGATAATCCTGCCATTGTCAGTGACAATGGCCCTTTACGTGCCGTTAGTCGTAGGTTTTAGTTATGTTATTGGTACAGCGATGGTATTAATGATTGTCCTCTGGGTTTTTGGTGTTCGAGATCTCGTTTTCAATTTTGCGATGTCCGTGGCGGTTGGGATCGTTGCCGATTATGTATTCGTCGACACGTTGGGCATGTTTATGCCGACCGGGTGGATGATCGAATTCGTTCAGGAGCAGCTTTGGTCATAATGAACCAGGACCAAAAATTATGAATGATGAAAGGGATAATGCGTGAAAATCAAGTTGTTAGGTACAGGAACACCCACCCCGTCCTTGACCAGAATGGGCTCCAGCTACCTGGTAAGCATTGGGGACGACGTAATTCTCCTTGATCATGGTCCCGGTGCCCATCATCGCTTGTTGCAGGCCGGGGTATCTGCGACTCAGGTGACGCATATTGCATTTTCTCATCTTCATTACGATCATTGTATTGACTACGTTCGTTTGGTTCTCACGCGCTGGGATGACGGGGCCGGGCGATTCCCGGAACTGAAAGTTTTCGGTCCGGCACCTATCGCCGACATGACAGAAAAACTATTTGGCCGCGATGGCGCGTTCGCTACAGATATCAATGCCCGTGTAAACAATCCGTCCAGCATTTATATCTTTGAGCAGAGAGGTGGCACTCCGCCACGCCGCTGGCCGGCACCAGAAGTGACTGAAATGTCGTCCGGTACAGTCATTGATAACGGAGCCTGGCAGCTGCAGTCGATCGGTGTTCCGCACATGCAACCACAGCTCAATAGCCTCGGGCTGCGAATCGATTCCGATGAAGGATCGGTTGTGTATTCTGGCGATTGCGGGCCGAGCGATGCATTGGTTCGACTGGGCAAGAACTGCGATGTGATGATCCACATGTGTAATAACCTGAGTGGATCAATTGCGCTGAAAGCGCATAACACTTTTGCTTGCGGACATCTCGACGTCGCCAACATCGCAAGCAAAGCAGGGGCAAAAACTCTCGTGCTGACTCACATGTACCAGCAGATCGATGTTCCTGGCATTCGTGAACGCATCGTCAAAGAAATATCCGAGATATATGACGGTGTCATTGTACTGGGTGAAGACCTCATGGACATCCCAATAGCGCCTCCCTTACTTGCGAAGTTTCAATAATTAGCAGCACGTAGTACAGTTGTTCCTGTAATCAGGTATTAGAGGTGTTTCTTTTGACAGACGACGTTGTCTGATGTGAAAGGATATACAATCCCGAGAGAATAATAAGAATAATACCAAAGATCATGGCTGTACCAGGCAGTTCCTCCCAGACCACAAATCCGTAAAATACTGCAATCAAAATGCCTGTATATGAAAACGGGGCAATAAACGACAGCTCTCCAAGTCGCACGGCACTGATTTGAAGGAAAAACGCAGAGCTTATGAGAACTGCACTCGCGCACAACCACAGGATCTGTGTGAGGGCAATCGGTCTCCAGTCAAGAAAAGAAATCAGCAAGCCTGCCATCGTCACTACTACGAGTGTAGTCCACGTAACGTATAGTGAATGCAGGCTGGGGTCTAACTTGCGTGTCACCAAATCTCTAGCGGCTATGAATATCGCGGCTGCCAGAGGCAGTAACATCGTCAGGGAAAAATCGACGGAACCAGGATTGGCGACAAGCATTACCCCGATAAAGCCAACGAAAACAGCCCACCATCTTACGGCTGCTACATGCTCTTTCAATATCAGAGTCGCAGCAATCGTTAGAAATATCGGTGATGTCCAAACCAGCGTAGACGCTGTAGCAATCGGCAGAAGGGACAATCCGGTTATGAAGCAAAGCGTGGCCCCACACTCGCAAAATGCCCTCACAAGGATCCATTTTGAAAACGCAGCTTTGGTAATTATAGGTTTGCCGGCACTCCTCATCGCCAATGAGAATATCGCTACGGCAAGCGAGCCGCGGATGAACAGAAGCTGACCGATTCCCAAATGTTCGCTGCTCAGTTTCATGAATACATCATTTGACGAAAGCAAGGTCATTCCAAGCATCATCAAGAGTGCGGCTTTGACATTGTTTCGCAAGGTAATTTCCAGAAGACGAGGGTGCCAAAGCCTTAAGAGCGTTGAGACGGAAATGTCCAACTCACTGAATGATTAAGCACCGTTGGCCGCCGTGATTCAATACCTACGGCGCCTCGATAATCTTCAGTATCTCGGCATTGATCGGGGCGTCGTTAAATACGTGCCATTCCAAATAGTAGCCTTCAGGGTCATAGGCGACAAATGCACGATACTCCTCTTTCACTTCGATATTTTTCGAACGCATTTGAACGTCGTCGTGATCGCGTAGATATACGTACCAATCGTCAATTTGCGCTGTAATGAAGGACATGGTGACGGCTTTTTTCTCCGTGAAGTTGTGCATGCCATGCTGTTCATCGACCAAACCAAAGTAGCCTGAAGGGCCAACCTGATAAATTTTGGTCCAGCCCTGGTCTACCAGCAGATCGAGTCCAACTACGTCTTCGTAAAAGCGTTGTATGCGCTCCATATCCTTGTAATAGAACCAGACGACGGTTGCTTTGAAACCGAGCTCGGGTGGGACGTTCGATTTTCCCGCTTCCGGATAGAGCGTAGCGGTTTCATCGAGAATCGGCATTAGCAAATTGTTTTCCTCGTGCTTGTTGAATCGCTCAAATTCCAGAAAATAGCCCTCTGGATCGATCGCAACGAAACCGTGATGTGGCCGCCCATCGACCGGGTTAAACTCAGTGGATCTTAGTGTGATGTCCTGTGTACTGATATAGTCCCACCAACCATCCAATTGATCCGTTATCAATGCGATGGCAGTGGATTTTGGCTCATTCGCCGAATGCATTCCCATGGAAGCGTCCACCAGGGTTATAAACGACTTGGTGCTCACTTCCATGATTTTTGCAAAACCGTAGTCTGCCGTCACGCGCAATCCCAGGATATCGTGGTAGAAATTCGTGGCGGCCTCTACATCATCGTAATAGAAGAACACGTTACTGGCGGTCATGCCGAGATCCCGCAGGGATTTCGCTGGTATCGGCTCCTGCCGGGCCGAACGTTCACTCTCAGTGCAGGCGTTGGTGAGCAGCCCGGCTAATACAATAAAAAACAATATTCGAATATTCATAGATTCAAACTCCCACAATACAAAGCGCCCTATCGCATGATCGCTGCTGGCGATTCCTGGTTCTAAGCAACCGACAAGGTGCCGAGCTGTATTTCGTTATTTCGATTACTCTTCCCGATCAATCAGTCAAATATCAGTAAACCAAGAGAATCCGATCGTTCGGTGGATGAAGGTATTCCACACCCCAGCGCGTTACAATGTGATTGCCTTCAATGTTGACGGACATAGGGAAGCCGGGTCTGTCGGGCATCACCGTATGCACCATATACTCAAGCGAAAAAAGATGATCCTCCTGTATTCTAAGATCAGCTCTGTCTGCCCTGAATTGTGCGATTGACGCGCCTACCGCTGCGTCGCTGGCCGCCGGGCCTGTCTTGGTTCCCTCCGGATGAAGGTCGATGGAAAAACCTGATTTTTCACCGGTGATTTCACGTTGAATCATCTTATAATCTTCCGTGCCTATGTTGACAAACTGTGTTGATATGTAACCCGCATGTTCCATGGCCGAGATAATTGCCTTTAACGTGTCCCCGGCAGTGCTGCCAATTTTTATGGTCTTTCGTATTATCTCACGTGCAGCAATCGCTCGATCGTAGGCATGCTGTATGCCCTCGGGCACGGATGTCTCACCATCCCTCATCACATAAAAGTTGCGCTTAAAATCAGTCCGAAAGGCACCCAGATATAAGACCCCGATGTCATAGGTGCCGAAATCACCTGGTTGAATGATGTAATCCGGGTCGTGAATCCACCATCGAGTATCCGGCGGTGCAACGCGCTCGGATTTCACTGAATAGAGAATGCGGGGAATGCTTAGCTCCAGGGAATTCGACCATGCTAAACCCTTATCTTGTAATCGCTCTTGCACCCACCAGGCAACGTCGTTTAACGTTGTTACACCCGGCGTGATAACTTCGTTGGATAATGCGCGCTCAAGAATCTGACGATGCATTTCTACCGCATTCGCAAAGGCTACAATCTCTCTCTGAACTCTTCTAACACTGAAATCTGTAATCACGTTTTCTGAAGATAAGAGTCTCTCAGAATATTTGGGACCCAGAGCCATTTTTAGTTTTTCGTATTGAGTGGCAGATATTCCGTCCGCTACTGCGAGCCACGAAGAAGTATTGACAGCGATTCTCTTGGGATTACGTTCGGTAACAAACGCCCTTAAATCATCTGGAGATCCAAAAATATCGTATAGATCGCTCGGTCCCGAACTGTATCGCGACATGCGCTGTGCATTCGGCCGGGCATCACCGGCCTGAACGTTTTGCGAGCGGTTTCTGTTGCCGAGAACAGCACGTTCAATCCGGTCGCCGCCCCGGTCGGTGAAAATAATGTAACCATCCACCGACCCAAAGTAAGCAGCCATCGGATCAGGGCGTCCGACTCTAGTCGCATGAATCCACATGTCCACGTTGTTGTCGCGCATGGCCCCCGGCAGAATAAGGTCAAATTTTTCGCTTCTTATCAGGTGCATGATTTCTGCGGCGGCCTTGCTTGATATTTCGTGTGCATGAACAAGACCTGTCGCTACGATTGTGAATAGGAATACCAAAAACGCTCTTGCGATATACATTGTTCGCCTCCATCAGTGACAGGCAAGCTCGGACTGAAGCTTCATCATTAAAAACTTGCCTGGTTTACAAATAGCCCTCAAATAGTCTTCCTGGGGGACATGCAGAATTCTTAGATTTCGCATCACCGGAACGAATAGCCCAATTAGTATATAGTTTACCGCCGGTGGATTCTGCTTCTCTCTTACTAACGTGATGTACGCAGATGGTGGACGGCAGACGAAGCAACAATTACAACGGAAAAAAAAGCTGCCAATGATGTGAAATGATTCGTAATAAGAGGGGTCAGGAATATGCACAAACGTAATATATTGATTGTCGTTTTAGCATTACTCGGAAGTTATGCTTTGGTTCAATTGTTGTGGGTTAAAGCAGAGATCGAACCGACGACTGATGAAACAACTCAATTAATCATGACTACCGATTATTCGGATCTGGTCACCCTCTTCACGGAGTTTCGTAATTTTCAGCAGGGTGGATCCGGCAGTAGTCGATCCTATTCGAAGAGTGGCTGGTTCTTGTCGAGTGCAGATGATGTGCCCGATTTCTCTGCCACTGCCATGGCACGAAAGTTTCGTGAGTTAGGAATATACCAGGCGCGATTGAACACAATCGATTCCAAATTCTGGCCGATAGCAAATCAGGTGGATTACCATTTGGTCCGCGCGGAAATGAATGGCTATGAATTCCAGCACCGCGTTCTGAGCCCATGGTCTCGTGATCCGGGATTTTACAATGATGTCATATCCAGGTTCTCTGAGGTGACGAAGCTGCCCCTTCAGAAGAATGCGGTTGCCAGCCTGAGATCGAGAATCAGCTCGGTGCCGCAAATACTCGAAATGGCGAGAGAAAATCTCGATGAATTATCGGAAATTGCCAGTGATTTAGGAACCCTCGCTGTCCTGTCACTCGGAGATACCAGAACCTCATATGAAACGCTGGCACGCGGGTTGACATCTCACCATCCGGAAGTTGTTGCCGATGTTGAGTTAGCCTTGACAGCAATCGATGACTATATAGATTGGATTGAGACTAACAAGCATAAGATGACGGGAAAAGCGGGCGTAGGTAAGGAAAACTACAACTGGCTCCTCAAAAACGTCTATCTGCTTCCATATACCTGGGATGATGTACAGACAATCGTAGAACTCGAAGACAATCGCGTTATTTCCTTCCAGAGGCTCGAGGAGAATCGCAACCGAGATGTCCCGGTATTAAGGCCGGTTCAGTCTCAACTCGAATACAAGGCGAGCATCGAGGAGGCTGTCAATCATATTTTGAATTTTCTGCGTGACGAGGAAATAATGACGGTACAGGATTTCCTCGTTCCGGATGATTACTTTGATGCGCGCCTTGGTGGCAAAGGTTACAATTTGGACGAACCATGGCCCGACAAGCATGACTATTTTTTTAATTTTTCACACCGAGAAGCGGTGATGGAAAATACGCATGAATTAGTTGGCCATCATTTCGATCGCCTTAGATCCGAACGCGATGACCGGCCGATCCGCGGAGGCAGGCGGCCATATAAAATATCAACAGCGCGGGATGAGGGGCTCGCCTTCGCATTCGAGGAATTATTAATGCATGCGGGATATCTCGACGGTCGTAATCGTCATGGCAGAGAGATCGCGTACGAGCAAGCTGCCTTCCGTACTGTCCGCGCGCTCTCCGACATTAACATGCATGGCGGCGATTGGAGTCTGGCAAAAGCGACGAAATTCTGTATCGAAAATGCGCCTCATGGTGAATTGCTGGGCGGGAGCCACCATTTATGGTTTGAACTCGATACGACCTTACGTGGCGTAGGTCATCATATGCTTATGGTCATTGGCAAGGTCCAATTCATGAAACTGATGAGAGATCGCGCCAATCAATTGGGTGACGACTTCAACCTCAAGGATTTCCTGGACGATGTATATATGTCCGGCCAGATTCCCTGGTCGCTAATCAGATGGGAACTGACAGGTTACGAAGATGAGGTCCGGCAGCTCTGGTAACAGCATCCGAATCGGGCAGAGGAGATGTCTAAAGACTACTTCGCGCTGATTTAGATTGCTGCCCAGCCCGACACGCTTAGGATAAGTACCGCTACCAGGCGGACGAGGTCGTCGATGTCGATCCATTCGTTCGGTCCATAAAAGTTGCCGGCAAGGGAGCCGATGCCGAAGGCGGGTGTGCCGAGCAGGCGAATCGGGTAGCGAATATCGCCGCCGTAATGATTCGGATACGAAGCGGGCGACTTGCCAGTTACTTCCTCAATGGCGCGTCGGAGCACGCGGCACGATGGGTCGTCCCAGGCAACTGCGCCCGGGTTGGTGCGCATGCCCGAGGAATCGATCGAGACGCGAAACGTTCCACCGCCGACGGGTAATGTCGCCGAAAATGAGTCAAGTTCGTTTTGCATGGACGCCATTAATTCCATCCATGTTTGTTCACCGTCGAAGAGAATGCGAATCTCGGCGTGCGCTTGATCAGGAACAGAGCCTGTGCGGTTGCCGGCCTCGAATCTGCCGACGTTGACTTCGGAGTCGCGCAGCACCCCATCTCTTAAATGATTAATTATCGTCCAGCAAGTCTCCAGGGCATTACCACCATCGGACCACAGAGCCGAATCGGGCAGGCCGATTTCAAGTTGCTCACCTCGCCAGCCGTCGACGGTCAAGGTCACATCAAGGACCCCGCGAACGATGTGCTTGATATCGTCCAGGCCATGCCCGGTCTCGGCAGGATGCGCATAAAGTACCGCATCGACTTTGTCGCCAGAGTTTTTCAGCCGCTCGAAGACCGGCAGGCTGCCGCGGCTTCCGCCGCCCTTGCCATGATGGCTGATCACGATCGGCGCAGGACCGCCGGCGTCCGCCAGAGCTGCCGCCGCTATGAGCATGGCTGCAACCCCGCCTTTGTCATCAGCGGAGCCCAAACCATAAAGCCTGCCATTATCTATGACAGCTTGATACGGATCCGTGTCCCAGTCATTTTCGACGATGTGCGAATCGACGTGCGCAAATATCGCCAGGCGCGCGCCAAAACCATCAAGCGGCCGGCCCACAACATTAATGAACGGGCCATCTCCAGGCGGGTCCGGCGGCATGAACTCGGCATGCTCGGTGAATTGGCTCGGCTTGTCTGCAGAAGTCTCGACACGGTATGGCAAATTCGCAAGATACTCTTTGACGACCTCCTGTGCTGCCTCGGCCGTTTCGCCGGAGTGGCTACGTACAGAGATCAGGTGTGACAAGAGGTCGACGAGCTCCGTGCGGCGGCGCCTGGCCATCGACAGCGCCTCTTTTGCTGTGATTGATCCGAACTCGGATGTATCGAGCATCTGTGCGCGGGCCAGCGACCATGCCGTCGCGCCTGCCGCGCCTGCTCCCAGGAACGTGCGTCGCGTTAAACGATTGCCGGACTCGTTCGTCGCCATGTGTCAATCCTCCTCTTCGAACAGGGATGGCAAAGCTAGTTGAGCGTACAATGCGGTCACGCCCGACGCAATTTCGCGATACTAAAACGCCATCTGCTGGCGAATAAAACGCGACAATCAGACAGCTTAGTTGATTGAGCTACTCGAGGTCACCGATTTCTGCTCGCGTTATTTCGTATCCGACGCGATAAGCAATACTACTGGCTTTCCGTATCTAAGTTGTAATATATTTCGTTCATCCCGGTCGAAATGACTGCCGTCGGAGGGAATGTCATGCAGTTTGTGCGCTCTAATTTTTTGAAGCTGTCACTGTTAATGTTTTTAGCATTGCTGACGACCGCGGTAGTTGAGGCTGCGGCAAGCCGCGATAACCGTAATTTTGAGACTCTGATCGATGATTATCTCGGCATTTTCCACGGCGTTGGAGAGAAGCGCGAACCGAATGATGGCAGCGCCGGGTATTACGCAACAATGCTCGACGAAACCCGGGAGTTGCTATTGCGGGTTGAGGCCATCGATCGCGAGACACTGACGTTTCAACAAGACCTGGATTACCGTTTCCTTCGCGGCCTTCTGCGGTCGAAAATCATGGACGGTGAAAAGGTTAAGCGCTGGCAGCAAGATCCAAGGCTCTACCTGGCCTTGGAGCCGATTATCTCTGCGCGAGGAGGTCTACTCTACGATGAACTTCGGCCGCTACAGGAGCGCGTCGACGGAATTCTTTTTCATTTGCAGAGCATTCCGCCGAGACTGGGGAACGCGAAGACGAATCTCACTGTCTACATTCCGTTGTGGCACCAAAACAGCCTTGAAGTGCTTGAAGGAAATATTGAGATTGTCGAGCAGGATCTGCAGGCCTTCGCGCAACGGGCTCCCGCCTCACAAGATGCCCTGCTTGCGGCTCGCAAGCAAGTCCTTGATGCTTAT
>Ga0114950_10001098_pt1 | contig 20067 bp, 20 predicted proteins | sample N075metaG_FD_83503 | JGI IMG/M metagenome (GOLD analysis project Ga0114950, IMG submission 83503) | Deep subsurface microbial communities from Kermadec Trench to uncover new lineages of life (NeLLi) - N075 metaG | ecosystem: Environmental > Aquatic > Marine > Ocean trench > Sediment | place... | reverse complement strand
CATCGCCTTCGCGAGGGGGCAACACGATATGGCAGCACCTTGAGAAAATGGGCATGTGGCAGTTCAGGCTAGTATTCGTCCGCATACTCGAGGTTGGTGGAACTGATCTGCTCGTTGAGCGTCCAGTAGTCGTAAATGATGCCGATGCCGCACAGCCCGAGCGTACAAAGGTAAATCAAACCAGTACCTATCTTACCCAGGTAGAATCGGTGAAACCCGAGGAAACCGGTGAAGGTAAGTAGCACCCAACCCAGAGTGTAGTTTTTTTCTCCTTCCAGGTAGCGTCGATCTGCCGATTCCTCGAGCATGGGCATCAAAAAGAGATCAACAAACCATCCGATGAAAAATAATCCCAGGGTAAACAGGTACAGCGTGCCGCTGAGGGGTTTGCCGAAATAGAACCGATGGGCTCCAAGAAACCCGAAGATCCACAAGATGTACCCTACGCCTAAGCTGTGCGAATCGTTGCTCATTTGAACTCCTGTATTCGATGTTCATCACCTATGTCGTCGAACTCGCGGTTACGGTTTCGTTATCAGCATTTGCACTGCGGTAGTTCCTGAGCGTAACGTAAGCGATCGCTTCTCAAGGGTAAACGATGATCGACTTTCCAGATCCAGTCCGAGTGCAGACCAATGGTATCGAATTGGAAGTGTTTGCTGCTGGCACGGGCAAACCGCTCATGCTCTGCCACGGCTGGCCGGAAATGGCGTTCTCCTGGCGTCATCAGGTAACGCCGTTGGTGGAAGCCGGTTACCACGTGATCATGCCCAATCAACGCGGCTACGGGCATTCCTCATGCCCGGAAGCCGTGGAAAGTTACGATATCCATCACCTGTGCTCCGACCTGATGGGCGTGTTGGATCATTACGGTTATGAAGACGCTTTGTTCGTCGGTCACGACTGGGGGGCAATCGTGGTCTGGAACCTGGCGATGTTGCACCCATCCCGGGTCTGCGGAGTCATCAATCTCAGCGTGCCATTCATGGAACGCGGACCGACCGAATGGGTCGGTTTCTGGGAAAGCCAGCTGGGTGGCGACTTTTACATCGTACATTTCAATCGCCAGCCCGGTGTCGCCGACGCGGTGTTTGCCGCCAATACCGAAAACATGCTGCGTAACATGTACCGTACCAACCAATGGAACGAAGCAGCACCCAACTTAGGCGACGGTATGCCTATCATCAATATGGCAACCGCCGAGAATCTGCCCGGTGAGTTATTGATGAGCGAAGCGGAGCTCGCAACCTTCGTTTCCGCTTTCGAACACTCCGGATTCACAGGTGGAATCAACTGGTACAGAAACTTCACCCGCAACTGGGAAACGACCGCGGACGTTGAACAGAAAGTGAAGCAGCCCGCGCTCATGATCTACGGACAACACGATATGGTGCCAGCATCTCCCAAACTCGCTGATTTCGTTCCAGACGTCGAAGTCCACACCCTCGACTGCGGTCATTGGATTCAACAGGAACGTCCACAAGAAACGAATCGGCTCATGTTGAACTGGCTGGCCACCCACTATCCACCCAATTAGCCTTGCTGAGGACAACCCATGACACTTATCAAAGGTTTGCACCACGCGGCGTATCGATGTCGAAATTCGGAGGAGACCCGGCGTTTTTACGAAGATTTCTTAGGTCTGCCCCTCGTCGATGCACTGGAAATCAACACAACCGCTTCCGGTCGCGATGCCAACGTGCTTCACACGTTTTTTGCCATGGACGACGGCTCGTGTATCGCCTTTTTTGAAGAGCCGGACGCGCCCTTCGAATTCGTGGACCAACGTGACTTCGACCTGCACATCGCTCTCAGTGTCGACATGGAGACCCTGCACGACATGCTGGATCGTGGCAAACGCGAAGGACTGGAACCCCGCGGAATCTCAGATCATGGGTTCATTCATTCAATTTACTTTCGCGACCCGAACGGTTACGTGGTGGAGTTGACCGCACCGATCGAAACGCAATCCAAAACTTCTCCGGAAGATCGCGGTCATCGAGCTCGCGAGACGCTCGAGCGCTGGGCTTCACGTTCGGGGCAGGTATCAGAGGCTGCGCAGGAGCTGTGACGATTGGTTAGAATAACTTAACCAGCGCGCCCACCAATCCACCGGACAACAACGCTACATTTGCCACCATTGTAACGATCATCCCTGGCCCTCGCTTCTGCGCATCGGACGTGTACGAGCGAAAGTAAACCGCACGCCCAACGAGGAATGCCACACCCGCGACAACGGCATAAATTTCATTCGCAAAATATCCCGCGGCAAAAAGAGACGGAATGAAAACGATCAGTTGTTCCAGCGTGTTCTGGTGCGCGCGGAAGTAACGTTCGAAGTTCTCATCCCCCGTCGTTGCCGGGGCGGAGATACCGTAGCGACCCCGCGCACTACCGACCGCAATACCAAAATACATGTACTCGATGAGCGCCAACATCGCGATGATGGTTAGGTACTCCATTGGATCTGCTCCTTTATTTTCAGGTGTTATCCGGCAGGTGTCATGAAGCTGCCTGTCGCTTCCGCCACAATCTCTTCGGTGTCTGAGCGTATGACCCGACCTTCGAGTATCGCCAGACGCCCCTTACGTTTGACGCAGCGACCTTCCAGGCGCACCGCGGTTCCCACAGGCAGTTCAGCCCGATAACGTACTTCCGCTTTCGCGGTGAAACATTGAATACCCTGTAACCACAGCCAGTTGGCCATGACATCGTCCAGAAGGCTGAATACGATACCGCCGTGCGTAACATTGTCATAACCCATGTGACGCTCTTCGGGCGTAAATTCGGCTCGACAGACATCGTCTTCAAGTCGAAACTCAACTTTGAGTCCAATGGGATTTTCCGGTCCACATACAAAACATCGACTGCCTTGGCGTTGCGTCATAACGCTTGAGAAACCTCCGCATTGGCAATTTCGGGTACTAACCGACGAAGCGGGTATGATAGCCGAGTTGTGTTCGAGTTGAATTTAATCCGCAGACGCTTAAACGATCATGAACCAGAATCGTTTGCGCCTGGAAACAATACCCGCGAGGCGGCGGTTGCCGTCATTCTGCGTGACGTCCTTTTGCGGGGGAACGGCCATGACACCGAGATGTTGTTCATTAAACGCTCAGAGAAAAAAGGGGATCCCTGGTCGGGGCATATGGCGTTTCCCGGCGGACACAGAGATCCGGTGGATACGGACCTCAAGGCGGCCGCCATCCGCGAAACCTTCGAGGAGATCGGCCTCGATCTTTCCCACGCCGACTACTTAGGTCCACTGGATCAGCAGCGCGCGATGCCCCGGGGACGACCCTTGAACATGCTCATCGCACCTCACGTTTTCGAACTTGAAGGCGATCCCGACTTCTCGGCCAACTATGAGGTGGATGAAGTGGTCTGGACGAGCCTGAAGCCCATGGTCACTGGCGAGTGTCATGATACGGAAACCAAACTCATGGCCGGTAAGCCAACGATATTCAATGGCTACCGACTCGAACGTGGGCACTTCGTCTGGGGGCTGACTTATAGAATGGTAAAGTCGTTCTTTTCGATGCTCGACCCTGCCTGGGAGCCACCCGCGGAACTGTAGCGCGCGGTTTTACCCCCTTCTAAGCTTTCAAGCCCTGATAATTGGCAATGGCGAGCCCCGCGGCAACGCTGGTGAACGGATCGTGTTCCACAACCTGGGCGGGAAATCGTTGATCCAGGATATTGCGTACCGCGGGGATCAGGCTCGAACCCCCTGTACGCAGCACGATGTCGATGTCGCAAGCCCTAAGCCCCGCTCGAGACAAGGTGTCATCGAGCGCCTGTTCGACATCCGTCAGCAGATCACCGATCAGCGTCTCGAAGTCTGCTCGCGTCAGGCTTATTTCCACATCGATCTCGGGAATATCCAGCACCGCTTCCCCGGTTTCGGAGAGTTCGGCTTTGAAGTCCTTAATGGCCTGGAACATCACATAACTCAAATTGTGTTTGATCAACTCCCGCAGTCGACGAAACTTGCGCGCGCCCGGCCCACCCTGTTCAATACAATCCATCACCGCGGTGGTGTATTTATTCTGATTCAGGGTATAGGTCACCGCCCAGTTGACCAGCAACTCCTCGTAATCCTCGAAAGGAAAGTGCGTTTCGATCTCCCGGTCCATGCCTCGGCGACGCCAGGTTTCCCCCTTCCCAAGCAAGGGAAACAGCAGCTTGCGGAACAGACGCTGATCTATGTGGTCTCCACCAAGCGCGATTCCATGGGTGGCTACCACGTCGAAGTGTCGACCCATCCGCCGCAGCACGCAGAAATCGAGGGTGCCGCCCCCGAAATCGAGGGTCAGCAGATGCTCCCCCGCGACGTTGGGATTGGCGTTGAGATAACTGACCGCCGCGGCAATGGGTTCCGGATAGAAATGCTGTTCCTCGATCCCCGCATACCGATAAGCCTCACCCAAACGGGTCAATGCCATGGAGTTCTTGTGTTCATAACGACCTTCGAAATTGACCGGATGGCCAAGATGGCCATAACTCAACTGGCCGACCTGGGCACAAAGTGTGCGCTGCATGTGCAACAGGATCGGGGTTATCAGCGCCACCAGTCGAAACGGGTGATCGAATACCATCAGCCGCCGTACCCGATGGTCACCGAGCAGTCGCTTGGTGCCGCGAAAAAGACGTCCCTGCAGGCCGCTGTCGGTCAGCGGCAGCCCATATATTTTTCGCGAAGTCGTTTCTATCGCCGTCATCTCGGAAGCACCCTGGTCGGCGAAAGTATGATCCTCGCCGATGACTTCCGGGATCAGCTCTACCGTGCGACCGGTATTGTCCCTGATATAGGAATCAATAGCGGTCTGGCCCGTTTTCGTCTGCAGTTCGCGATCGATGTAGGTCGCGGATGGCATAATGGGGTCACCCATCTCGAGCTTCACCAGCGAGACACGCTCTCCATCGAAAACCGCCACCGTAGAGTTGGTGGTGCCGAAATCGATGCCCACACCAATGCGCGCTCGCTCGCTCATGAGCCGGCCTCACTCACAGAGTTTTCCCATAGTTGCTGATGTAATCGGGCAGGGGGATGTCTGCGTTGAGATTCGGGCTCGGTATTGGCGCCAGAACCCGCGTCTGGAGCGGGATTACCCCAGCCCAGACATCACTGTCCAGATCACTTTCATCATCTATCGGTGGACCATCGCGCAGCTTTGCCGACGCTTCGTCGATCGGAATCCGCACGGCTGTAGTCGCCTTGATTTCCTGTGTTGTATGGGCGCGTACCTGCGCTTCGTGACCGGGCACGAGTGCTTTGACGAACCCGTCGAGAATGGCTATTCGTTCGTCTTCGGGTACCGGCTCACCGCGACCAAACAGCACCACCGAGGAATAATTCATCGAACAGTGAAAGCCACTGCGTGCTACCACCACGCCTTGCACCGACATGACCGAAAAGCACGCGAGCCCTCCGGCCTCCAGGTGCTTGAGCAGCGCCGCCTGGCGGTTGCCATGAAGATAGACATAGTTGTCCTTACGCATGTACAGGGTGGGGATAATCCGCGGCTCACCCTCTTCGACATAGCCCACATGACAAATTTGATTGGCATCGAGAATATCCGTGATAACGGAACGCTCGTAATTCCCACGGCCGGCATTACGCCTGACCTTCGTACGTTTACTCGCTCGGCTCATGTATCTCCACCCTGATGTAGGCCCTTTTTTCGAAGCGACCGGAAAGCTGTGCAAAAAAATCGGTCATCCTCATCAACCAGCCGTACTTCCGCCTGAGCACTTTGAGCGCGTGTTGAATTTCCGCGCCATCGGCAAGAAGCGTCGCTTTTGCCGTCAACCAGTCTCCGCTAACCACTCCGCGAACATCGCAGGGTGCCACCTGAGCGGTATCACCCAGACGCAGGCGTTTGACCTTCCCCGCATCACCGGCTGAGAACACGTAATAGACCTCTTCGTCCTCGGCAAACCATACCGGTGTGGCAACCATGGCACCGCTTCTGCGAAACGTTGCCAGGCTGAAATATCGCGCGTTGGCGAGTGAATCGTGCAAGCTCATCTACTTATGAAAAGTCAGGAAGTATTTCAAAAAAGCCAGGAAGTTTATACCCAGCGTGACCGTTTGAGTACAATGGACCTGTGAGTACCATTGTTCCTTTCAAGCCTTCGAGAACTCAGGCCAAGGCTAAACGCAAACTCAAGGCTCAAGGTAGGTCCCTCTGTAAAACCGGCTTTCACAAGTGGCAGATCGATCGGCAGAAAAAATTTGAAGTGAAGCGCGGCAAGCTGGTGACGACGCGCCGCTGTCAGCGCTGCGGTGTGACCAAGACCACGCTCGACTGAGCTATTTGCCGTTCAAGCGCTCGAGCTACGATGTATCGGCGCTTACCGTCGAAGCGATGTTACAGCCAACCCCGGTACCCCCCAGACCGCAATAACCGTTCGGCACCTTGGCGAGATACTGCTGGTGATAATCCTCCGCGTAGAAAAACGTCGGTGCCGGGGCAATTTCGGTGGTGACTTGCGAATACCCGGCGCCAATCAAGGATTTTTCGTACTGAATCCCGGACTGTTCCGCCTGGGCGTACTGTTCGTCATCAAACGTATAAATTGCGGAACGGTATTGGGTGCCCACATCATTGCCCTGGCGCATGCCCTGGGTGGGGTCATGGGTTTCCCAGAACACCTTCAGAAGTTCGCCGTAAGACAGCTTCATTGGGTCAAAAACCACCAGTACGACCTCGGTATGTCCGGTGTGACCCGAGCAAACTTCCTCGTAGCTCGGGTTCGGTGTGATCCCACCCGCGTACCCTGCGGCCGTTGTGAAAACACCGGGTGTCTGCCAGAAGTATCGTTCCGCGCCCCAGAAACACCCCAGCCCGAATACTGCGCGAACCAAACCATCCGGAAAAGGCGGCACCAGCGGCGTCCCATTGACAAAATGCCGCTCTGGCACCTTCATGGAGGTTGCCCTTCCGGGCAGAGCTTCGGCTTCGGAAGGTAATTGAACTTTATGCCCCAGCGCCATGTCTGACTGCCTGAAATAATTGAAAGCTCGAAATCATACCCTTCATCCACCTTCACACAAGTGCTATAACTCTCTCATGCGAATATTGTTTATGACTCTGGCACTCCTATTAACCCTGGGATGCCAATCCGCCCCAGTGAGCTACAGCGGTCTCGTTGACAAGATTGCCAACGAAGAACGGGTTAAGATCGCCGACCTCAGAGCAGCATTTTTCGAAAGCCCCGACCTGTCTGAGCGAATGCAACGTCTGGCCGAACTGGAAGAGCAAGCCCTGCAGATGGTCGCCGACCAACCTCTCAAACTGGGATCGATGGGTAGTGCCATACTCGATACCTATTACGGCAGTTTGACCGGACACTATGTACTTCAGCGATTTTATGAGCACGTAGAAGCCACCGAAGAAGCCACCCTGCACCAAAACTGGCTGGACCGAATCTCCGCTGATATGAATCGCATTGGCGACGGAACACGCGCCCGCCCGCTCCCAGCCGTGACGCCCGTCGAGGCACAAACATTCGTCACGATGCAAGGCTTGAATCCGGTTGGCTCCATCTACGAGACAAACGATGAAATGACATTCGGGATACTCATTTTAGGACGGCCCGAGGAGGGGGCCATCCTCAGCCAGCACTTCAATCTGGACGGGCTGTATCTTGCGGTAGAACGGGAACTGGAAAACAGTGACACCTCTCGGATCGCTTTCAACCCCTTCACGCTGATTGGCTACCTGGCGAGACGGGGCGATTCGGCGGCTCAAGCTTCAATAGGCGCGTTCCTCGCCTCCCAGAATCGTATGTCAGAGGCGACTCGATGGCTCAGGGCTTCGTCCCGCAAGGGCAATTTACTGGCCAACACGGAACTCGCCCGATTGTTCTGGGAGCGTTCCCGCAACGAGGAAGACCCGGCTCTCAAGGAGAGCGCGCTCGATGAGGTACTGCAAAACTATCTTCATGCGGTGGCACTTGGCTCCACCGATGCGATGTACGCGCTTGGCGTGCTGTACCTCAACAATCACTATGGGGAAGAAAACCAGAATTCAGGCGTACCTCTGCTGCAGCAAGCGGCAAACACAGATCACAGCGATGCCGCACTGTTTCTCGGGCACCTGTACTACAACGGCGACCTGCTGGACAAAGACGTGGCGCAGGCACGTTCGTATTACACCCAGGCAGCGGAGCTGAACAATCCCTATGCACGCCGCAGTTATGCGCGTTTCCTGCTGGATAGAACGATGGAACAACCATCCGATCCACGCGCGATAATCTGGCTTTCCGAACTCGCCAAGGAGCAGGACTCCGTGGCCATGTTGCTGCTGGGCAATCTCCACGCCCGCGGGGTGTCGGTCGAGCAGAACTTCCGCAAAGCCTTTAGCTGGTTCAAGACCGCCGTCAAAACTTCACCCGAAGACGCCGGGATCATCAACGAAGTCGCCTGGACACTGACCGTATCCGATATCGATGGAATGAAACGAACTCGATATGCGCTCAAGATCATGGACTCCATGATGAAAAGCGACACCGACGCCCAGCAGCGTCCCGAATATCTGGACACCTGGGCGGCAGCTCATGCGGCCAATGGTGATTTCACCCGGGCAATCGCCCTGCAAGAGCAGGCGGTCGAGGCGGCGGAAACGGAAAACAACGACGATGTGATCGACATTCTGCGAGAGCATCTCGAGGCTTTCCATAATGGCCAGAGCATCACCGAAGAGGCTCCGTGAAACCGGTCGCTAACCTCAAAACACACCCTTCAGCCCGCGACTTACTCTCACTCGCCCACCAAGTTCCTTGCATCGATCTGCGCGCGCCCGGGGAATTCGCCCAGGGTGCATTCCCCGGCGCCGTCAACCTGCCATTGCTCACCGATAACGAAAGAGCGCAGGTCGGTATCGCCTACAAAAACCGTGGCCGCCAGGCGGCGCTCGAGGTTGGACAGCGGCTGGTCGGAGACAGCCAACGCGAACAACGAACTGCGCTGTGGCTCGAGCACGCAAACGCTCATCCTGGCTGCTCGCTCTATTGCTGGCGTGGCGGCATGCGTTCGGAGATCGCGCAGACGTGGCTTGCGGAAAGCGGCCTGGACCTGCCTCGTGTCGCCGGGGGCTTCAAGGCGTTGCGAAAAGCCTGCCTTGCGGTGCTCGCAAACGCCCCAAAAACAAAACGCTGGCTGGTACTCGCCGGACGCACCGGTTCAGGTAAGACCAAACTCCTTCGGGAATTTGACACGGGCATCGACCTTGAGGGACTGGCACATCACCGTGGGTCTGCCTTCGGTGCTCGAAGTGAACCGCAGCCAATGCCCGTGGACTTCGAGAACCGCCTGGCGGTGGCATTCGTCCAACACCCTCATGACGTTCTACTGCTAGAAGACGAGAGTCGTAACATCGGCCGCCTGGCGCTTCCTGAGCCCTGGCATGAAAAAATGCAACAAGCACCCCTGGTGGTTGTCGATGCAACCATGGAGGAGCGCGTCGAGAACATCCGCCGGGAGTATGTACACGAGCCGTTGGGCGATGGTGTTTCAGGTGAAGAACTCGAGACGCGCTACCGCGATGCCTTGAACCGAATCGAGCGGCGCCTGGGTGGGTTGCGTCACCGCGAGGTGCGAGAAAAATTGCAAAAAGGTTTTGCCACAGGCGAACACGAAGCCTGGATCGAAAGGCTGCTCAGCTGGTACTACGACCCCATGTATGACTATCAACTGGAGAAAAAGCTAACGCGGGTGGTCGCTCGTGGAGATACCCGGGCCATGCGGAAGTTCATCGCGGATTGGGGTCACATCGCGGATTGGGGTCAGAGTAAAGTGCCAGGTTAACTTTCGCGAGGTGAAGGTAAACAGGCACCAGGCTCCTTCCCTTCGCGAAAGTTAACCTGGCACTTTACTCTGACCCCATTTTTCCTTCCCATTCAGTGATCGTGCCCATGAGGTCGATGACGAAATTCGCTGCAGCGAATCTCCAACGGCCCCGGGGATAAAACCCCTTTGTCGGCCAGTAGTGATTCCAGAGCTGCCAGAAAGTGATCGTAGTAGGCATAGTCTCCTTCGCCCTCGCGCTCCCAACCGGCGATGGCCTCGATCAGATACTCACGGAATTCATCCCAGCTATACAGGCCAGCCTCCGAGAGTGCCCGTGCCATGCCGAACACCCTGCCCTGCCAGGGCGCTTCGAATACGAGCTCGCCATTCGCCATGGGCGGTTGTTCAATTCCGCTGAGCTCTGAGATCATATCAGTGCGACCCCAATCATCGCGTCCCGCGAAACCCGCGCTGCCAACTCCTCTTCGCTAGCACTATCAATGTCCGAAGGTGGCTCGGGCAACACCAGGTACCGGATCTCCGCGCTCGAATCCCATACGCACAGTTCTTTCCCAGCAGCAATCTGCACGCCGAACTCCTCCAGAACCCGGCGCGGCTCGCGCACGATCCGGGAACGGTAGGCTGGATCCTTGTACCACTTTGGCGGCAAGCCGAGCACCGCCCATGGGTAACAGGAGCACAACGTACAGACCACCACGTTGTGTACATCCGAAGTGTTTTCGACCACCACCAATTTATCCACCTCACCGCCGCTGAACTCGAACTCGGCAATGGCGCTCGTTCCATCTGCCAGCAGGCGCGTTTTGAAGGCAGGGTCCTTCCAGGCTCGAGCCACGACTTTCGCACCATTCATGGGCCCGACCCGCTCATTGTATTGAACGATAACCTCGTCCACCGCGTCTTCTGTGAGCAACCCCTTGTCGATCAGCAGAGATTCGATAGCCTCCGCGCGGATTGATTGTTGCGAAGTCGGGTGTTCGTGTTCGCTCATTTCGTTCTCCGCTTTTGAATTACATTTTCAACAGATAGCTTTCGAACAGATCGATACGCACAACGACGCCGGGTTCCGATTGTTCCCCCCACAACTCGGCTCCGGAGAAAGCCACGGTATAAAGATGTTCCGGATTCTCTCCGCGACCGTGCGCATTGCTATCCGGTAACACCCAGCCACCGTGCCAGGCGCTGATTGTTCCTTCGCGCCCTCGTATATAGGCGGGTAACCGAGTGTGTCCGGCCGTGCCGGTTCCGCGCGTGTGCACCGGTTCACCAACCTGAAAGAGAGGTTCGGTGGGAAGCGGCCGGATGGCGCTCGGCTCTTCACTTTCATAACCAACTACATCGGGTTGTGCAACCGGGCGTGCCGCCACTCGCCAGTCGGTATCGGCACCGAGTTCGAGGGCTTTGCTGTCGATCTGCTGCCGATTCAGCACACCCGCTTCGACCAGCAGGTTTTCCAGCCCCCCAAGCCAGCGCCCGTAATAGCCATGACTCAAGTAAGCAATTGGATCTATCCGCTCGATTGCGTGGCGAAACTGATCGGTGTTCTTGAGCGCACCGGCAGTTCTCGCCGCCCGGAGAAGAGCGAATACTTTTGCTTCCCAACGGCCGTGAAATACCGGCTCGTTCTGCTCGCGGCGCACGCGACCAAAACCCTGTTTGCCACCGAGATCGTGAATGCCATCCATGCTGGTATCCTTTTTCTAGCCTGGATTATTCATGAACAAGCTACTGCGGCCGCCGATACTAGCGAAAACACTGTGCGTGCTCCCTACGGGTGCTCTGGCAGTTTGCACCGCAAACTGCAAAGCAACTCGCAAGCGAGTTGCCACGTGCTGTCAATGCACGCGCCCTTCGGTCCGCGCCACAAAGTGTTTTCACTACTCTGGCAGTTTGCTCTGCAAACTGCTTAGCAATTCGCATGCGAATTGCCCTCGACTCGACCTCGCTACGCTTCTTCATGAATAATCCAGGCCAGTCGCTACGCATCGGAAACTTCGCGCAGTACAGGTATGCCGTCATCCTCCTCGCCCAGGGTCATGGTGAATTGGTGGCTGCCCGCAACAACTTCGTGCTCTGCCCCATCCGGCATGATGACGAGGGCACTACAGTTGCACGGTATCAACACCTCGAGCTCGAACGCCACCGAATCGATGCTCCAGCGAACCTCAAAGCGGCCATTGATGCTATCGAAAGCCGCTTCGGCAGAACAAATGGAAGGGCCTTCGGCGAAGCCGATTCCCAGGGGCGGGCGTGGATGAATTCGCACTTTGCGATAAGCATTGTTGTCGACGGCGAGATCGGGATGCAAATCGATGCCGGCCATGGACGTGTACAACCACTCCGTCATCGCACCGGCCGCGATTCCCGAGTAACGTTCCCCCCCTTTTACCTCACCCGTGTCATCCCTACTTTCATCGGACAGGAGTGTCGCGCCATTGATGACCGGATGCAGCCAGCTGGGTGCGCTCGTCTGCAAGACGAGCTGATAAGCGAGATCTGTTCGGCCTTCACGCGTCAGCACATCCAACAGGAACGGGGCAACCACCGGATCGATGGACTGATGGTACCCATCACTGCGAATCCTGTGCACGAGCATGTCCAAAGCCAGCTTCCGCTCATCACCCTCGACGAGCCCATGACATAAAGCCAGTACGTACCCCGTCTGGGTGTCGCCCACCAGGCGCCCGTCATGGGTCACGAAGCGCTTACGGAATGCCGAGCGAATTTTCCCGGCAAGCTCATCAAAGGCTTCCAGATCACTCAACCTGCCGAGCACACCGGCAATGCGAGCCGCTCGTTTTGCACTCGCATAAAATACCGCGGTCGCCAGCAGATCTTCGGCCGAATCGTCACAGGGTCGAGCGAGGGGGTTGCTCGAAGGCTGCCGAATCAGATCCGGGAGGCGGTCCTGCAATCCGCGAATGAAGTCGACGATGACCGGATAGTACCGTTCCAGGGCACGCCGATCGCCGAACGTTCGATAGAGATTCCAAACGCCGTGGATGATGGCGTCCGACCAACCCGCACCGCCGTCCCCGGCAAGCATCGGCGTGCGTGGCAATGCTGGAACGGCAGGCGGAAAACCTCCCCCTTCGAGCTGCGCATCTTCCAGATCGCGTAACCACTTGCCGATAAACGCGCTGATATCCATGTTGAAAGCAGCCGCCGGAAGGAACGTCTGGGCAGGCCCGGTTTGTGCAAACCGCTCATCGCTTGCGATGCCGGCCAGAGGGACGCCGACAAAACTCGAGCGCTGAGTCCACTCAATGTTGTTCTGCAGTTTGTTCAGCAACGGATGATCACACCGAAATTCACCGGTGCTCTCGAGCGCTGTCGCAACCGCTATCGCCTCCACTTTCCGGATTCCAACCCTGTTGAATTCTCCGGATATCTCCAGATAGCGAAACCCGTGGAGCGTGAACTCCGGCTCAAATAGCTCTTCGTTTTCGCCGCCGCGAACGGTGTAGTTGTCGACTCCGGCATCAAACGGTGGAGCCAACTCCCCCTTATCGGTGATGTTCTGTGCATAACGCAACTTGATGTGGCTTCCACCGGGACACGACAACGAGACGCTTACTCTTCCGAGCAGATTCTGCCCGAAATCGTATATCAGCCGCTCGTTTCCCAACGACGCGACGCGGTGTAGTGGATCCGTCAGCGGCTGCAGTTTTCGAACAGGCCTTATGGGAGGACTCATACTGGCCACCAGTTGCAGCGACGGCGGATCAACGACGGTAACCGGGTGCCAGCCTTTGTCCGCATATTCCGGCGTGCTCCAACCCGGCACGTATTGCCGACCGTCAACACTTTCACCCTGTTGTAAATCCGAGTGCAGTATCCAGGAACGCTGCCACTTCCACTGGTGATCGGTGCCAATAACGAACGCGTTACCGGATTTGGTGGTGACGTGGAGTTGAGCGATCAGCAATGGCTGGTTGCCATAATTCTCACGGTCGGTATGAGCAAGTGAACCACAATACCAACCGTCACCGACGATCGCCCCCAACACGTTGTCACCCACAACCAGCAGCGAGGTTACATCGTAGGTCTGGTAGTAGACGCGCTTCTTGTAGTCGCACCAGCCAGGGGCAAGGGTGTCCTGTGATACCCGCTGGCCGTTGATCTCGGCGACATAGACACCGAGTGCGGTTATGTACAACCGTGCCTTGTGAATGTCCGTTCGAACTTCAAACGATCGGCGCAACAATGGTACCGGCGCGCCGCTCGCCCGGCTGCCCATGAGTGGCGCACCCACCCACCGAGCACGCCAGTCTGCGTCGTGGATCAGTCCTGTTTCGAACGACGCTGCATCGCTCCAGGGGCTCGGCAATCCATCACTATCGAAAGTGCGTACCTTCCACCAGACCGATCTGTCGGATTCGAGTGGGGACCCGGCATATTCGATGCCGTGCACCTGGCCGCTCTCGATCTTGCCGCTATCCCAGAGATCGGCTCCGTTGGCTTGCAACTTGTCGGGATCGCTGCTCGCAAGAACATGGTAGGCAGACTGAATTTCGGCGGGACGCTCGTCGTTCACCCACCAGGAAAGTCTGGGCCGAAGTTCGTCAATGCCAAGAGGATTAGTGAGGTACTCGCAGCGAAGCCTTACCGGCGCACCAAGCATTGCCGCTCCATATCCATGCTTCAGGCTAGCTTCCCCCACGAGCTGTCGTCAGTCTGACTGCAGACACATGCGTGCGCAAGCGCTGCTCGTGCACTGTCCATCCGCAAACTCGAGGATCAGCGAAACCGCGTCCCGCCAGCGTCGAGACGCGATGCCTGGGGTCGCGCACGGCAACGACGCAGGTACTCGCTCTGGTGGACTCGCCGGGCGGGTGCCCTGGAACGCCCAGCACGGCGTTGCACTTCGTCAACGCATCGACGGCTGGTTCCAAACCTGTTTCCCGGGCCATTGATCCTGAGTTTGAGGCTGCACAGAGCACTACGGAGTAGGCAGGTCCGCCAGCAACTCGACCGACAGCCTCACCACCTCGTCGAGCCGATCGTGGTGAGCCCAGTGCCCGGCTTGAGGGATATCCACGAGCCGGACGTTGGCGAAATGTCGCACGGTGCCATTCTGGCCAATTCGATGAGGAAAACCTTCACTCGCGTTAATGATAAGCACCGGGCAGGTGATGCGCTCCCACAAGGCGACAACCTCTTCTTCCGGAATGCCATACGCCGCATACGCGTGGGTATAGTTGTCATACTTCCAACTGTAACTACCATCTTCGTTCTGATGGCTGCCGTGGATGGTCAGGTGCCGAGCTTGTTCCTGAGACAAGTGAGCGTTTGCCTGGTGCATCCTCTCGTATGCCTCTTCGAGCTTCGGGTAGCGGCGCGGCTGGCGCCCGGCCAGATGGCGGTTATTATCGATCCACCCTCGAACCCTTTCATGGGCCGGTGCTCCCTCGAACCTCCCCGGCCACAACCCCACGCCCTCGATGATCACAAGTGCGGACACCGCCTCGGGATAAACGCCCGCATAGAGTGCCGCCAGGGTTCCCCCCATGGAATGAGCGACCAATATGGTGGGGGCCAACCGCGCCTGCCTGATAAGCTGCGCGAGATCGTATACATAGTCGATCTGATGATAGCTCGAACCGCGAGCCCACTCGGAGTCCCCGTGCCCGCGCATATCCGGAGCGATGATGTGATAGTCGTCGAGAAACTCTCGCGCGTACCAGTCCCAGGTACGGCAGTGATCCTGCACGCCGTGCACCAGTACCATGGTCGGTGCCGTGACGTTACCCCAGTCCAGGTAATGCAGTCGCAACCGCTGTGAGTAAAAGCTGTGGGAGGTCGGGTTTTTCTGCTTCATGTCGTATCGGTGTTGGTCGAATTCAAGTTTCACCCAGCAAGCGACCCGGATGGTCGCGGAACGTCTGTTGCAGAAACTCCATCAACGCCTGTACGCGGACAAGATTTCTAAGGTCCGGGTGGATGAACATCCACACGTCCTGCGTTGCAAACGCGTCCACACCAGGCAGACGAACCAATTCAGGGTCCGAATCGCCCAGCACGCAGGGTAACGACCCCATTCCCATCTCACCTCTGATGGCGGCAAGTTGCAACATCAAGCCGTGCACGCGGGCACCATCGGGCATCGTCCCGAAATACCGCGATTTCAATGAGGCTTGGGGGGTGAGACCAACTTGCGTGACGACACTCATATCTTCATTCGCAGCCGGGCCCGGGGCTGCATCCACACCTGAATCGGTTTCTATCCATCGGCAATCCTCAGGGTTGACCCAGGGATCTCGATCGCTCAGATAGCGATGGCTGCAATACACGGTAGCCGACAACTTTCCCAGCCGGCGTCCGATGAGATGATCCGGCGGGTTGTCAGTTACGCAGACACTAATTTCTACCTCGTGTTTATCGAGATCCGGGTGCTGATGTGACGGGATGAACTCCAGTCGTAATTCCGGATGACGAGCGCTGAACTCAGTAAAATCATGGCTCAGCAGATTTGCCACAAACACCTCCGCAATGGTGATTCTCACTGGCCCTGCCATGTCGGCATGACGATATTGCAGGCGTCGTTGAATCGCACCGAGTTCGGCCGCCACCTCGTCGACCTGCTGTATGACTTCAGCCCCTTCAGGGGTAATCACCAGGCCGCTGCGGGTGCGGGTGAACAATCTCACCCCCAGGTGGCGCTCGAACTGATCCAACCGGCGGGTCACGGTGGACGCATGCACACCGAGCAGCACCGCGGCTTTGCGAACCGACCCCGAGTGGGCAACGGCGGTGAAGTATTTGAAGTCATCCCAATCCACTCAGGGATCATAATGGTGTTGCGTTTTTGCAACAAGGTGCTGCGTTACTTATGGTTGCAATTTGTGTTACTTAAAGTAACATAGCATCTTGATCGTTGAGGGGTACCCGAAATTCCCTCCCCTCCCCTTCCTCGGGTACTCCTCCGTATCATCCCCTCCTAGACTATTTCTGGCAGGGTCGGAGATCTTGGATTTCTCACCCTGCCGTATTTTTTTGGGCGTAAGGTAAAACCTAAGCGGGCGGATCAGCCACGCAGTCTGGTGGCTGCGAGGATCGCCAGAACATAGAGAATCCCACCCAAACCCAGAGATAATCCGGGATCGGTCAACCAGGCAACCACCAACCAACCGAGCAGAGGACCGCACGCCGAGCCAAAATCCGAAGCCGTCACGTAACGAGCAAAAGCCGCGGAGCCATGGCGGCTCGCGGTACCCGCAACGCCCGCCTGCAAGCCGGTGCCACAGACGAAAAACAGGATGATTGCCAGCACGAACAACCCGAGAGGCGGTGCACTCGACGCCATTACGAGGGCAAGGCCACCAACACCGAGATAAACCATTGAGGCACGACGAACGCCCCAGCGATCGGTGGCGCCCCCAAGCCAGGGCGCAACGGCCGTATCCATCAGATAACGGATGCCGAGCAGGAGACCCGTCAGCGTCGCTGCGCTGAATAACCCGCCAGTACCCACATAGCCCGCGATGCTGGCACCGAGGGTGCCCATGACAAACCCCGGGCCGACCGCACCCAGAACAAAACCGAGAACCAACAACGCACCTGGCAAAACGCTGTCCGAGACAACGACACAAGGGTCAACCCGACCCTCTGAGCGCAGGCCTTTAGCCGCCAACGGCAAGCTCACGAGGCTGACGACGGCTAACATCAATACCCCCGCGGAAAAGCCGAACAGATCAACGAGCACCGCACCACCCAGCAAACCCACGACGGACCCTGCCCGCGAAAAGCCGTTATACAGTCCCATCGCGCGTCCCACGCGATTTCCAGCGATATCCACCATGACGTTCTGAACGCCTATGTGACGGATGAACGACCAGGCAAGCCCCCACGCCAGGCGCGCGGCAAGCAACAACCAGAAGTGGGTGGTCAGGGCGTACGCGAGTGTGGTGATGGCACCGAGGGCCAATGCTCCGAGGAACAAGGGCCGTTCACGCTCCGGCGTCGCCACTCGATGAGCCAGCTCATTGGTGAGCAAACGGATCCAACGGTTTGCCGACAGCACAATGCCCACCTGAATTGGCGTGAGGTGCAAGGATTCGTAATAAACCGGCAGAACCGCATAGAGCACCTGATCACCCAGCAGGGAAAATGCCGTTGCGGAACCGATAAACGCAACTGAACGATTGCGTTGAATCCAATTAGCCGTTTTCATCAGCGGTTGAGGAATATTCTCGAGCGCTACAGGATAATTAAGATGAGCTACAAACACATTCTCCTCGCCCGCGCGGGTCACATCGCGACCGTGACTTTCAACCGGCCAGACAAGGCCAACGCGTTGAATTTCGAGCACCTCGTCGAGATCGAAGACGCCGCGCTGTCCTTTCGAGAAGACCCGGAAACCCGAGTCGTCATCTTCACCGGCGCTGGCAAACACTTCTCTTCCGGCGCGGACCTGACCGATCCAGGGGACGCCTATCAAGGGCCGCTCACGCTGCGTCGGCGCCGGGCGAGAATCGGCGAACGCACCATCGACGCGCTCTACAACATGGACCAGATCACCATCGCAGCCTGGAACGGAGCAGCCATGGGCGGCGGTGCCTGCATAGCCACGGCCCTGGATTTTCGGATCGGCTCCGCCGACTGTTTCATGCAATACCCCGAAATCGACATCGGCCTGAATCTGATGTGGAAAAGCCTGCCCCTGTGCGTTCACCTTGCCGGGCCCGCACGCGCTAAACGTCTGGTCGTTGGGGGTGAGCGCGTTGTTGGCGAAACGCTGCTGCAATGGGGAATCCTCGATGAGCTCGTGCCCGGTTCAGCGCTACTCGAGCGAGCGCAATCGATGGCCGAAACTTATGCGGGTAAGCCGCCGGTCGCGGCGCAGATGATCAAACGCAGCGTCAATCAAATCGTCTCCGCGCTCGATCACGCAATCATGCATATGGACTCCGATCAGAATCTGTTGAACCAGGGGAGCGAAGATCGCAAGATCGCCATCGACGCCTATCTGAACAAGAAAGCCCCGACCTTCACCGGAAACTGATCCAAACTCACCAATTCAGCGTCGAACCAGGGTCAGCTCACCGTCCGCTTCGACCAGCTTTGGCAGGTTGCTCAAGCTGCAACTCTGCCCCGTGACGCAGTCACCGGTTCGCACATCGAATCCATAACCATGCCACGGGCAGATGACGATGCCATTTTTGAGCTCGGCCTTCGCAAGCGGACCAGACTGGTGAGGGCAGACCGCAGGATAAACGACAAGTTGTCCCCCCACCTCCGCCACTACATATTCACGCCCCCCTACCTGCGTCGTACAGGGTAACTGCAGGTCCGCGCGTCGACCCAGAGAAATTCGGCGCGACGCCGATTGACTGCCAACCTTCCCGCCACCGACCCGCGTGTCCAGCTGGCGTTGCCGCTCGACCATCATTGCAACATCTTCGTCGTACAGCGTCTGGTACAACCGTGTATAGACGAGGCCTACTTTTTCGCGCGCATCATCAACTACGTCCGGCACAAAAAAATCCACCACGATGTCCACTCGCTGTTCCGAAATCGGAAAAACGTGAGTCCAGATCTCCGCACCCTTGCCGCGACCTTCGAGATTGCGGGTGATCCAGCGGCGGCACTTCTTGTCCAACCGCAGCTCAATCAGGGCTTCGTGACCAACCTGATCGGTGGTCCAGGCCCGCCAACCCCAGGGTCCCGCGTCTTCACAGCGAATGTCTGTAAAGCTCAATGCATGCACATGAGGCAGATGCTCCCAATCCAGCGTATTTTCGTACATGCGCTCGAGACTGACCGGGAGCACGCGCCGATACGTGCCGACATGGGGTATGGCGCTGCCGGGAAACGGGGCGATTGTCGAATGATCTGGCATGGGTGGGTGCTCTCAAGCTAGGGAGGGACGCCTCAACCTACTGGAGAATGCACCCTAAGCGGTCACGGGCGAAGGATTCAAGCTCTTCAGCAACATTGACAAGCCGGGCATGATTCTGCTGTTATCGGGGTGGGGGAGGAACGGGAGAACACACAACGTGTATCCCGATTCGGAAAATCGGCCGGGTTTGACGACTCGGCCGTTTTTTTGTGAGGAAAACGGCTGAACTAACATCGTCGATAATCAAAAACCAGTTTTCCCCCGTCCACCTCTACCTTGAGGTTATCCGGGCCCGCTGTTTCATCGAGGAGTTCAAAACTCAAGCCCTCAAAGCGTATTCGACGCGGTCCGACTTCCTGCCACGGAAACTGCACCACTTCCTCACGTGTTTCCCACACTACCCTGTCTG
>Ga0114950_10001096_pt1 | contig 20070 bp, 11 predicted proteins | sample N075metaG_FD_83503 | JGI IMG/M metagenome (GOLD analysis project Ga0114950, IMG submission 83503) | Deep subsurface microbial communities from Kermadec Trench to uncover new lineages of life (NeLLi) - N075 metaG | ecosystem: Environmental > Aquatic > Marine > Ocean trench > Sediment | place... | reverse complement strand
GTAAAGGGCCTAAGCATAGTCCCGACGATTGAAACATCAAAATTACTAATGAATGGCAAAATGTTGTTCAAAACCATTCCCAAGGGAGGGGGCTTTGTGGTACTATATAGGGCCGAGGTAGATGAAGTTACACCTTTGATTGATTTGGGCAAAGATTTGAAATTTACTTTTATTATAAAGTCGGATGTAAATTCAGAATTCTTTAATATAACAGATCTTGATGAGTCGGTTTCAAAAGTGCATAGTTCAGCAAACATTATTTATTTCAGAAATGATCCGGCAACAGCCTCAGACGACCCGTCATCACCGGAACTAATTAATCATAGTATAATTGACAAAGTAAGAACTTCCCTTTTTACCTACCAATTTGAATTAAATTCAAATCCAGCACAAGTATTATTCAGAGTTACAGATGAATCCGGTAGTCCGATATCTGTAGGAAAAGAAGAGGATGGAACTCCCTATAACACCACTCTTACACTTTTCATTAGTGATTCTAATAGTTTCCAGCAACAAATTGATTTACGAAATAAATCAAAGGGAAAGTACACAATCACTATTAGGGATACAGGAGACACAACTACACTGAAAGAAGAAGTAATATATGTTGATGATCTTCTTGTACCACAGAAAATGGTGGGCGTCATCGACCTCGTATATGACACAGCCAACAATGAGATATATGGTAATACCGAGCAATACCAACTTGTTTTTGAAAGAAAGAATAGCATATGGAAATACTTGGTGGTAAATAAAAATAATAAGGTTGACCTGACGGCAAAGGATTTATCTATTGTTGATGAAGGGAGCGCCACAGGCCCATATGTTGTCAACACTTTTGCCAGGGAGGGAACAGAGCCTCATGGCAGTATAAGAATAAATGATCTTGACACAGTGATCTTTAAGTCAAATATTCCCATCCCATTTTATGAACAACCAAAAATAAATTTAGAATTAAGAACCAATCCTGGTAACGATAAGCTGGTGACTCATCTTCCAAATCCCGCGCATAGTGGTGTGATCAAAAAAGAGTCTGGCGACCAGTTGTCAGAAATATATGTTTTCATTTAAACCTAAAAATTAAAAACAATGGCAGATTTTAAAACACCGGGAGTTAATATACAGGAAATATCAACTCTACCTGCATCAATAGCGTCAGTGGCTACGGCTATCCCGGCATTTGTAGGCTATACAGAGAAAATGGAAAGAAATGGAGAGCCTATTCCTCTAAATAAACCAGTGCGAATTACTTCTTTATTAGAATATAAGGAAATTTTTGGTGGCGGTTTTGATGAATTGTTTGGAGTCACATTAGCTGGAATCTCAACTGATTTTGGAGATACAACAATTACGGTTACTCAACCGGCCAGCCTATCTCCATACCTCATGTATTATCAATTGAAAATGTTTTTCACTAATGGCGGCGGACCATGCTTTGTGGTATCTGTAGGTACATATATAGAGTCCAACCCCGGCCCCTCTGATATTACAGTGGCAAATCTTACAAGTGGAGTAAATGCATTGGAAGAAGAAGATGAACCTACAATTCTTATTGTTCCTGAAGCAACTCTCCTTTCTGTCATTGACAGGAAAACAATCAATGACATGCTTTTAGCGCAGTGCAATAAACTGCAGGATAGATTTGCCGTAATGGATGCGGTCGTTGTTCCGGGTAATACTGTGGCACAAGATGCCACAGCATACAGAGCCGAAGTGGGTAGTGGAAACCTTAAATATGGGGCAAGTTATTATCCCTCGTTAAAATCGAGTCTCGAAAGATATTATACAGAAGGTTCTGTTGTGATTGCTGATAACAGACCAACCGCAGGTAATGGTCCGTATGATTTGTGCACATTAGATATTCTTGCAGAGGGCGGTGACTTTGCTGTGGGTAAAATAGTGATAACTTCAATCACTGACCTTGCTGGTGATACATTTAATATTGATGGAGTACCCTTTGAAGCTGATGCTGATTTTCCTGTTGGCGCGGGTCCTGCATCTTCTGCAGGTAATTTGGAAGACGCCATTAATGCTGGAGGTAGTTCCAATTATACGGTTACCAGATCCAGCAATGTACTTTTAATACAGGCGACCACAGCAGGTACCGCCGGTGAATCAATTGTATTGACATATACCTCGACCGGCGCTGATGCAGCAACAGTTTCAGGATCCGGAACACTTCTATTAATTGATCCCGATAAAGAATTGGCCAATGCTATAAAAGCAAAATTGAAGACTAAACTAACACTTTATCCTTGTGGTGCTATGGCTGGAATTTATGCCAGGGTTGACAGAAACAGAGGGGTATGGAAAGCCCCGGCTAATGTACCTGTTTTAGGAATAACTGAACCGGAAATTTTAGTCACTTCCGAAGAGCAGGATGGTTTGAATGTAGATGCTACTTCAGGTAAATCCATTAACGCGATTAGAGTTTTTGCCGGTAAAGGAACCCTTGTCTGTGGGGCTCGTACATTGGCTGGAAACGACAATGAATGGCGCTATGTGCCTGTGAGAAGGTTCTACAACTTCGTTGAAGAATCAACAAAAAAAGCGACGGAATTCGTGGTTTTTGAACCTAATGACGCCAAAACATGGATAAGACTTAAGACCATGATCGAGAACTTTCTTTCCAAACTTTGGAGAGATGGAGCTTTGGCAGGAGCAACAACTGAAGATGCGTATTTTGTAAAGGTTGGATTAGGACAAACCATGACGGCATTGGATATTCTGGAAGGCAGATTAAATGTAGAAATAGGATTGGCAGTAGTCCGTCCCGCAGAGTTTATCATACTGAAATTCTCTCATAAATTACAAGAATCTTGAACTATATAGATTATTAATCATTTGATGAAACTTAAATAATTATAATTATGGCAAACAATACTCCAGGTGTATTTATTCAGGAAATATCTACACTACCTGCATCTGTAGCTGCTGTTGAAACCGCAATACCGGCGTTCATCGGACATACCGAAATTGCAGATAAAGATGGTGAATCAGATGTATTGCGGCAAGTTCCTACCAGAATCACTTCCATGTTAGACTACGAGAAGTTTTTTGGCGGGCCCAGTGACGAAGCGCTGATCATTACCGTAGACGATACCTATGATGGCGTTGATACGGAACCGGCAGTGTTAGCAGACCGCAAAGTAAAAGCAGTAAAACCGACCAGCATCAATGCTTTCAAAATGTATTACAGTATACAGATGCATTTTAGAAATGGAGGAGGACCGTGTTATATAATTTCAGTAAATGACTACGGCACCCCTCCTGCAGTAGGTGATTCAACCACTGTTACAAGTCTTATTGGAGGTTTGGCAATTCTTGAAAAAGTAGATGAACCAACACTCATTGTATTCCCGGATGATATGACCATTGTAGATTATAAAAATATTTATGATGCTGCATTAGCCCAGTGCAATAAGCTTCAGGACCGGTTTGTAATTATGGATGTGAAGGAAGAAACTACAGATCCTTTTGCTGACGCAGTCAATTTTAGAAACAATGGGATAAGCTTGGGCAACCTAAAGTATGGAGCTGCATATTACCCTTTTTTAAAAACTGCATTGAATTATGGGTTTAATGAGGATACACTGACATTCACACATACGAATGTATACATTGGTACCGGTACCCCTAATCCTGCAATACCGGCGGATAGTACACCAACAATAGCCTCCATTGAAACTGCAGATCCCAGTTTGTATAGAAGTATAATTGCTGAGACGAATAAATTATACATTGATATTGCCCCATCAGGCGCTGTAGCCGGAATTTATGCCAGGGTAGATAGCCAACGTGGCGTTTGGAAAGCGCCGGCTAATGTTGATGTGCGATCCGTCATTGGACCAACCAATAAAGTTACTCACGAGCAACAAGGTTCGCTTAATGTGGATGCTTCCAGTGGTAAATCAATCAATGTGATTAGAACTTTTACCGGAAAAGGAACTCTTGTTTGGGGCGCACGGACCTTGGCAGGAAATGATAATGAATGGCGGTATGTACCCGTAAGAAGACTTTATATATTCATTGAGGAATCGACTAAAAAAGCGACAGAATTTGTGGTCTTCGAATCAAATGATGCGAATACCTGGCTTAGGGTTAAGACCATGATAGAAAATTTTCTATCCAAATTGTGGAGAGATGGAGCGTTGGCAGGCGCCAAGCCCGAAGATGCATTTTTCGTAAAGGTAGGCCTTGGCCAAACCATGACCTCGCTTGATATTCTGGAAGGAAGAATGAATGTGGAAATTGGTCTGGCTGCTGTGCGACCGGCTGAATTCATCATTCTGAAATTTTCTCACAAACTACAGGAATCTTAAAAGACAATTCAAAATTGATAACTATAAAAATTAAAGATTATGGCAGCTAAATATCCAGTATCAGCTTTTCACTTCCAGGTAGAATGGGGAGGAACTAGAATAGGTTTTACAGAAGTATCAGGACTCTCTATAGAACTCCAAACGATAGACTATCGCGAAGGTAGTTCGTTAGAATATCAGGTTACTAAAATGAGCGGAATACCACAATACTCTAACATAACGCTCAAGAGAGGCATTTTCAGGGGAGACAATGAATTTTTCCAGTGGTTAAATGCGGTTAAAATGAATAATACCGACAGAAGGGAATTAACCATAAGCCTTTTGGATGAAGAGCATAACCCGGTTATGGTGTGGAAAGTAAAAGAAGCCTGGCCTAGCAAAGTAGAGGGGCCTTCATTGAACTCAACAGGCAATGAGGTGGCAGTGGAATCTATTGATCTTAGTCATGAAGGACTGACCATAGAAACTCCGTAACCGATGGCCTTGTTTTATCCACCAACTGGCTTTCATTTTTTGGTGAGGTTTGAAGGATTGTTATTGAAATATCCGGGCATTCCGGATATTGGATTTCAGGAAGTAGGAGGTCTGAATGTAGAGATTGGGGTAGAAGAATATCGTGAAGGAGGTGAAAATCGTTATGCGCACAGACTCCCCAATCCCGCAACATATCCGAACCTTACTATGAAAAGAGGAATGCTTATTGGATCCCAGCTTATGCAATGGTTTAAAGAATCAGTTGAAGGATTTCAATTCGAGGCCAATGATATTACGGTGATCTTGTTGAACCCTGATCACATTCCATTGCAAGCCTGGAATTTTATAAACGCCTGGCCTGTAAAGTGGTCCATTGAAGGGCTCAACGCCCAGGAGAATAATATAATGATAGAAAACATTGAATTTGCTTACCAGCGTTACCGGAGAATAGATCCTACATCAATTTTATTTTAATAAAGATAATTATGCCCATAGAAATTCGAGAGCTAATCATAAGATCTGTAGTTAACTCTGCAGATGAGAAACCAACAAGCAAAGCCAATGGCGCTAAAACTGCTTCTAACAATGGAATAATACAAGGCTTGGAAAAAGCGATTGAATTGATTAAAAATAAAAACGAACGATAATGGGTCTAAAGGATATTTTCTCAGCATTAGGCGGCTTAGAAAAATTAAAGATTACCGCTTTTGAGGACGATAGTTATAATACCTCCACAAAGACATATGTGGTGATGTATAATCCTACAGCTTATAGCTATGAAGTGAATCCAACATGGATTCCTGAAGTAGGAGCAACTCCGGACGCAAAAAAACTTCAATTCCGTGGCTATCAATCTGATAAAGCTTCTTTTGAGTTTTTATTTGATGCAACTGCAGCCTCTCCACCAGGCGAAGATAAACCGGGAGAAATCGACCTTGGTTATTTGGGTGATGCGATAGACAGGGATGCAATTAGCAATGAGAAGGTAAGCGCTATTGACATTATAAATGAAGATAAACATGTTGATAGGGCCATCAAGGAGTTTCTTGACATGGCGCAAACCATACAATCAGGAACCCATTCTCCAAACTATCTTCAAATCAATTGGGGAGCCTATCAGTTTAGGGGGGTACTTTCTAAGGCTACCATTAATTACAAACTATTTAACAATGCAGGCTTGCCCATTCGGGCAACTGTTTCTGCGCAATTCACCGAATCACTTGCAAGAGATGAGCAGGCCGCGGAAGCAGGAAGGACATCACCTGATCTTACACATAAAAGAGTAGTTAGAGCAGGGGATACACTCCCATTAATTGCCAACAGAATTTATGGCGATCCCGGGTATTATTTAGAGATAGCCAAAGTAAATAATCTGAAAAACTTTAGAAGAATTAAGGAAGGACAAAGTCTCATATTACCACCAATTGAAAAGTAATGGCCGTAGAAAGAACCATACCAACGCAGGCAAATACGAATGTAGCCACATTTAGAATTTTCTCTAATGGAGAACAAATACCGGAGACCATTGGAGTCAATTCTATTGTAATTTCAAAAAGTGTAAATAAAATAGCATGCGCAACGATTGAAATGTTTGATGGTAATGTGGCTATTGAAGATTTTGAACATAGCGCAGGTGCTTGTTTTATACCGGGAACTGAAATAGAAATAAAAGCCGGTTATCAAAGTATTGAAGATACAATATTCAAAGGGATTATCATCAAGCATGCTGTCAAGGTGATCACGGATCAGTCCTCCAAGCTCATCATCGAACTTAGAGATGTAAGTGTAAAAATGACAGTTGGACGAAAGAACAAGTATTTTGACGCGGATAGTTTGGATAGTGACATCATTGAGGAAATTATTGATGAATATGGACTGGATAAAGAGGTTGAGGCTACTAGTGTTACCCATAAAGAGATGGTGCAGTATTATGCTACGGATTGGGATTTTATACTCAGCAGAGCAGAAGTAAACGGTCAGCTTATCTTTGTAGATGATGGAAAAATTACGGTCAAAGCCCCTTCTGTCAGTGGCGATCCAATCCTTAATCTTCATTATGGATATAATATTTTTGAGTTTGAAGCGAATATGGATGCCCGGGATCAATATGCAACAACTAAAGCAACATCCTGGGATTCTGTAAATCAGGAAGTGATTGAGTCTGAAGGCGCTGATCCCGGATTAGAAGAACAGGGAAATTTATCTGGAAGTGACCTGGCCGATGTAATCGGCTTAAGCGAATGGGCGATGCAACATAGCGGCCAAATTCCTGATCAGGAAATGCAAGCATGGACCGATTCGAAATTACTGAGAAGCAGGTTGGCAAAGATAAGGGGGAAAGTCAAAATTATTGGCTTTAGTGACGTCAAGCCCGGAGATGTGATAGAATTGGGTGGTTTTGGAGATCGATTTAATGGGAAGGCGTTTGTGTCCGCAATTTTTCATGACCTCGCTCCTGACAAAAAATGGTACACCTATATTGAATTTGGCTTAGCTCAGCAATGGGTAGCTGATAAATATGATGATATTATTGACAAGCCGGCGTCTGGTCTCATACCGGCAATTCATGGAATCCATCAAGGAATAGTAACCAACATTAGTGATGATCCTGATGGGGAAGGAAGGATCCAGGTTAAAATTCCAATCATTAATCCTGAAGAAGATGGAATATGGGCAAGAATCACACGCCAGGATGCCGGATTGGGTGATGATGACAGCCCGAGAGGCTTGTTTTTCAACCCTGAAATTGGTGATGAGGTGGTCGTCGGTTTTTTCAATGATGATCCACGAGATCCTGTGATTCTCGGTATGCTGCATTCCAGTGCAAAACCAACACCTTATGAAGCGACTGAAGATAATTTTGAAAAGGGAATAATTACACGTGGCCAACTCAAGGTTACATTTAATGATGATCTGAAAAGTATAACGCTGGAGACTCCCAATGAAAACAAAATAGTATTGAGTGATGACGAGGGCGCTATTCTCATTGAAGATGAAAATGGCAATAAAATTCATATGAGTAGTGATGGCGTCACGATTGAAAGCGCTTCCGACCTTAATCTGATAGCATCGGGTGATGTGAATATTGAGGGGACCAACATCAACATTACAGCCCAATCTCAGTTTAAAGCTGAGGGTGGTGGAGGCGCTGAACTGTCAACAAGTGGACAAGCAGTGATTAAAGGCTCAATTGTCCAGATTAATTGAAAAATGATACAAGGAAATAACGGAACTACGAACTGAGAACTAAAAACTAAAAAATATGCCGGCAGCAGCAAGGATATTAGATACAACAAATCATGGAGGCACAATCATGGGCCCTGGCGAAGCAACAGTATTGATCGGCGGAATGCCTGCATGTGTAATGGGAGATAATCATGTGTGTTCCCTGCCACCTAATGCACATCAACCTACAGCAAGCCCATTCTTGCTCGGAAGTACGACCGTGTTGATTGGAAGCAAACCGGCAATTCGAGTAGGAGATACGTGTATTTGTGGAGCTTCTGCTGCAATTGGGGAACCAACAGTAATAATTGGCTAACTATAGAAAAAATGGATGAAAATGATTCCTTTTTAGGGCGTGGATGGGCTTTTCCGGTAACATTCGATAAGGGAGGTTACAGTGTCCGGTTATCTGAAAATGAAAAAGACATTAAAGAAAGTCTTATGATTCTTTTGACTACCACTATGGGTGAAAGAGTCATGCGGCCTGGTTATGGTGCGAACCTGGAAGATATGCTTTTTGAATCAATCAATGTTACCACTGCAACTATTATTATAAACAGGTTGAAAAGGGCAATTCTTTTCCACGAATCAAGAGTAAAAGTACATGATATAGATATGGTTCCGGATTTGGCTACTGGTTTGATTGAAGTCACCATTGACTATACCATTATTTCCACGAATTCAAGAACTAACCTGGTATTCCCATTTTATTTGAATGAAGGAACGAACATATAAAAAATGAGTACTAACTGTCATAGCAAAAATTTACTCAATAGAGATGGGACAAGCAGACAACAGCGATTGTTAAAGGCTTTGCTGCCTGAATACGTTGCGGTGGATGAAAGAAAGATTCAGGATCTTACATCCTTTGTGGAGAAATATGCATCGGAAATTCAGTATTATAATGCAAACAATGATAAAGCGGGTGACTGGGTAGAATTTTTCAACAAAGAGATTAGACCAGACCAGCAGACAGAACCTCATTTCGCCCTCTTTATGGGCTTTCTGCAACTTTTCAAAATTGCACAGAATGACTTAAATCAAATTACACGCAGGCATCTGGATTACTATTACAGAGATGTACTTCAGCTGGAAGAGAAACCGGCTGAGGCAGATCAGGCTTTTATCATTTTCAGTTTGGCAAAACACGTTGATCAGCGCCTATTGAAAAAAGGTGTTTTGCTAAAGGCGGGTAAGGATAGCCTGGGTGTGGAACGGTTATATAAATTGGACAGTGACATTGTTGTAAATACAGCACAGGTAGATGAAATTAAGGCGCTGTTTAAAGATTCCGAACATCGAATTTATTCCTCTCCCATTGCCAATTCTTCTGATGGAATAGGCGGTGAGATTGAAACGGTGGAAATGAACTGGAAAACGTTTGGAAAACCGGGATCTTTTTGGCCAGATAATGAAAGAAAGCAAGCTGAGATAGGATTTGCTTTTGCATCACCCATTTTGTTTTTGGCCGAAGGAACACGTGAGGTTACTGTCAGGTTAAAAGTTAAAAGCATACATGAGGTTAAGAATATTAATCTTCGGGATGTATTTAGGGTGCGCTTTAGTGGCGAGGAAAAATGGATTGAGCCTTTAATAGAAAATAATGAAAGTAGCGCTAGCGACGATGTAGCTCCGGAAGTAGTTGAGCGGATTTTATCATTTCTTAATAGTGCGATAAAGTGGCAGGATATTGCCGGGGTGGAACCTCAGGCCGGTCCCGTATTTGATGATCCGACCAAAGGGTATGGCAGCAAAATAGGAGGTTATGACATTGGTGAGACCACAGCTAAAAAAATTATCCAGAAACGAAATAGTTTGCTGCCTGCCGGTTTTACAACCCTTGCAGAAGTAAGAAGTGTAAGAGGTATAGGAAAGGATAAAATTGACGACCTGGCTTACACCTTTCGCAATGCACTTAATACTACCACAGTGGATGTGGCAGCAGGAGAAATTATCATCAAAAGAACAATACTAAAAGGACAAGAATCGATTGTTGCATACAATGAAGAGGTGCTATTGGAACCATTCAAAACCCAATGGCCGGTAATGAAAATTACGCTGGATATTGATCAGGATCCTTATGTATATGAGCAGCTTAAAAAATTAAAGATTGAAAGCGCTGATATTTCTGTTCATGTAGATGAGGTAAAGGAATTGGTCATTCAAAATGATCAATCTCTACTTGATGCCGGTAAAGATTTTCAACCTTTTGGGATCAGGCCGGTAATTGGCTCCAATTTTTATATCGGTAGTCGTGAGGTCTTTTCAAAAAAACTTGAAATGCTCAAAGTCAATTATGTGTGGCATGGTTTACCTGACGATGATGATGGCTTTGAAGACTATTATGAAAATTACATAGAATCTGGTTTTAATAATGAAGCCTTCAAGGTCAATGTGAGCTTATTGGATCAAAAAAACTGGATACCCCTGGAAACTGATGAAGATGCCGGTAATGCAAAAAATTTATTCGCCAATAATAATAGTGAGCCTCTTGATGTATTCAATTCTCTGGCAATAGTAAATGTTGAGGATCTTAAAAAAGTAAAAAGGGATATCGATCTGAAAGAGTTTGATGCTTTTGACACAGATACTAAAAAAGGATTTGTGAAATTGGAACTAACAGGAAAGGATTTTGGGCACAAAAGTTTTCAGGCTTCATTCACTAAGCAGGTTTTACTGGCTATTGAGAATACAGTGCCTTCTTCAGTTCCCATGCCCAATGAACCCTACACACCCCAAATCAAGGAGATATACATCAACTATGAATCATCAGTTCTTATTGACCTAAAAACATCACAGGATAAAGAGGAATTTGAAGATCGTGTTGAGCAGTATTTTCAAGTCGAGCCATTTGGAGTGGCTGAGCAAAAAACCATTCCGGAACCTCCTGCTGTTACCTTAACTATTGACTTGTTCCCACAAATAAATACCGAGGGCACTTTATATATTGGTCTGAAAGATTTTGATCCGGGACAGACACTGTCCTTGTTATTTCAAGTGGCGGAAGGCAGCGCCAATCCTGGCCTTGAACCCCAGACGATTGCTTGGAGTTATTTGGCAGATAATAAATGGGTGGCTTTTGATCAATTCGATATATTATCAGATTCTACCAACGGATTGCTAACTTCCGGCATTGTTAATTTTGATATTTCCAAAAAGGCAACAATTAATAATACCATTCTTACCAAAGATCTCCATTGGCTAAGGGCTACTGTACTAAATGATTCGGACGCTATTTCTGAAATGATTCAAATTACCAGCCAGGCGGCAGTTGTAAGCTTTAAAGATAATAATAATGATCCTGACCATTTAAAAGTTGCTTTACCGGCCGAAACCATAAGTAAGCTTAAGGTTGGAGACGCCTCAATTGATAAAATTGCTCAACCATTTTCATCATTTGGAGGTAAGGTAAAAGAACAAAGCAACGCTTTTTATACCCGTGTCAGTGAAAGACTAAGACATAAAAACAGGGCTATTACCATTTGGGATTATGAACGGTTAGCCCTCGAACAATTTGCCACCGTGTACAAAGCTAAATGTCTGAATCACACAAGATATACCGGAAAGATTGATGATTATTCTGAGCTGGCGCCAGGCCATGTTTCGTTGGTGGTTATCTCCAATGTTAGAAATAAAAATGCAATTGATCCTCTAAGGCCAAAGACCAGTTTGATCACGCTTACCGAAATTATGGAATACCTCATTCAGTTCAATTCAAATTGCGTGACGCTGCATGTTAAAAACCCGGTTTATGAAGAGATCCAGGTAAATTTCAATGTAAAATTCTATCAGGGATTTGATAATGGTTTCTATGGTAAAAAGCTGGAAGACGATATAAAAGCATTTTTGTCACCCTGGGCTTTTGAGGGTTCAGTGGAGTTGATTTTTGGCGGTAAGATCCATAAATCGATGATACTCAATTTTGTAGAGGAGCTTGAATATGTAGATTATGTTACCTGTTTCGATATGTTTCATATCGTAAAAAATCCAGGTACTGATGAAATCATATCCAAGGATAAGGTAGATGAAGCCGTAGCTTCTACAGCAGTATCTATTATAGGATCAGTAGGCCAGATAGAAAGTTATGGGGATCATTTAATTACTGTTCTGGAATCAGAAATATGCGATTGTGATGATAATGAGATTAAAACCACGGCGGCAATTGCTTCGGCAGACGACTGCCCTTGTGATGATGATCAGATGTTTGAAACATAAATAGAGCAATGATATTAAAATGGAAGTAACGCCAACAACAATATCGAAAGACAAGCCATCCATTAAGAGTATGGATTATGATCTGTTGCGAGAAGAAGGATTAAAATATATCCAAAAAATAGCTGGGAAAATATGGACAGATTATAACACTCATGACCCTGGACTGACCATATTGGAAGTGCTGTGTTACACGATTACAGATCTTGGATATAGGACATCATATGATATTAAAGATATTTTAACACAGAACCCCAATGATCCTGATGTTAAAGATATCAAGAACTTTTTTACAGCTGGAGAGATATTGCCTAGCTGCCCTGTTACCATCAATGACTATAGGAAGTTGATGATTGATGTGGAAGTATATGATCCATCTAATCCCGATTGCGATCAGGTCGGCGTTAAAAATGCATGGATAGAAAAAGCGCAAAAATCAGAAATTGATATATATGTCGATAAAGATAATAGTGAATTGGTATTTGACCCCATAAACACCGGTGATTTACCACTCGACCTTAAGATACTTCATAATGTTTTACTGGAATTTAACGATTGCCCCGCGTTTGGCGATTTGAATGAAAATAAAATTGATGATGATCTTACCATAATAGAGCACATTCCGGAACCCGAACTGGAAGGACTGATTATTAGGGTGGAAGTAGAATTTCCGCGATGGGATGACGAAAATGTAGATTGGAATGATAATGCCAGCATCAGAGAGGGAATTATTGATATTCAACTCGATTTTCTTAATCGGGGCGATAATTTTGATATAACCTTTGATGTGAATTCAGCAAATGAAGTTATTCTTTCAGGAACTAAAAACACAGCCTCAGGCCCGGATCCAATTGATGGAATTAATGAAATTTCTGTTCTGGTCAATGATTTTATTTACAACCTGACAACCGGTCTGATTGTAACTTATAAAAAGAAAATTGCAAAGATAATCGAGATTGTTGATCAGGTAAAAATCACCATGCATGCCAATAGAAATCTTTGTGAAGATTACTTGGCATTTAGTGCCCTTAGAATTGAAGAAATCCTTGTTTGTGCCGACATTGAAATTGAACCTGCCGCTGATGTTGAGAATGTCCAGGCTGAAATTTATCATGAGATCGGCAAATTCTTGTCGCCTACGGTAAATTTTTATACCCTGGAGGAAATGTTTGATAAGTGCCACGATCAGGAAACATATGAAATTAAATCCATTCAACTCGATGACAAAAAATTTACTGTTGAAGGGTTGTTGTTTTCTGATATTCCTGAGAAAGATTCAACAATTACCATTATAGGGTCTAATAATAATGATGGCGTCTATACCATTGCCGCCACCCGTACCAATCCGGAAAATGAGTTGTTTTATGATTTAATTGTTAATGAATCTATTCCTTCTGATATTCTTACAGAAGGAGAGGAACTCCGGCTGGGCGATATTCAGCATGAAAAATGTATGCCGGTAGAGCGCATCTTTGAAGGACCACGACTCAAGCATGGATTTATTGATGATGACGAACTTTCTAAAGCCGACCGGAAGAAAGTAATTCATGTATCAGATTTGATTCAGATTATTATGGATGTTCCCGGTGTGATAGCTGTAAAAAGCATCCAGATCGCCAATGTACCTCAAGATAATGAAGACGGCGCTATACCTTCACTGAGTGTAAAATGGTGTCTGAGCCTGGCCTATGAGCAGAACTATGTGCCAAGATTGAATATCAATGATTCTAAAATCACTTTTTATAAAGATCAACTCCCATTTCAGGCCAGGCAAATCGAAGTAGAGGAATTAATTGATGCATTGGAAGCCGGGGAAAGACCTCAAAAAAATGGTTTTCCATTAACAGATATCATTCCACCAAAGGGAGAGTACAAGGATATTGAAGACTATTACAGCCTGCAAAATGAGTTTCCACTTGTATATGGAATTGGTGAAGAGGGGCTACCTGAATCATCTTCATTAAGCAGGCCGACTGAAGCACAAGCAAGGCAGTTGAAAGGATATCTTATGTTCTTTGATCAGTTGATTGCCAATTATTTATCTCAGTTATCTCATGTGAAAGATCTCTTTTCTATGAATGCAGAGAAAGATGAATTTGGTAATTATGAAATAGGAAGAACATATTATACACAAGTATTAGCTGATATTGTACCTGAAGCAAAAGCGCTTTATGTGAATTTAGCTGATCATGAAGTCACACTTAATGAAATTGCAGAAAGCAGCGAAGATTTTGCCATTCGAAGGAATAAGTTTTTAGATCATTTGATCGCAAGGTTTGCCGAACAATTTGCTGATTATGCGCTACTCAGCTACAGACTCAACGAAGCTAAAGCATCTATTGATTTGATTGAGGATAAACTCGCATTTCTTAACGCCTATCCAAAATTAAGTTCCAGAAGGGGTAAAGCATTTGATTATAATGATTCATGCAATCTATGGCATGTTGAAAATGTTTCCGGGCTGGAACAGAGAGCGGCGTTGCTTGTGGGCGTGGACGGGCGAAAGGCTTCAACATTAAATTTTAATGCTGAATTTGTGATTTCCGGAACAGCTCCTTCTTTTGACTTCACCATAGAAAATAGTAATCCTGATGCGTTTATTCAAAATATTGAAAGCTACGAGTCAGAAGATAAGACCAAAGAATTACTGGAAAAGATCGTGGTTACCGGGGTATGCAAGGCCAACTATAGGATTTCGGGAGAAAGTACCGGGTCGTATTTTATCGAGTTATTATGTAATAATGAAGTTGTAGCTGAAAGCACAAAAAAGGATTTCACCGGCAATGCACCCGGTGAAGACGCAGATCAGGCTATTGATGCAATCATTGCCCTTCTCACCAATGAATTTTACAACAACCCCGAATCAAACAGACATAACCTGGCCTGTCCGCTATTAAACTATTTTAGTTATAGTATTTCATCTCCCGATATGGTGGCAGATCCGCCAACATATGAAATAAGTTATGAGCTTAATAGCATTGCTTTTGAAACTGCAGATCCCCTTCTTACCGGATTATACTCCGGTATAGGTGAAGGAAAAAGGAAGGTTGATGTTTTGAATATCGACCTCATTACCAAAACAATTACGGTGGAAGGTAATGTATTGGAAAACCTGAACATTGGAGATCCGGTTTCTATTTTCGGATCTGATGGAGGAGATGGGGATTACACCATTGATAGCTTTGTATTAAATGGAGATGATACAGATATAGTTGTCAATGAGGCCATCGCTTCAGATGCAGCTCCACTTGGCCAGCTGGGATTTAATGTCATATCTGAAGCTGAATTAACCGCAGAGGCTGAAGCTAAAGTGCATGACGTATTATGGGCAGTTGTTTATTATGGGGTGCGCGAGGATCGTTATTTATTTGATCCATTTCTGGCGCCTTATACTTCACCATACAAATTTCAGATAACAGATCCCGCGGGAAATATTATTGGTGAAAGTGTGGCTTTTGATTTTAATCAGAATGTTGCCGCCGAGATCATGGCAGTTACCTCCGGGAAGGTGATTGTTCAGAATTCAATGGCCAATGATAATGAATATGACATAGTTGCTACTGACCATAAAGGGCCCGATGTCGAGGTGCAGGTTTCTCCAATGCCTACATCCACTTTGCCAGATGGGGACTTGTCTTTTACAGAATCATTTGTAGTGAAAGGTGTGGATAAAGACCTGCATACATTTGTTATAGAGAGCGACCTGACAGACAAACTTCAAAATGGCAACGCCATAGAAATTTCTAACTCTACCGGTAATGATAACGAATATACCCTATTTTCTTTGTCATTTGATGGTACGGATACCACCATGATAGTCAAGGAAAATATACCCTCTGATATAGTTGATGGTGATTTATCATATACAAAAACATTTGTCATCACGGGAATCAATGGAGATAAGTTCCTGGTTAAAGGGGGTGCGGACGATAAGGCGGTGGAGGAGATGATTAAATTTTTAATGTCAAAATTCTTTGATCACGAAGGGCTTCATATTATAGAACATATCTTACTCCGCCCAAAAATCAATGAATTATTGTTTGTTGATTTAGAAGTAAACACCCTGAATGATACACTTGGCGATTTTGGGAATCTATCTTTTATCAGAGAATATGATCTTAAATCTGCTGACAGTGTAGCAAATGCTTTCATAATCGATGGGGATATCACCTTAGATCTTTCCGGTGGACTGGAGATCACGATACGCGATACACCAATTAACAATGGTCAATTTACAATCAGTTCTTTTTCATTTGATAGCACCAATACAATAATTGTAGTGGATGAACAGGTCATTGCAGATGTTGCTGAGGGAGGTGACGGCATTTTGTCATTTAGTACCGAAACAGCAATAAGTACAATCAATGCTTTAGAAAACAAAATTGTAATAAATGGCAATTTTTCATCTACCCTGGTCATTGGCGCTGAAATGGAGATCATTGATTCTGAGGATGAAATAAATGATGGCCTTTATACAATCATGAGTCATAATGATGTAGGTACGAATACAGAAATCATCATTGATAAAATAAAATCTTTAGTGCAGGATGCACTGTTACCTATCATTCTGGATGAAAACTGTGAATGTACGTTGGAAGATCCTTATACATGTATCGCTCATGTAGTACTTCCTTTTTGGCCCGGAAGATTTATAAATAAGGATTTTAAAAAGTTCTTTGAGAAGACCCTGAAATTAGAAGCTCCTGCACATGTGTTTCTAAACATATGTTGGGTGAGCTGTGCACATATGGCTGAACTGGAGATAAAATACAAATCCTGGCTTGTAGAAAATTCAAAGGAAAATAAAGATAAAGTGAAATTATCAAGGACCCTTGGCGAATTGATTGATATTCTTGGAAGACTTAGAAATGTGTACCCTGTAGGTACTTTACATGACTGTGATGAAGATGAGAACCTTGAAAACTCCATCATATTAGATAATTCAGTTCTGGGAGAAATTTAATAACATAAAAGCAATGAGCAACATAGTCAAATCTTACCCGGTTTTTGAAAGTAGCCAGGTACTTACCAGTACCCAGCTCAATCAGTTAGTTTCATACCTGGATCAACAAAACAGGCTTACCCGAGTAAAGCTTATAGGTATGGGTATAGTTTGCGGGCTTGAAGTTACTTTTGATGATTCGGGATCAGATACTGAAATAATAATTTCTAAAGGAACAGCCATAACCTCTGAAGGATTCCTGCTTACCCTTGGCGATTGTACAACATCGTATTTCAGACCTTATAATCTCCCCGAAGGTGTAGAATACAAACCTTTCGGGAATCCGGATCAGGATGTGACATTGTTTGAATTGCTCAAAGAATTGCCGGAAGATGCAACTGGTGTGGACGCTATATCTGATTTTGATGCTCAAACAGATTTTGCACTTAGTGATATGTTCGTGTTATTGTTTTTGGAATGCTTTGACAATGACCTGAAATCCTGCCTGGGTAAAACCTGTGATGAACAAGGACAGGACAGAATCTTTACAATCCGTAAATTATTGATCAGTAAAAGTGATCTTGATATAGTTCTTACCCGTTCGGGAAATGTAGGCGGACTGTATCCGGATAAGATAGACCTTCGAGATGTAGTGATGCCGAGAGCATTGTTTGATCCTGCCGAATTGCACAGTCAGGATTATACCGCCTTGTCAGAAAACTTCCGCGATACATTCAATAGTGGTGTTTATTCAACGCTTTTCGGAAATATGATTGACGACTTAGGGGCCTTATCAGATACCTATGACGTTTATGAGCCGTTGCTGGGTTCAATCTATGAATTCGAAAACCCATTTCAAACTTCAACGGTGGCAACACTAAAAAATACCTGGAAAGGATTTTATGAAGGAACATTAAGTCCGGGCCCAACATACCTGGGGATGCAATATTTTTATGATTTTTTGAAAGACCTCATATTGGCCTACAATGAATTTAGAGATGCTGCCTTTGATCTCATGGCAGAATGCTGTCCGGATTTATCTCTTTTCCCAAAACACGTAATGTTGGGAAAAGCAGAATCAACTAATGAAACCGCGGAGGAAAAGGATACTTATCGACACAAATTTGCACAACCACCCATCTTTAACAACTATAAATTGATGCTGGAGAAGACCATCTCTCTTCACAAGAGACTTGTGCTGATTGTTGAAAAATTCGACCTGGATTTGGTCAATAATCCCGGTGTTGGGGTGAAAGTACACATTACTCCCAGCAACGAAAAAAAGACTCCGCTAAGTCAGCGATCTATCCCATATTACTACAGGAGCCATGAGACATCAACAATAGTTGGGGAAGGTGACCTGGAGTATTACTGGGATTTTGACAATACACGGAAAAAACCGGCAGGAACGATGCCTTTGACCCTTAGTTATGAAAATCAAATTGATGATCAGACTTCAATCGGAACCAGGCTTGAAACGCCATTATTTTTTGATATTGATGATCATGACTTTTTAAGGATTGAAGGACATGTCAATAAAAATTATGTTGATGTGGTCAACGAATTAGACGACCTCAAAAACCAATTTAACTTACCATTTGATATCGTCGCGTTGCAGTTGGATACTGATTCAAGTGAGCTTTCAATTAATTATGATTGTGGTTTTGAAGACCTTCAGGAAGATTACTTTATAACCAGGGAAACGCTTTGTGCATGTGTAGATGATCTTATCACCTCAATTGATTACGCGTTAAAAAACCAGGACGATGTATTAAAGGATTATGCAGATAAGGATAGAGCAAGGATTACAGATAATTTAAATAAGCTTATAGAGCTATTGGACCAACTTTGTAAAAGCCTAGAGGAATGTATTAATGATTTTAATTTTATAAATTTTCAGGCCTTATATCAGGTAGTTTTAGAGGCGCTCGTCAGTTTATTTCTTGCAGATCCACAACTTCTTGATAGAATGCTTATAAGTAAAGAGGTGATTGATAAATTTTTGAACTTAGTTTTCTATGTGGATATTTTAAACGTGTATTATGGATTTAAAAGAAGAGAATTTTACATAAAAAAGACCGGAGTATTTTCCAATTACTTGCAGGAACATCGTGGTGTGGAACATCAGGCAGGTGTATATAAAGGAGGGACATTTATTTTAGTATATACTGATGATGAAGATGATCGCGTAATAGCAGACTTTAATCTTCCATATCTGTGCTGTGATAAAGCGCCATGCATACCACTATGTGATGATGAATTTGTTTTAGAATTACCTCTTTTCGCCAATCCGGATTTCGCTGTTACCCTGGTTGACAAACCTGTTGAAATTGAATTGAAAACCAATGATTTAAACTTATTTGAAAAGGATATTACAGTAAAGGCCGAAGATACTTCAGAAAATGGAGGAATAGTAGATTTACTATCCGAAGATGGACGGGTAAGATATACGCCTAAAGAAAAGTTTGTAGGGGTCGATACCTTTACATACCTATTGGTTACAGAACAAAGTGGTGAAGCCAAAGGTATAGTCACAGTTTTAGTTGAGGAGCCGGAAATAGATGAAGTTGAGGGATGTTATAGCAGGGACATTTTGTTTTGTTGGGGTATAAAAAATGTACAATTCGCTTTGGATGTAAGGAAAATTGGTTCACCCGATATGAACGAAGAGGAAATGGTAAACACACTTCTCATTAGTTTGCGCACAACCGCAGGATTTACAGACGATGAGATCAGATTTAATATTTTGGAATCTGGAGAAAGCAGACGAATCCTCCTCAATTGTTTGGAAATACCCAATGATGACAATACAAGCTATGAACAACTAGGCCAATTAATAATGGACTACCAAAAAGAGAATTGCGGGAGAATTATAATTGGAAATGTGGAAAGAGT
>Ga0114950_10001093_pt1 | contig 20095 bp, 17 predicted proteins | sample N075metaG_FD_83503 | JGI IMG/M metagenome (GOLD analysis project Ga0114950, IMG submission 83503) | Deep subsurface microbial communities from Kermadec Trench to uncover new lineages of life (NeLLi) - N075 metaG | ecosystem: Environmental > Aquatic > Marine > Ocean trench > Sediment | place... | reverse complement strand
GAGGCCGGGAGTCAAATGCGCTAAGAGGATAGACCCCAAGAAAATTTACCAAGAAAAACTGACAATGAAATATACGTGATCAATCAACGTTGATTGCCAATGCTTTTTGACACCTGTCCGTTTAGAATAGCGTGCATTGACTACCAGCCAGTTTGTAACACAAGAGGACTTTCAGTGAAAAACATTTTCCAGGGACATAGATCCTTCGCGCACCAACGGATCTTGGCCATTTTCGTCATTCTGCTCGGCAGTCTGCTGACAGCCTGTTCATCAGGACTGCAGGTTCGAAGTGAAACCGATCCGAATGCAAATTTCAGTCAATACACGACTTATAATTTCTTCAGCCCGATGGGTATCGAGAGTGGCTATAACTCCCCGATCTTCGGGGAAGAATTTCGCACCGCAATCAGTCGTGAAATGAACCAGAAAGGCTATAAAGTTGAAGATGTCCCTGATTTACTGATCAATGTCACCTTCCGTTCCGATGACAAGATCAAAATTACCTCCTATACGTCACCCTATATGTCAGGTGGCTATTACGGCAGGCCGGGCGGTGCTTATTATGGTTCAGCCGTGGGTGTAGGCATATCAACGGGGTCGAGGGCCACGAAAACCACCGAGGCTTCGATATTTATCGATCTGGTTGATTACAAACACCAGAGTGTGGTGTGGCAGGGTATTGCGGTCGTCAACGTCACCGACAAAGTCGCCCAGCAGTTACGCGATGCCATTTATACTGCGGTCAACAAGATGTTTATGGAATACCCGCACACTGCCGGCAACTAACATACCCATTACCCCGGTTGCGGCATGATTAAACTGCAACACGCTGAAGCGTATAAGTTTCAATGTCCTGGCTGCGCAGGTACTCATCGTAGCTGCCTTTAAAATTGACCACACCATCAGGCGTCATCTCAATCACCCGCGTTGCCAGTGAAGAAATGAACTCACGGTCGTGACTGACAAAAAACAATGTGCCGGGGTAATGCTCCAGTGCCAGGTTCAATGCCTCAATTGACTCCATATCGAGGTGATTTGTCGGTTCATCCATCAACATGATATTCGGCTTTTGCAACATCAGTTTGCCAAACAGCATACGTCCCTGCTCTCCACCGGAGATCACTTTGACCGACTTGTTGATTTCGTCCTGAGAGAACAACAAACGCCCAAGTGTGCCACGAATGACCTGTTCGTCGTCTTCCGGTTTTCCCCATTGCGCCATCCAGGTGTACAAATCCAGATCCTCGCTGAAGTCATTGCTATGGTCCTGGCTCAAATAACCGATGTTGGCGTTCTCAGACCAGCGACGCTTACCACTGTCCGCTTCCAGTTCACCCACCAGGGTCCGCAACAGGGTGGTTTTGCCGATCCCGCTTGCGCCGATAATCGCAACCCGCTCGCCCACTTCGATCTGCAAATCAAGTTCAGAGATGACCGGGTCTCCGCCATAGCCCTTGCTCAAGCCTGTAACTTCCAGCGCCTGGCGATACAGTTTCTTGTCCTGCTCAAAGCGAATATACGGGCTCACGCGACTGGAGGGTTTTACTTCGGCCAGTTGAATCTTGTCAATTCGGCGCGCACGCGAGGTTGCCTGTTTCGCTTTTGATGCATTGGCACTAAACCGACTGACAAAACTCTGCAACTCTGTAATCTGTGCCTTCTTTTTGGCATTGTCGGACAATAAACGCTCGCGCACCTGTGTAGAGGCCGTCATGTACTGGTCGTAGTTGCCCGGATAGATGCGCAGTTCGCCATAATCCAGGTCTGCCATGTGCGTACACACGCTGTTCAGGAAATGGCGGTCATGAGAAATGATAATCATGGTGCTGTTGCGCTCATTGAGTATCCCTTCCAGCCAGCGGATGGTGTTGATATCCAGGTTATTGGTTGGCTCATCAAGCAACAGGATATCGGGATCGGCAAACAATGCCTGCGCCAGCAGCACGCGTAACTTCCAACCCGGTGCCACCTCGCTCATCAGGCCATAGTGCTGGGATTCCGGAATCTCAAGACCGAGCAGCAATTCGCCAGCGCGCGCCTCGGCGCTGTAACCGTCGAGTTCCGCAAACACCACTTCCAGTTCGGCGACCTCCATGCCGTCCTCTTCGCTCATTTCGGCAAGGGAGTAAATGCGATCGCGTTCCTGCTTCACTTCCCACAACTGCTCATGACCCATGATCACGGTATCTATGACCGAATATTCCTCAAAACCAAACTGATCCTGCCGCAATTTGCCCAGGCGCTCGTCCTGGTCAATGCTGACATTGCCGGAGGTGGCATCGAGTTCACCGCCGAGTATTTTCATCAAAGTCGATTTGCCACTGCCATTGGCACCGATAAGGCCATAGCGGTTGCCATTGCCGAACTTGGCGGAAATGTTTTCAAACAGTGGCTTGGCGCCAAACTGCATGCTGATATTCGCGGTAGTGATCACAATAATTCTCGTCGCTGTGAGTATCTGACAGCCCGCTGGCAATTCAGATCGTGCATAAAAAAACGGCCAGTGCCTTTTCAGGGCATCAAGCCATCATGAAATATCCGGGTATAAAGGCCTCGGACAAACCGTTTGAACCATTCTGTGGCTCAGTGGGCCTTCAAAGAATCGTGCGTATGGTAGTGAAAAGCCTTGAATTTTTCAAGCAGAAAATCCTCAATGCGGGCTAGCCCGCATTCAGAGCTAATCTTTTTCAATGCTTTGGTTCAGGATTTGATTGCGAGTGCGATCCGGGCACCCAGGCTTGCGTTATTCAATATCAACTGAATGTTCGCCTCAAGGCTTTCCCCGCCACTCAATTCCTGCACACGCTGTAACAGGAAAGGGGTCAGATCCTTACCGGCTATTCCGCGCTCACTTGCCTCGGTGACGGCCCGTTCAACCATGCCATTCACGTCAGTTGAATCGAGCGCGAATTCAGCTGGAACCGGGTTGGTAACAAGCATTCCTCCACGCAGTCCCAATGACCACTTGGTTTTCAACACGGCCGCGATTTCTTCAGCCGAATCGAGGCGATAATCCACCTGGAAACCGCTGCGGGTCGCAAAAAATGCAGGTAACTCATCACATTGAAAGCCAACCACGGCAACACCCATCGTTTCCAGGTATTCCAGTGTCATTCCAATGTCCAGGATCGACTTTGGACCGGCGCACACAACCACGACATCGGTGCGCGCAAGTTCCTGCAGATCGGCCGAGACATCCATGCTGGTTTCAGCACCACGGTGTACACCGCCAATCCCACCGGTCGCAAACACACGAATGTTCACCATTGCGGCGATAATCATCGTCGCGGCGACGGTCGTGCCTCCAATGGCCTTATTGGTGATGATAAATGGAATATCCCTGCGACTGACCTTGCGCGCCCGCCGACCTGACTTTGCCAATGCCTGCATATCGGCTTCGCTCAGGCCAACCTTTATCCTGCCATCAATAATCGCAATGGTAGCCGGTGTCACGCCCAGGTCCCTGACGGCTTGCTCCACCTGCTGTGCCGTCTCCAGGTTACGGGGGAATGGCATTCCATGCGTAATTATGGTGGATTCCAGGGCCAGAACCGGCGCACCAGCATCACTCGCTAGCTGTACATCCTCACCCAAATCGATCCATTCCGACCATCTATGCACGCTGGATATTCTCCTTCATTGCAAGCAATGCAGCGGTGGAAATACCGGGCTTAACCCCATCTGCATGCGCCGCCCCGATCACACAAACATAGGGCCGGTTGGGTCGTTTCATCGTCTGAACCTGTTAAATGGCCAGGAAAAAGCTGGCCAATGTTGCAGCAGCAACCGCTCGCAAACCAAGGCGGGCAGCATCCTCACGCCGACCCGGTGCGATCGCACCCAAACTGCCAACCAGGACAGCAATTGACGCGATATTGGCAAAGCCACACAAGGCAAATGTAACCACCGCCTGTGAATGTTCGCTGAGGCTGTCCTTGATCTGCACAAAATCCACGTAGGCTACAAATTCATTCAGAATGGTTTTTTTGCCAATCAGGTTGCCAACAATCTGCGCATCGTCCCACGGAATACCCATCAACCAGGCAAGCGGGGAAAATAACAAGCCGAGCACTGCCTCAAAGGTCAGGCCGTCAAAACCAAACACCGAACCCAGCAAGCCAAACAAACCGTTTAATAGCGAAAGCAGCGCAATGAATGCGATCAACATTGCGCCGACATTCACGGCGATCATGGTGCCCTTTGCGGCACCATCAGCAGCAGCGGCGATCACATTGGTTGCGCGCTCTTCCGGTTCGTCCGTGTAATCCTCCAACACCGTGTTATCTGATGCGCCACCAGAAGTCTTGCTATCCGGATACAAGATTTTTGCCATCATCAGACCCGCAGGTGCGGCCATCACACTGGCTGCAATCAGGTAGTCGATGCGAATACCCATGGCGGCATACCCGGCCAGCATCGAACCGGCGACCGTGGCCATCCCGGTGACCATGATGGTGAACAATTGAGAGTCGCTGATCGAACGGATGTAAGGACGCACCACCAACGGGGCCTCCGCCTGGCTGACAAAAATATTGGCAGCGGCACAAAATGATTCAACCCGCCCGGTACCAATGATACGTTGGAACGCACCGCCGATTATTTTCACCACCCACTGCATAATGCCTATGTGATACAGCGACCGCCACCAGCAGACCAAATGCCGACGCGACCGTTTTTGGGCGTATCGCCCGCCTGTCTTTGGACAATGCCACAGCGACCGCGATCAAAGCCGCCATACCCAACAGCGAAATGCCTGGACCCATTTTTTTCTCCTTTTTTAATTGCCACCTGCGCATTCGTCGGATTCCGGCGCGGCGTTGGTTACGAGTGCGCTGTCACACCAGTCGTGCCAATACGCCGCTCATCTTAGCAGTCAATACCATTCACCCGAAACGTATTCGGCTGCTAGAATGCACCGATGGATATTATTGAAGTCGCGCGAGCGGTTTTGTCACTGACCATATTGGTGTTTCTCGCCTGGTGCATGTCATCGAACAAACGAATGTTCAACTGGCGCATGGTCGGTACTGGTATCGCCATTCAGTGTTTGCTGGCTGTGCTTGTGCTGCGAACCGAGTCCGGCCAATGGGCGATGAACGCTACCAACCGTGGTGTGACAAAACTCGTCGAAATGGCCAATGTCGGTGCAGAACTGGTGTTTGGCGAAAATTTCCAGGATCACTTCGTTGCTTTTTCCATCACCAGCACCATTATCTTTTTTTCATCCGTGATGGCGGTGCTTTACCACCTGGGCATCCTGCAACGGGTGGTGCAATTGATGTCCGCGGTGATCGTCAAATTGATGCCGGTCTCGGGTGCCGAGTCACTTTCCGCCTGCGCAAATGTGTTTATTGGCAACACCGAGGCTCCGCTGATGGTGAAACCCTACCTGGAGAAAATGACCCGGTCCGAATTGATGACGCTGATGACCGGTGGCATGGCGACGATATCCGGCGGCATGATGGCGGTGTACGTAGGCTTTGGCGCCAATGCCGGTTACCTTTTGACCGCTTCACTGATGGCCGCACCGGCCTCGTTGATGATCGCAAAGATCATCCACCCGGAAACAGGAACGCCGGAAACACTGGCCGGAAACCCGGTGACAATGAAATCCGAAGATGTGAATGCACTGGCGGCCTTGTGCCGTGGTGCGGCAACCGGTGTAAAACTTGCCATCAACGTATTGGCGATGCTGATTGCATTTATATCGGTTGCGGCCCTGCTGAATTTTTTGATGGGCCTGTTACCAGCGGTTGCAGGTGAACCGCTGACCATCCAGAGACTGCTCGGCTGGGCGTTCCTGCCGATGGCATGGCTAATCGGGGCGGATGCCACTGACGCCCACGCGGTCGGGCAATTGCTGGGTGTAAAAATGTTCTTAGGCGAGTTCCTGGCATATATCGACCTGGGGACTATGGCAGGGCAGATTTCCGAACGGTCCTATGCCATTGCCACCTTTGCCTTGTGTGGATTTGGGAATTTTGTCGCCATCGGCATCCAGATCGGTGGTATCGGGAGCCTGGCGGAGTCACGCAAAGACGATCTGGCCCGGCTTGGACTAAAAGCCATGCTCGGCGGCACCATCGTCACGATGATGACTGCAACAATCGCCGGACTGCTGCTCCGGTAAAAATTGCCGGGCAAAAATTAGCGAGTTAAAACCATCGGAATTATTCAACCGTACTGATAAATTTGCCAGCCAGGTGGGGGCCCGCCAGAACTGGCTCATAGCGGGGCTTTTCAGACTCAGCCAGACAAGTCGGTATACACTCAATACCGGTCTCCCAGTTGGGAGTATGAAAAAATACCAGTGATTGTCTCCTGCTGGGCACAGCGGATACCATCGGTGGGTTCACAACACGATGCAGGGTCGACGTCCAGCGATCATTCGTCCATCGCGCCATCAAGTCTCCAATATTGACAACAAATGTACCGGGTATTGCCGGAACATCCTGCCATTGACCACCACTGAAAACCTGTAGGCCGGATCTTGAGTTTTGCTGTAGCAATAGGGTCAGTGTTCCATAATCAGTATGTGCCCCGGCGCGTAATTGACCCGCTAGCGGTGGTTTTTCCAGGGCCGGGTAATTGATCACGCGCATCGCAGACATTGGACGGCTGAACCTGTCTGCGAAATAGTCGTGCGGCAGCCTGAGCGCCAATGCGAATACCTCCATTACCTGATCGGACAGCACGCGAATGTGTTTGAAATAACTTTCCAACGCATTTTGAAATCCTGCCGGTTGCTGCGGCCAGATATTGCGGGCGTTTACAAAAGCCGAAAATTCAGGCCGCATGTCTTGATCAACCACAGCACAAGGGGTGTCAAGCGGACCCACGTTGAAAGTTTCTTTCAGGTCAGGCGGGGTGGCATCACCGAGAGACTTCGCAAGCGACTCTGCTTCAATACCGTGATAACAATAAGGGTGTGCAAGTTCATCTGAAGTTGCAGTCATGCGGTTTTCCAGTGGACTGTCAAAAAATGCAATGGATTTCTGCCAGCATTCATCAATCACCCGTTCGGATACGCCGTGATTTCTTATGATCATGAATCCTGAATTTTCGCAAGCTGTGGAAACCTGCTGAACCAGCAGTTCGCGGTCTGTTGCACTCTTTGTAAAAAGTCCGAAATCCAGTACAGGGACGGCGTTTTCCTTAGCGATTGACATGGCTTTGAATGTCGATAAGGGTTGGGCGGTAGTCCAGATAGTCGTGTGCGATAGTCACAAATCCGCTTGACGACTCCAAAACAAGGGATGGATAACTTCGAACACCCATGCGATCCCTCAAAGCCAACTGTTGACGTAAATCTGATTCGGTTTTTTCAGAATCAAGGTCCCGCTCGAAACGGCCTTGCTCCATGCCCACGCCTGACGCAATTTCTATCAATGTATCCGGATTGGACGGGTTCATGGCGTTCAGGTAGTACGCCTTTTGAATTCCCTCGATCATCGCATCTTCATATCCCTGGTTTGCTGCTGCGATAACAGCCCGGCAGGCCTTGTAAGTATCGCGACGGGGCTGGCAGCGTATCCAGAAATCAAAATTGAATTCAGTACCCAGTCTTTCGTGTATCTGCCGCCAGTGGCCCTGTATCATTTCGCGCAAATTCAATGGCATCGGTTGATCATTGTCCGGCGCCAATCCACCCAGCACATTCTGCCACCCTATCGATTCCGGCAGATTTGCGCGTAATTGCAGCATGCAGGGTCTGTAACCCCAACACCAACTGCACATGGGGTCATGGACGTAATAAAGAATGTTTGAAGGCCCGGTCACTGGCAGATTGTATTACAGATGATTGGTTCAGCGAGTTAGAATGCGTTACAAATTGTTCCAGGGAAAATCACAAAAATGCCACTGACACGTCGCGAATTAATCAAGCTGTCGGTCACCCCGGCAATCGCTGCCATGACAGTGCCGGGTTTGCTTCAGGCAGGTTCAGGCAATTCCTTGTATGCAAACAGCATTATCATTGACGGCCTGGGCTTTCCGGGTGGCGCACCGGACGGCAGCGACGCCCTGCTCAATCAGGTGGAACTCGAACATATAAAAGCGTCAGGGCTGACAGCCATCCACCTTATGCTGGGTGCAATCGGTACCATGCCACCGCTGAGTGCATTCGAAAAGACCATCCGCGATATCGTTCGTTGGGATGAAATGATTGAACAGAACCCGGCTGTTTTGTCCAAAATCCGGGACGTTGCCGATATCCAGGTTGCGAAAAGCACTGCAGCGACCGGGCTGATTTACGGCCTCCAGGACGGCGTCTCATTCGAAGATGACCTGGGCCGCCTGAACGCGCTGCATCACATGGGCATTCGCGTTATCCAACCGACTTACAACCGGCGCAACCTGTTGGGTGACGGTTGTATGGAACCTTCCGATGCCGGTTTGAGCCGCGCCGGGTTTGATGCGATAGAGCGGATGAATGCGCTGGGGATCCTGGTTGATTTAAGCCACTGCGGGCGCCGCACTGCGGTCGACGCAATTTCCGCCTCAACACGCCCGGTGAGCTTCACCCATACCGGCAGCAATGCACTGGCAGAACACCCGAGGCACCGCACCGACGCGGAAATCAAGGCCGTTGCAGACACGGGCGGGGTGATTGGCATCTACATCATGCCGTACCTGGCCAAAGGCAAACAGCCGACCGGTGCAGATGTCATCGCCCACATAGAACACGCGATCCAGGTGGCGGGAGAAGACCACGTTTCGATCGGCACAGACGGCAGGGTATCGCCCACAGAGCTAACACCGGAATTCATAGAACGTTTCCGCAAGGGTACTGCCAAGCGCAAAAAACGTGGCATCGCCGCGCCTTTTGAAACAGAAACCGGCTACCTGTTTGCCAACGATCTCAATACGCCCCGGCGTTACGAAACACTGACCAATATGCTGCTGGCCCGTGGCCACAGCGAAGCCCGTGTGGAAAAAATCATGGGTGCGAACCTGGTTCGATTGTTTGCAGATACCTGGAGTGTATAAGTGTTCCACCCAATCGTTTTAATAAAGCTAAGTGCATGAACAAAATATCTCATCAAAAACAAGCAAGATTCCCCGACTTTTTTATCGTCGGTGCACCACGCTGCGGTACCACTTCACTCAGTCGCTATCTTACCCGCAACCCGCAAATCTGCTTTTCCAGACCCAAGGAACCTCACTACTTTGCCCGCATTGACGACACACCAAATACAGATGAACTAAACCGTGACTACCTGGACCGGTGTTTTGCGCATTGCAAGCCGCAACATCGTAGCTTGGGGGAAGGCTCGGTATCTTACATTTACAGTCGGGAAGCGATTGAAAGAATACTACATTTCAACCCCGATGCCCGCTTCATCGTCCAGATTCGCAATCCGCTCACGATGCTGCCGTCGTATCACCTGCGCATGCGATACCTGCTACAGGAAGATCAATCTGATTTTGTCCACGCGTGGCGATTACAAAGTGCGCGTTTACGTGGCGAACAAATCCCCAAGCGCTGTTTCGATGTCCGGGTGTTACTGTACAAGGAGATCGCGAGTTACGGAGCCCAACTGGATCAATTATTCAAACTTGCAGGTCGCGATAAGACGCATGTAATCGCACAGGACGACCTGATCAAGGACCCACTGGGCGTATACAAAACTACACTGGAATTTCTCGGTGTCGGCTACGACGGCCAAACCGTGTTTGAAAGACGTTTTGCCAGCAAATTGTATCGCTATCTGTGGTTGCAGCAACTGCTGTTTGCGCCGGTAACAAAAGGTGGAAAGGTGGTTGATATCCTGCAACGCCGTGCTCGGAAATACAACGAAGATGGCAGCAAGCGCAAGAGCCTGCTGAAGCGGTTGGCGTCCCTGAACAATGTACCCACGTCACCGGATCCACTGACAGCGGAGATGACAGATATACTGCGGGAATCACTACAACCTGACGTGCTACATTTATCCCGACTACTGGATCGCGACTTCAGCTTTTGGCTGGAGCCATGATGCCTGGTCTAATTCCGCTCACCAGGTCGCGCTGATCACTCGGTTACAACAGCGATGCGTATTGCTTCCAACTTGATCTTCGCGGTGTTCAGGTAATGTTGTAACTCACTGGTTTCATTAAGCAAATAATCGATTTCATCCTGACGAATATTCGGGTTTACCCTTGCCAGTGCCTGCAAGCGTTGTTGCTCTGCTTGTTGCACAGCGTGCATCTGTGTGACCGCTGTATCGATAACGGACTGCTCCTCCACGGATGCCAGCAGTTCCGCACATTCAATCATTGTGACGATTCGCTGGCGTGCATGGCGGACAAAATCCTGCGCCCTGTGCCTGCGCACCTTTTGCGCCAATTTATTGAAAACCCTTTCAGAAAAAATTTCACTGAGGTCGTTTTTCCGTCCATCGACAACTTTGCGAATAATGGTCAAAGGTAAGTAACGGTACAGTTGTAACGCAGGTGGCGCGGTGCAGCTTATTGTAAATACCGCCTCCAATAAAATCATTCCGGCTTTAAGATGCGGCATCTTGATAGTGCACAAAGCGCTGTTGCCAAAATCCCCGCTCATCACGAGGTCCATGGCACCGCTAACCATCGGGTGTTCCCAGGTCAGGTAGTGGATGTCCTCACGCAACAGCGCCATGTCACGTTGATAAGTCGCTGTCAGGCCTTCTTCCGGCAGCGCCGGGAAACTGTGTCCGAGCATATGCTCACCCGGTCGCAATACGATGCTGGCTGCAGTGTGGTACTCCTGATCAATGCCAAACTGGTCAAAAACATTTTCCATATAGTTTGCCAGGTCCAGCGTTCGCTCTTCCTCCTCTATCGCCGCGACGATCAGACCGGCGCGACCAACATCAAAAGAGTTCAACTCCAGCAAACGGTCGCGACCATTGCGCAATTTGTCCGATAACGCAATCGAACCAGCGCGGGTGTGTTGCAGCAAGTGGTCAAGCGCAGTCTCATCTGCAGGCTTGAGCAGACAATCGCGTAGCTCCTGTTCAAACTGTTGATACAGACTCTGGCCAATCGCGCAGGTGTGCTCAAAAGCATCAACACCTTCGTGGTACCAACGCAGCAGCACCTGCTGGGCGCTGCCCGTGATGACCGGTACATGCAGCTCTATTTCATGCCGCTGGCCAATTCTGTCCAGGCGACCGATGCGTTGTTCGAGCAGATCGGGATTGAGCGGCAGATCAAATAACACCAACTGGTGAGAAAACTGAAAATTTCGTCCTTCGCTGCCAATTTCCGAACACACCAGCACCTGCGCACCCTGCTCTTCATCGGCAAAGTAGGCCGCCGCCCGGTCACGCGCGACCAGTGACAGGCCTTGATGGAAAACCGCGGAATGCACGCCATGCTTCAGACGCAGAAAAGCTTCCAACTCGAGCGCGGTTTCTGCCCTGGCACAGATAACGAGGATTTTTTGGTTGCGCCGCTGTTGCAAAAAGTCCACCAGCCATGCAACCCTTGGGTCCAGTTTTAACCAGTCTTCACCAATAAATTGTTCCGGTCTTAGCAAGGTCTCCAGGCCGTTTTCAAGTGCGAACGCGCTGGCGCCATCTGCGGTATATGCATCGGCTGCGTCTAACAGGTGTTGCATGAGTTTGCGCTGAGGAAAACCCTTGACCGAGTTGCGTGTATTGCGAAACAGCACCCGACCTGTGCCATGCCGGTCCAATAGTTCACCGACCAGGCGATTCAGCATGTCTGCGGGGCTGGAGGCACCACTATTCAATTCGTCGTTTAATTTTTTCAGCGCAGTTGCACCAAGAAATTTTTCCAGTGCTTGCTGTACCCCATCAGTACTTATTTTTTCCGCACCATCGTGCGCCAGTAGTTGCTGTACCAGCGTGTTCACGGGTGCATAGCGCGCCTCTTCCTGGATAAAACTGTCGAGGTCGTAATAGCGCGCAGGGTCGAGTAAGCGCAATCGTGCAAAATGCCCTTCGATGCCCAGTTGCTCGGGTGTCGCAGTTAAAAGCAATAATCCTTTGGCTTTTTTTGACAGCGTTTCTATGCACTGGTATGCCGGACTGGCCTGGTGGTCGGACCACTGCAGGTGGTGGGCTTCATCGACAACCAGCAAATCCCAGTCAACCTCCGCCGCCTGTTTCATGCGATCAGGCTGATTGACCAGGAAATCCAGACCGCACAGCACCAACTGTGCACTTTCAAACGGGTTGCCCGGTTCTGACTCGTCCAGCGCCAGGCAACGCTGTTCATCAAGGATCGTGAAATGCAGATTGAAACGCCGCAACATTTCCACCAGCCATTGATGAATCAGGCTATCCGGCAGCGCAATCATGACCTGCCCTGACCGGCCGGTAATTAACTGTTGGTGGATGATCAGGCCCGCCTCAATGGTTTTACCCAGACCCACCTCGTCGGCCAGCAAAACGCGTGGGGCATAGCGTGTTGCGGTCTCACTGGCGATATACAGTTGGTGCGGCAGCAACTGTATGCGCGCGCCAAGCAAGCCCGTCACCTTTGATTGTTGCAGGCGGCGGTAGTGACGAAGCGTTTCCACACGCAGTTCGAAAGCCTTGTTTTTATCAATCTGGCCTGCAAACAGGCGTTCCTGTGGCTTGCTGAACTGGACAAAACTGTCCAGATCCAATTCGGACAGCTGCATGTGTTGCTCGTTTTCATCGAGGCCGGTGTAAACCAGGCAGCCATCGTGTTCCTCGACGCTGCTGATAAGCATGGCCTGACCCTCGATATTTCGGACCTGCTGGCCGACCTCGTAACGTACACGACATAATGGCGCAATGTCTGTTGCGTAGGTGCGTTGCTCGCCGGCAGCGGGAAAACTGAGCTTGACCCGGCGATTGGCAACCTCAAGCACAATGCCGAGACCCAATTCAGATTCGGTATTGCTGATCCAGCGTTGGCCGGGATGGAAAGAAAGCACAGTCACAGACTCACCCGGTTCAGAAAACAGCAATTAATATCGAAACTCGAAACTGGCACCAAATATTGGAGCAGGGTCATAGTCACTCTCTTCCAGGATCACATTGTCCGCGTCCTTGAGCTTCAGCGTCCCACCGACTTCGACGCCGGCAAAAACAGAAAAGTTTATCTTCGCATTCGGTGTTAGCCTGGCAATGAACACCAGCGGTATGGACTGGTCTCTGCCAACCCCACCGGGCGCAAGCCCTTCATTGTCCAGACGGAATTCAACGTCCTCATAACGCCCGGCAAGGCCGAGAGACCAGTCATCGTTTAGTTTGTAACTGAGTGTCAGACCGGGTCCCTCTGAGGATGCCAGCCCACGGCCTGTCGACAGATTCCAGCGTTCGTTGATGTTCCAGTCGATAGCCAATATCGGAAACACCCTGGTGCCGCTTTCAAGCCGTTGAAACACACCGATACCGGGCCCGATTGTGAGGTTCTCATTAATCCGCCAGGCGGCAGCGGCATATACCCCAAAAGTGCGACCATCGCTTGAACTGGCTCCTTTCTCGTGATTCAGTCGCAGCGAGGGGATTACAATGATCGAGCCGGTTTCGCCAACCCCGAAGCGCCCTTTGACCGATACCCGCGCATGATCAATTTTGTCCCAGGGCTCACCCCCTCCAAACGCGGTCAGGTCGTTGAAATCGTAGCTGGACTTACCGCCACCAACAGACAAACCCAATGAGGTACGCGGGTTCCATCTGTAGTCGACGCCGACGCGGAAAAACCACCCATCAACCGCAAACCCACCGGTGCCATCTGTCAAATCGACTTCAGATTGGTGAACACCGACACCGTCTGCGCTGAAAACAAACCGACCCGTCTGCTCCTGCTGCGCCATTGCCGGCAGTGTGTAAAGCATGCATAAAAACAGCAGATATATACCTGGAACCGCTGGGTTGATGAACCTCGGATAACGCGAATTTTTTAATAATGACAACGGCTGGCTTCTGTGTGATTGTGTTGGTGTCTAAGCCTAACGGTGTTGCTGCTCAATTGCCAAAACAAATCGCTGAAAAATGCTTATCCGGTACACCATCAGGAAATTCATTTGACCCGGCTTCAAAAGTCACCCGCGTAATAAACCTCGACCCGGTTGCCGTCGGGGTCATTTAACGCAAACAAGGTGATGAAATCATTTTCGACATAAGCCGTTTCAAAATCCTGGCCTTCGGCTTTAAGCTGCTCGAACATGTGCTTGACTGCTTTCCGGGATTGCTGGCGAAACCCGAAATGCATGCGCTGACCCTGTGCCTGGTCGGGTTTTGCCGGACCAATCACGAAATCCATACCGGAATCATCACGCAGGATCACGCCAAAATCTTCCTCAGTCAGTTCGGTGAGACCAAAAACTTCCTGGTAAAACCGTTTGGATACTGCGACGTCATTGACGAGGATATGTAAATGTCCGATCTGCATGCGACCCCCGGCCTGATACGGCAGCTTAATTGTCAAACCGGAAGCATACTTCAAGCACCGGTGATTACGCTACGGGCCCTTGCTTTCAGCCACAATAACCCGGGTATAACTGGTCAAGGGCATGATCTCAGACATGGTGCAACCGAGATGTATTTTTCCGCCCGGCTTGATACTGTGCGTTGCATCAGATTCCCTTGCCTTTCCTGCACGCATCGCTGTGGTTCTCACCGTAACCGAGTAAGAATTGTTTTGGTCAGAATTTTGCAGGTAGTCCAGTTTACCGATCTTTTCATGACCGCATTGACCTTTCGCCGTTACAGCGTTGACAAATTTTGCCGAGTTTGCAAACAGCGAATTTGCAAAAACCAGTAGCATTGACAATAAAAACAGATTGATTAACCATGGCTTACGATTCATTTCGACACCTCCGATAAAGTGACTGACCATCGGTTTAAGTTTAGGTCACGACAGTAACGTTGCCAAGCCCGTAAACACGACTCGTCCGGTAAGTGCTTCTCTTTGTCCGATTGGCCTGATATGGCACGCGCAAACCGGTACGGAGGGCTCCCAATAAGTAACGACTTTCAAACATTTTTGCGGTTTTGTGGTATTTTCAGGTATCAAATCCAAAAAATATTGGAATGGATGCGTATGTCATCTTTTTATAACGAGTTAAAGCGACGCAACGTAGTGCGTGTCAGCGTTGCCTATGTCATTGCTTCATGGTTGTTAATCCAAGCCGCCGGCGTGCTGGAACCTGCCCTTTTACTGCCCGACTGGGTTGACCGTGTGGTAACGGTATTCCTGATCATCGGCTTCCCCATGGTGATCATCTTTGCATGGGCATTCGAATTGACACCGGACGGCGTCAAACTGACAAAAGACGTTGACCTTGGCGCATCGATCACCTCGACCACCGGCAAGAAACTTGAATATTTCACCATCGGCGGGCTTTCACTGGTGGTGGTCTTCTTCGTGGCCAAGGAATTCTGGCTCAAGGACGCCGAACCGCTTGTTCAGGATCCTGTGGTGGTCGAGCAGGCAAGCGCCGCTTCAATCGCCGTTTTACCATTTGCCGATTACAGTGAAAAAGCTGACCAGGGTTATTTTTCCCGTGGCATCTCTGAGGAAATCCTGAACCTGCTGGCCAAGACCAATGGGCTGAAGGTAGCCGCACGCACCTCGTCATTTGCGTTCGCAGACAGCAATGTGGACATCCGTGAAATCGGCGAAAAACTGGGCGTGGAAACCATTCTCGAAGGCTCGATCCGCAAATCAGGACAAACTATTCGAATCACAGCACAGTTGATCAACATTGATGACGGTTATCACCTGTGGTCGGAAACTTACGACCGGGACTATAGCGACATCTTCAAAATTCAGGATGAAATAGCCGCGGCCATCCTGTCCTCCCTCAAGGTCCATTTGTTGGGCGAAACCGAGCAGGTCGTGGTATCTGAGCGAACCCAAAACCTCGACGCCTACAGCACTTACCTGATTGGCAAAGAGCGCATGTCGATGCGGCAACAGGAAGATATCGAAACCGCCCGTGACAAATTCCAGCAGGCGATTGAAATCGACCCGGACTATGCACCGGCAAGGGTGGCGCTGGCGCACACCTGGCTATTGCTGGAGAGGGAAGAGTTTGGCGAGGCCGACAAAGATGAGGTTGATGCAGTCGTACTGCCACAACTTGAAGCCGCGCTGGCGCTGTCGCCTGACTCGGCTGAAGCCATCGCCATCCGCGGCCTGCACCATTTTCAACGCTACCGTTATCAGCAGGCGGAAAAAGATTTTGACCGGGCACTCCAACTGAACCCCAATTACGCGCTGGCCTATTTATGGCGTTCACAAGTGTTTTTTGAACAGACGCGTTACCTTGACATGCTGGCCGACAAGGAAAAGGCCTATTCGCTGGACCCGATGTCATTGGATATCAGTTCGGAACTGGCTTACGACTACGGTTCTTTCTGGCGCCCGCGTGACGCCGATCGAATCATTAAACGCATGTTCGAATTACACCCGGATCATCCCAGGGCTTATATGGCACTGGGTGCCAATCTAGGTGCGCATGGAAAAAATGCAGAAATGGCGTTGATGCTGGAAGAAGCATTGGTGCACCACCCGGAAAATGAATTGTTCCAGACCTGGCTTGCCTGGGGCCTGTTGCAAATCGGTTTATTTGATCAGGCAGAAGCCCGCGGCATCGATGAAGTGAACTTCATGATCTACATGGACCAGGGCCGACTGGAAAAAGCCAGGGAACTGGTCGATAAAGGCCTCGTCGAGGATGAGAAAGACTGGTTGGGCTATTCACGTTTTTACAATTGGAACTTACGAAAAGAAATGGGTGACCAGCCTTTCAAAGCGGCGGTTGCCAGGCAAATTGCTGCGCTGGATGTAGACAAGGTACCGTGGCGCGAACAGTGCCGCCCATACCATATATTTGCGCTGCGCGAAGCAGGTGTTACAGACGGCGTGGATTCAATGATGGACAACTGCCGCAAACGCACCGAAGAACGCGTGAAGGCCAAATACCTTTGCCCTTGTACGTGGTTTAACCTGGTCCTGTTTGCCACGCTGGACAACCGGACCGATGACGCCATTGTGCGAGCAGAAGAATGGTTGGTTAAGGGTGATTCATTCAGCCTGCTGCGTAACGACCCGGTCATAAAACAGTGGTCTGATCGCCCGGAATACACGGATATTCTGGCCCGCAACGACGAACAGGTCGAACAGCAGAAGCAAATTTATTTCAGCGGTGTCGCTGCCAGGGATGCTGCAAACCAGCAGCAGAATTCAGAAACACCCATCGCGCCGGCTACCAGCGGGTAGATCAAATAGTCAGCCACTCAATTCCAGCCTGATCAACCCCGGAACAGTCAAAGCGGGTAAGGATTTCATATGAAGCGTGATCACCACATAAAATGGGCCGGTGGGCTCAGATTTATCGGCACCGGCGGCAGTGGCCATAGTTTGGTCATAGACAGCGACAAGGAAACCGGCCTGTCCCCAATGGAATTGCTTTTGCTTGCCACCGGCAGTTGCGCCTGCATCGACGTGGTGATGATCCTTAAAAAAGCCCGCCAGAAAATCATGGATGTGCAAGTCGAGGTTGGCGGAGATCGGCGTGAAGAGCTACCGCGTTATTACACAAAAGTCGAAATGCATTTCATCGTCAAGGGGATCGACGTCAAAGAACACCATGTAAAACGCGCCATTGAGCTTGCGATGGAAAAGTACTGTTCTGCGTCTGCACAAATGGCTGCACTGGCGACAATTACAACCAGCTATGAAATTATTGAGGCCGGTACCCCTTAAATGATCACCGGTAGTGCCTGAATAAGGGCTTTATGTTGCGCACCGGTAAATACCAGATTTGTTACGCAGCTTTAAACATCGCAATTGACATACATCACCAATTTACTTCAATCAACCCACAATCGTATTGAGAATCATTCTCATTTGCATTACCATGCACTTCATTGCTTTTTCTGATTGATAATGAAGGATAGGTTCAAATGCGTACAGTGCGAAAAACGGCTTGGTTCCGGTTTGCTGGCCTGGTCACCCTGCTACTTGCCAGTCCAGGCATATTTGCTCACGAAAGCAATGAGGAACTTCTGCAGAAACTGGAATTTCTGCAACAGCAGATTGATGAATTAAAGCAGCAACTTGGTGAGTCTCAGCAAAAGAACAGTGAAACCGAAGCAAAGGTTGAGGCGGTCGCTGAGGTTCTGGATGCCCAACCAGGCCAGCAACCGACGATGCGCAAAACCACCATCGGTGGATACGGCGAATTGCATTACAACAACCTCAATGCAGATGACCCGTCTTATGACCTCAACCAGGTCGATTTCCACCGTTTTGTGCTGTTTTTTGGCCACCAGTTCAATGACAAGACACGCTTTTACTCCGAAGTCGAAATCGAGCATGCCTTTATTTCCGACAGCGGCGGTGATACACCCGGTGAAGTTGAAATCGAACAGGCGTTTATCGAATTTGACCTGCAACCCGGCCTGCACGCCAGGGCCGGCCTGTTTTTGATTCCTGTGGGCATACTCAATGAAACCCACGAGCCCCCGACCTTTTATGGCGTTGAACGAAATGATGTTGAAAATATCATCGTGCCAAGCACCTGGTGGGAAGCAGGTGCCGGGATAAACGGTCGTCTTGCTATGGACTGGGACTGGGTAGTTACCTTTACCTCCGGTCTCGAAATACCAACCACCGGCAGCAACGCTTTCAGGGTCCGCAGCGGCCGGCAAAAAGTTGCCAAGGCGCTGGCCAATGATGGCGCAATCACCGGCAGGTTGCGTTACCTGGGCATCGCGGGCCTGCAGGCGGCATTGACCATGCAATATCAGTTTGACCCGTCGCAGGTGTCAGGCGACGGTCTGGACAGCGGCACCCTGATCGAGGCACACGTCGATTACCGGCATAAAGGCTTTGGCATACGCGCGCTGTATGCACGCTGGGACTTTTCCGGCGACGCGGTGGAAGCGGCGGGTGCCGATGTCCAGACCGGTTGGTACCTGGAACCAAGCTACCGCCTGAATGGCAAAATTGGCTTTTATACCCGTTATGAAAATATTGAAGCCGCCCGTGACCGGGATAATTTTGACCAATGGGAACTGGGCATGAACTGGTGGCCAACTGAAAGCGTGGTGATCAAATTCGACTACCGCAATCGTAACCACAAGCTGAAAGACGAAAGCGGCAGGGATTTTGGCGGCTTTGACCTGGGCCTGGGCTACAGCTTTTAAAGCGATGACGGCGGCAAAAACAATCCTGATGGTTGTGCTCGTAATCGCAGCACCATCGCTGGCATCAGCAGCTTCGGTTTACGAGACCAATGCCGAATTCATTGATCGCGGCTACAATGGTTCACCACCAGAACCTGCGGTGGTCTGGCTCAGCGGCGAAACGAAGACAAGGGTGCATGAAATTTTGGGCCACAATTATCCGGCCTTGCGTGTACGTTATTGGTGCAAAGCCGGTCGCAGCGCGTGGATTCTTGACGAAATCGGCAAAGAGCTTCCGATCACAGTTGGCGTGATCATCAACCAGCAATACATCTCAAACCTGAGTGTGCTGGTGTACCGGGAAAATCGTGGCGAAGAGGTCGCAACGCCAGCATTTACCGATCAATTTGAGCACCGCTCATTGGCTGACGACGGCTCTCTTGACCAGTCAATCGATGGTATAACAGGCGCAACTTTATCGGTGCAGGCGCTGACCCGGTTGGCATCGATGGCGCTCTATTTACACTCAGTTTCCGGTTGTTACGATGGCTAGAAACAATGGCTAAGAACAATGGCAAACCTTCATTTGTACGCCGCTGGCACCGCTCGCTGGGTGTTGTTGCAGCCATATTTGTACTGTTCATGGTCATCAGCGGCCTGGCGCTGAACCACTCGCATACGCTGGGCCTGGACAGAAGCCACGTCTCACAACCCGCCCTGCTCAACTGGTATGGGCTCGACGGACCGCAACAGTTCAGCAGCTTTGCGTTTGGCGACAATTGGCTGAGCATGGCCGGGTCGCAACTCTACTTTAATGACGAATTCGTGGCGACGATCACGGATGCCGTGACCGCGGTCAAACAGGGCGAGATACTGATTGCTGCCGGCAGCGAGGAATTGCTTTTACTGGACAACAACGGAAACCTTATTGAACGGCTTACCTGGAACACGGTAACCAGGGGCAGGATAACCGCGCTGGGCCTGCTCCCCAACGG
>Ga0114950_10001092_pt1 | contig 20099 bp, 23 predicted proteins | sample N075metaG_FD_83503 | JGI IMG/M metagenome (GOLD analysis project Ga0114950, IMG submission 83503) | Deep subsurface microbial communities from Kermadec Trench to uncover new lineages of life (NeLLi) - N075 metaG | ecosystem: Environmental > Aquatic > Marine > Ocean trench > Sediment | place... | reverse complement strand
GCAGGCATCCCCCACAATGCCGGCGCCGAGAGCGCGGGAGCCCGACCCAGGCTAGCCAAGCGGTCAAGCGTCTGGCCACCAAGGCTAGCCTGGGTCGGGCTACCGTGATGTGGGGGACGGCATTGTGGGGTTTGCCTGACCGCGACGACATCTCCCTGTTGTTCCGGCAGATCTACAACGTCGGCGTGCTGTCGTTGGTCATCATCGTGCTGTCGGCGTTTTGCATCGGCGCAGTCCTCGCCCTGCAGTTTCATACGCAGCTTGCCCGGTTCGGTGCTGAGGATTTGGTCGGCCTTGGTCTGGCTCTCGTGTTGTTGCGGGAACTCGGGCCGGTGGTCACCGGGTTGTTGTTTGCTGGCCGGGCGGGATCGGCGATCACCGCCGAGATCGGCTTGATGAAAACGACCGAACAGTTGTCCAGCATGGAAATGATGGGGGTCGATCCGCTGCGCCGGATCGTAGCGCCGCGGCTTTGGGCTGGCATAATCAGCCTGCCTCTGCTCACCGCTGTATTCAACGTGGTGGCCATCTATGGCGGCGCGGTTGTCGCAGTCGAGTGGCTTGGCGGCGATCCCGGTGGGTTCTGGACCGGGATGCAGGAAACCGTTCAATTGTGGGACGACGTTGGCAAAGGCATGTTGAAGAGCGTCGCCTTTGCCATAGTTATTACATGGATCGCGGTGTTTCAGGGTTACGATACCGAACCCACGGCTGAGGGCATCGGCCTGGCGACGACCAAGACCGTTGTTGCGTCTTCGGTGATGATACTAGCCATGGATTTCTTGCTAACACTGAGCATGTATGGAGACTTCAACTAATGCACATGCGAACCATAGAGATCAGCGTAGGTGCTTTCGTCCTGGCCGGAGTTCTCGCGTTGATATTTCTGGCGGTCAAGGTCAGCGGCGTCAGTCTTTCCAGCGACCGGTCCAGCTACATCCTGGTGGCCCGTTTTGACGACGTTGCGGGGTTGCGCCGCCGCGCGAAGGTCAGCATGGCGGGGGTCACTATCGGTCGAGTCGCCGGAATCGAGGTGGACCTGCGATACGGTGAGGCCATCGTCACGATCGAAATAGACGGTGAAGTCGGTGGATTGACGACAGATACCGGAGCCCAAATTCTCACCGAAGGCATACTGGGCGCTCGCTACGTGAACCTGTTGCCGGGGGCAGACGAGGAAGTGCTGGGTGACGGCGACTACATTATGGATACACAAGGAGCCATGGTACTGGAAAACCTCATTGGTGATTTGGTCACCCGGTTGGGGGCATCTTGATGTCGCGGTGCACAGTCATCGGATTGTCATTGTCGTTCACTGTTCTAACCACGTTTTCGGTGCTGGCTGCGGAACCCGCAAGCGTCGCGGTGAGTTCTCCGGACGCCGTGGTCGAGCGAACTACCGATGCCCTGCTGAATTTGATCGAGGAGTCGCAGGCGTACGTGAAAGAAGACCCGGAACGGTTCTTCGTCGCGGTAGAGGCGTTGCTGCGGCCGGTGGTAGATTTCAAAGGTTTTGCCCGCAGTGTAATGGCGGCTCACTACAAAGACGCCAGTTCAGATCAGCGCGAGCGGTTCGCCGAGGCTTTCAAATGGGGTCTGGTGCGTTCTTATGCGCTTGCGCTCACCGGGTTTCGTGATGGTGAGATCGTCATCGTGCCTTCGCAGCGACCGCCGCGCAGCCCGCGCCGGAAGAATGTGAAGATGGAGATCCGCATCAACACCGGCGAGGTTTACCCAATCGTCTACTCGATGGCGCAGGGCAAGGACGAGGCCTGGCGAATGCGCAACATCATCATCAACGGCGTCAACATCGGCCTCACTTACCGCAGCCAGTTCTCAAGCGCTGTGCAGGATGCGAAGTATGGCGGGAGCCTGGATGCGGTCATCGATGCCTGGGCCAATTTGCTGGCGGTTGATGAGGAGGACGATGCGGAGCAAGCGGATGCTGCAAGCGCGCCGGCTGAAGAATCTTGAACGTTGCGCCGTTCGAGCTGCCCAGAGCGGTCTACTTCGACAGCCTTCGTGAGGTCCGCCAGGCCGGCGAGTTGTACCTGGATCAGAGCATGGCCCATGCGGTGTTCGATCTTTCCCCTCTGACGGAATTCAACAGCGCGGTCGTTGCCTTGCTGATGGCGTGGGTCCGTTATGCGCATGCGCGTGGCAAGTCGATCGTTTATGCTGGCGCACCCGCAGATCTGCTGAGCATCATCAAGGTAAGCGGTCTGAGCCGAACGCTGCCGGTGCAGGAGTAGCCGTTCGACATTTAACTAACGGTTCGAAAATGCAATGAACGAAGAGATCGCAGCCAGCATTCGACAACGACTCACCCAAGGCAGCTCGGCGCCGGAGGTGAAGGTCGTGCTCGATGGCAACAGGGCATCCATCACCGTTGTCAGCGATGTGTTCGTGGGCATGAATCGAGTCCAGAAACAACAGGCCGTATACGCGTGCATCGATTCGTTCATCGCCGATGGCCGCCTGCACGCGGTGACCATCCGCGCCCTCGTGCCCGATGAGGCAGCTCCTTAGGGAACAGTGATGCGGCTTGAGGATTGGCTATGGATAAACTGCTGATCAGCGGTGGCCGCGCCTTAAGCGGCACGTTGCGGATTTCTGGCGCAAAGAACTCGGCGCTTCCCATCCTCGCCGCCACCCTGCTGGCCGATGAGCCGGTTGTCATCAGCAACGTACCCCACCTCCATGATGTCACCACGATGATTGAGCTGCTCGGCTGCATGGGTGCAGACGTCAGCGTCGATGAAAAGCTCAGAGTTCAGGTGTCTACCGCCAATTTGCAGCATCTGCGCGCGCCCTACGACCTGGTGAAAACCATGCGCGCCTCTTTCGTGGTTCTGGGCCCGTTGCTTGCCAGGTACGGCGAGGCCGAAGTCTCGCTGCCCGGTGGATGCGCCATTGGCGCCCGCCCGGTGGATCAGCATCTCAAGGGGCTGGCAGCGCTGGGTGCCGAAATCGTCGTTCAGGAAGGCTACGTGCGTGGCCACGTCGACGGTCGGTTGCAGGCGGCGGATTTTAAATTCGACATGGTTACCGTCGGTGGCACCGAGAACCTGATGATGGCCGCAACCCTGGCCGAAGGCGTCACCCGGTTGCGCAACGCTGCCTGTGAACCCGAGGTGGTGGATCTTGGCGACTTTCTCAACGCCATGGGCGCACGGGTCAGTGGCCACGGTACCCCGGTCATCGAGGTCGAAGGGGTTACCGCGCTCACCGGGTGCAAGCATCGAGTGATGCCCGACCGCGTGGAGACCGGAACCTATCTCATCGCCGCGGCGGCCACCCGGGGTTGTGTAAAACTGCTCAACACGAGGCCCGATACGCTCACCGTGGTGCTCGATAAGCTGCGCGAAAGCGGGGCTGAAATCGAGTGCGGGTCCGATTGGATCGAGCTTGACATGCATGGCGCACGACCGCGAGCGGTCGACATCGAAACGGCCCCGTACCCGGGGTTTCCCACGGACATGCAGGCGCAGTACCTCGCTTTGAATGCGATCGCAGAGGGCACCAGCCGCGTCAGCGAGACTATCTTTGAGAATCGCTTCATGCACGTGCAGGAGATCTCCCGGCTCGGTGCGGATATCGAGCTGCACGGACCGTCCGTGGTCCTGGTGCACGGCGTTCCTGCGTTGAAGGCGGCGCCGGTGATGGCAACGGATTTGCGGGCTTCCTTCAGTCTTGTTGTTGCAGCCCTGGTCGCTGAAGGCACCACGCTGATCGATCGGATTTATCACATCGATCGGGGCTATGAGACCATTGAAGAAAAGCTCAAGCTCCTGGGCGCGCAGGTCCAACGGGTGTCGGGCTGAAGCGGAGAACGGCATGGGGCTGACCATCGCGCTGAATAGCGGACGGATACTCAAAGAGTGTTTACCAATGCTGGCGGCTGTCGGCATCGAGCCGCTGGAAGATCCAGACCAGAGTCGCAAGCTCATTTTTGCAAGTCGCGCTGGAGGCCATCGACTGGTGGTCATGCGTGGTTCCGATGTACCCACCTATGTCGAATACGGAGCTGCCGACGTGGGGATCGTGGGCAAGGATACGTTGATGGAGCATGGCAGCGGTGCTGGCTTCTACGAACGCCTGGATCTGGGGATCGGTCGCTGTCGGATCATGGTCGCGGCGCCCGCAGGCGTAAGCCTCGGCACCGGCAAGCTGAGAGTTGCGACCAAGTTTCCAAGGATCGCGCGCCGCTATTTCGAGGCCGAAGCTCGTCAGGTATCGATCATCGAGCTGGCCGGCGCAATGGAGATCGCACCGCTGATGGATTTGGCGGAATGCATCGTTGACATCGTTGATACCGGAAATACGTTGCGGGCCAACGGATTGGTGCCGCTGGAAACCATCGCCGAGATCACCTCGCGAGTCATCGTCAATCGTGCCGCCATGAAGACGAGGTTCGATGAGGTCCAGGCTCTGGTGGACGGCCTTCGCCAGGTTGTGTCATGAGTGATGCCCGCGGTGCGGCTCAAGGGTTGGCCATCGCCCGGTTGAACACTGCCGATGCGGACTTTAACGAGCGATTGGACGACCTGCTGCACCGGGATGTCAGCGAAGCCGAGGCCGTAACCAGGATCGCCGCCGAGATCATTGACGACGTGCGCGCCCGCGGTGATGCGGCGATCGTTGAGCTCACCGCCAGATTGGATCGCCTGCAGAGCACTGATGTCGCGGCGTTGGAGATCCTGCCGAGCGAATTTGCTGCCGCCTATGCAGGTCTTGATGCTGCCCAAGCGAGCGCCCTGGAGCTCGCCGCGGAGCGCATTCGCACTTACCACGAGCGCCAGATCCAGGATGATTGGGAATACACCGATGCGGACGGCAATCGGCTGGGGCAGCGGATTACCGCGCTGGAGCGAGTCGGCGTGTACGTGCCCGGGGGCAAGGCTGCGTATCCCTCAACCGTGCTGATGACAGCGATTCCGGCGGGAGTGGCCGGGGTCGGCGAGATCACCATGACCGTACCCACGCCGGACGGCGTTCGTTCACCCCTGGTGCTGGCCGCCGCGCACCTTGCTGGCGTCGATCGGGCGTTTGCGGTCGGTGGGGCTCAGGCCATTGCAGCGCTCGCATACGGCACGCAGACCATTGCGAGGGTAGATAAGATCGTTGGCCCTGGCGGCGCGTTCGTGGCCGCGGCAAAACGCCTGGTGTTCGGTGTGGTCGGCATAGACATCATTGCTGGTCCGAGCGAGGTTTTCGTGGTTGGCGACGGTACGGCCCCCGCCGACTGGATGGCGTTGGATCTGTTTTCGCAAGCTGAACACGATGTCGCGGCCCAGGCGATCCTGATTTCTCCCAATGCCGGGTATCTCGACGCGGTATACGCGGCGATGTCGCGGTTGCTCGCCGAGCGAACGCGGGCAGAGATCATTCAGGCCTCGCTTGCGGCGCGCGGCGCGCTTATCGAAGCACGCGATCTCGCCGAGTGCATTGTTGTGGCCAACCGCGTTGCGCCGGAGCATCTGGAACTCGCCGTTGCCGATGCAGATGCCCTGCTGGGGGATGTAAAGCACGCGGGCGCCATTTTCATGGGCGCGCATTCTCCTGAGGTCATCGGCGATTATGTCGCGGGGCCCAATCACGTTCTGCCAACGTTCGGGACTGCGCGGTTCTCATCGCCCCTGGGGGTCTATGATTTCGTCAAGCGCAGCTCAGTGATTCGACTCAGCCCGACGGGTTCTGAGAAGCTCGCGCGGGTCGCTGCAACGCTCGCTTACGGTGAAGGCCTGGAAGCACACGCGAGGGCGGCAGAGATGCGGGTGCAAGGACTCGACCACAACCGGTAATCAATCATCGATCTTTCATCGATTGGGAGTGGGGCGTTCGCCGGCCAGGGCGCTGAAGGATAGTTGCCGGCCGCCGCGCAGCACCTGCAGGTCGAGCTCGCTGCCGGGTCGCGTATGGGCGACTTGACGGCTCACCGCGGTGGAGCTCACCGCTGGCTGCTCGTCGATGGCGAGAATGATATCGCCGATCCTTACCCCTGCACGATGTGCCGGTCCGTCAGGCTCGATCGCGGTAATCTGTAGACCCACCTCCGCGCCTGTAGGTGGGGCATTGGCGAGTTCGACCCCCAGGTATCCCCGCGTGACTCGACCCGTTTCCACAATCTCCTCGAGAATGGTCATGGCCAGCTGTACGGGGATCGCAAAGCCGATCCCCTCCGACCCTCCTGAGCGGGTGAAAATGAGGGTATTGATCCCGATCAGGTTGCCTTGGGCATCGATGAGGGCGCCACCCGAATTGCCGGGATTGATGGCGGCGTCGGTCTGGATGAAATCGTCGTAGGGGCTAGGGCTGATCCCGGCTCTGCCTTTTGCGCTGATGATTCCGGAGGATACGGTCTGGCCGATGCCGAATGGGTTGCCGATGGCGAGCGCGACATCGCCAACCTCGGTGGCATCCGACGATCCCATGGGAATGGGCGTAAGGCCGCGTGCTTGGACCCGAATGACCGCCAGATCCGTTTCCAGATCGCTGCCCACGAGGGTTGCGATGGTGGCCTGGCCGTCGGCAAACGCTACCAGAATCTCATCGGCGCCGGCGATGACGTGGTTGTTGGTGAGTATGTAGCCGTCTTCGCGCACCACGACCCCGGAACCCAGCGAGCTCAGCATGTGGCTGCGGCCGTCGCCGGTAAACCGGTCGCACCACACGCGAAACCGCGGCAGCTTGCAGATCGGGGGCGCAACGAGCTTGCTCGAGTAGATGTTGACGACCCCGGGGGCTGCGCGTTTTACGGCGGCCGCGTAGCCAGGTTTGCTCGCGGGTGCGTCGAGGCGGCCGGCCAGCATGACGCCAAGTCCCACGACCCCGCCGACCAGGGCCGGAATGAACACGTATCGAACGAGGTCTCGCATAGATCCTGGACGTTAGCAGCTGCGGTCGCGGGTGAACAGCGTGGGCGAATAAGGCGTGCATCGGCAGCGCGGATTGCACAATTCCCGACACAGCGGCTAAAGTCTGTCCGATGTCGCCGGTAGAAAAATACGAACAATTGCTTCGCGGCAGCGGCTTCGTTCAGGATCCCGCTCAACGTCGTGTGGTGGAATTGCTCGAAGCCCTCTACCAGATGCTCGAGCAGCGTAGGAACCGCCACGAACGCCTGTTGCTAAGCACACTGGGGGCGTTGTTTCGGAGTCCGTTTCGGACCTTTTTCCGGTCGTTTTGCTGGAACAGGGATCGAGCCCTGAAGGGCCTCTACCTGTGGGGTGGTGTTGGCTGTGGCAAGACCCTGTTGATGGATCTTTTCTACGAGTGCCTGCCCGAAGACGATCGGTTGCGCATGCATTTTCATCGGTTCATGCAACGCGTGCACCATGACCTGAATGATCTGGCAGGCACGCCAAACCCGCTCGAGGCGGTGGCGGATCGATTCGCAGCCGAGGCTAGCGTTCTGTGCTTTGATGAGCTTTTCGTCTCTGACATCGGCGATGCGATGATTCTTGGAGAGTTGCTCGGTGCGCTGTTCGAGCGTGGCGTCACACTCGTGGCGACGTCGAACTTCGAGCCAGATCGGCTCTACGAAAACGGTCTGCAGCGGCGACGGTTCCTGCCGGCTATCGAGCAGTTGAAAACTCATACTCGGGTCCACAACGTCGCCGTTCAGGTGGACTACCGTTTGCGGGTGCTGGAGCGTGCCGAGATATACCATGCTCCGCTGGATGCCGGGGCGCAGCGCAGCCTCGAGCACAGTTTTGAGGCGTTGGCGCCCGAATCACCGCAATACGATGTGGGGTTGGCTATCGAGGGGCGGACCATTCGCGCGCTCTGCGTGGCCGAAGACGTGGTCTGGTTCGAATTTGCTGAGCTTTGCGAGGGAGCGCGTAGCCAGAACGACTACGTCGAGCTTGCGCGGATTTACCATGCAGTGCTGATCAGCGGGGTGCCCCGCTTCAGTACCCGCAACGAGGATGCCGCGCGGCGTTTCATCAGCCTGGTGGACGAATTCTACGATCATGATGTCAAACTCATCCTCTCGGCCGAGGCCCAGCCCCCCGAACTCTATCGGGGCGAGCGCCTGCGTTTCGAGTTCGAACGCACGTCCAGCCGGCTGCTGGAGATGCGTTCGCACGAATACCTGGCGCGTTCCCATCGGGGGTGAGAGGGGTGACCGTGCCGGTTGTAAACGAGCAAGCCCTTCGCTACCATTCGCGCTCCCAAAATTCCGGGTAGTTGTTGCAAGGTTTATGAAAACCGTAAGCATGCGGGCGCAGGATGTGCAGCGTTCGTGGTTGGTAGTGGATGCCGAAGACAAGGTTCTGGGGCGCTTGGCCTCAGAAGTGGCGCGGCGCCTGCGCGGGAAGCACAAGCCCGAGTACACGCCCCACGTTGACACCGGCGATTACGTGATTGTGGTGAACGCGGATAAGGTCAGGGTCACCGGCAAAAAAACCACCGACAAAATCTACTATCGACACAGCGGGTACCCCGGGGGCATCAAGGCCATCAGCTTCGAGCACCTGCGCGAGAAACATCCTGAGCGGATCATAGAAAAGGCCGTGAAGGGCATGCTGCCCCGCAACCCTCTGGGTCGTGCGATGTTCCGAAAACTGAAGGTCTACGCAGGCGCTGATCATCCCCACAGCGCGCAACAACCGGAACCCTTGGAACTTTAAACGGGGACTTCACACAGGACGCAACAGGCAGGAGCTCTCGCGTATGGCAGCAACCCAGACGTACGGTACTGGACGACGGAAAACCTCTACGGCGCGGGTATTCATCAGCTCGGGTAGCGGCAATATCACCGTTAACAAGCATCCGCTGGATGAGTACTTTAGCCGTGAGACGGCGCGCATGATCGTACGCCAGCCCTTGGAACTCGTCGAAGTCGCCGACAAGGTCGACATCATGATAACGGTTCGTGGCGGGGGCAACTCAGGACAGGCCGGGGCCATCCGCCACGGCATTGCGCGCGCTCTGGTTGAGCACGACGAAAATCTGCGTGTGTCGTTGCGACGCGCTGGATTTCTTACCCGCGATTCGCGGGAAGTCGAACGCAAGAAGGTGGGCTTACGCAAGGCCCGCAAGCGTCCTCAATTCTCGAAGCGTTGATTTTCTGCTGTACGAGTTCGCGCCTTCGCGTTCTTTTAGGGTTCTTTTCGCGTTCGAAAAAGGTCATATCTAACGCTATTTGGGGAGGCCGCAATGTTGCCTATGATAGAATTTGCGGCTCAATAAAATTGCTGGGAGCAAGCGTTGAGCGCTGAAACAGGTGCACAGGAAAGTGTTGCGGGACCCGAAAGCCTGGACCCGGACAAAATCAACAAAGAGCGGCGCTATTTCCTCATCGGCGCCTGCAGCGTCGTTGGGGGGCTCGGTATCGTTGCGGCGGCGGTACCGTTCGTTGCCTCGTGGAACCCAAGTGCACGAGCTCGGGCGTTAGGCGCGCCCGTCACCATCGATTTCAGCAAGCTTCGTCCAGGTGAGATCCTTGGGCCGACTCCAGCGTGGCGTGGCAAGCCGGTATTCATCGTTTACCGCGACCAGAGCGCGTTGAGGATCCTCGAACAGGACAACGACAATCTCGCCGACCCAGACTCCAGAAACGCCGACCAACAGCCGGCGTATGCGCGAAATGCCTGGCGCTCAAAACGTCCGGAGATCGGAATCTATCTGGGGTTGTGCACGCATCTTGGCTGTTCGCCCAAGTACTACGGCGAAGTGAAGCCCGAACCCTTCGATGCGAGCTGGCAAGGCGGCTTTTTCTGTCCCTGCCACGGCTCTATATTCGACCTGGCGGGTCGAGTCGTCAAAGGGGTCCCCGCCCCGGACAATCTGCCCGTGCCGCCGTATGAGTTCGTTAGCGACACGGTGGTGGTCATCGGGCAGGCCAAGGAGACGGCCTAATGGAGCAACCGCGAACAGGAAAGATTGCCCAGGCCCTGGGCAACTTCATGGAGTGGATAGACGAACGCTTCCCGGCCACAGAAACTTTCGAATATCACATGTCGAAGTATTACGCGCCGAAGAACTTCAACTTCTGGTACCTGTTTGGCGTGATCTCCATCGTAGTGCTGGTGCTGCAGTTGGTCACCGGCATCTGGCTCACAATGAATTATGTCCCGAGCGGTGAAGGGGCATTTGCTTCGGTTGAGTACATCATGCGCGATGTGGAATATGGCTGGCTGCTGCGCTATCTGCATTCCACCGGCGCGTCCGCGTTCTTCATTGTGGTTTACCTACATATGTTCCGCGCCTTGATGTATGGCTCGTATCGAAAACCCCGTGAGCTGTTGTGGCTGATCGGAATGGCCATCTTCGTCTGTCTGATGATGGAAGGGTTCTTTGGCTACCTGTTGCCCTGGGGCAACATGTCGTATTGGGGTGCGCAGGTCATCGTGTCACTGGTTGGCGCCATCCCGGTGGTCGGTGCTGATCTCATGGAGTGGGTGCGTGGCGACTTTTTGATGTCGGGGATCACCCTCAACCGCTTCTTCGCGCTGCATGTTGCGGCGTTGCCGCTGGTGCTCGTGATGCTGGTGTTCGTGCACATCGTCGCGCTGCATCACGTCGGCTCGAACAATCCTGATGGCGTTGACATCAAGAAAATTAAAGATGCCCACGGCATCCCTCGTGACGGTATCCCGTTTCATCCTCACTACACCATCGGCCACGACTTACCGGCGATCGTGATGTTCCTGTTCTTTTTCTGCGTTGTGGTCTTCTTCATGCCGGAGATGTTTGGCTATTTCCTTGAGACGCCGAACTTCGAAGTGGCGAACCCTTTGAAGACACCGGAGCATATCGCCCCGGTGTGGTACTACACGCCCTTCTACGCGATGTTGCGCGCAGCAACCTTCCCATTGTTTGGGATGCCGGCGAAATTCTGGGGTTTGGTGGTCATGGCTGGGGCGATCTTTTTACCCTTCGTTTTGCCGTGGCTGGACAGGAGCCCGGTTAACTCAATGCGCTATAAGGGCGTGCTGTCCAAAGTGATGCTTGCGCTGTTCGTGGTCAGCTTCTTCATCCTCGGATATCTTGGTACGGTTGCCCCATCCAAACCGGCAACCGCGCTCGCGCAGGTCTGCACGATCATCTATTTTGCTTATTTCGTCCTCATGCCGTGGTACACCAGGGTGGAAAAAACCAAACCTGTACCGGACAGAGTGACCATGGCCGGCTCTTCTGGATTGAAGTCGGCAACGAAGGCTGAGGGGACTTAACGCATGAAGATCCGAAGCCGATTGATTCGCGCGTTGAACAGGGCCTGTGCCGTTGTGCTGCTGATTCCTGCTGCCGGCTTCGCTACCGAAGCGGGGTGGCCGCTGGAGACCATGGACCCGGACCTGAAGAATCTGCCCTCTCTGCAAAACGGCTTCAAGTTGTACATCAACTACTGCATTGGCTGTCATTCTCTGAAGTATCAGCGCTACGAACGAACGGCGGATGATCTGGGAATTCCTCACAACATTGCACTGGAAAATCTAGTTTTTACGGGCCAGAAGATTGGCGCGCTGATGACCACCAGCATGGATCCGGATCTTGCGAAAAACTGGTTCGGGGCGCCGCCGCCAGATCTTACGTTGGTTGCCCGAGTGCGTGGCACAGATTGGCTGTATACCTATCTGAAGACATTCTATCTCGACGCCAGCCGACCGTTTGGCGTCAACAACAAAGTCTTCGAGAACGTGGGTATGCCGAATGTGCTGATGGGTCTGCAGGGCTTGCAGAGCGCCGAGTGTACCTCCGCTGAAGAGTCCATTGGAGACCCTGTTGGACAAGAGTGCAATTACCTCGTGGTTCAAGAAGGAACCGGGCTGATGTCGTCCGAAGATTTCGATCAAGCCGTTTACGACGTCGTGAACTTTCTATACTACACGGGCGATCCGAGTCGGCTCGAACGCCATCGCATGGGCATTTTCGTTCTGCTTTTTCTCGTGATTCTTTACGTATTCACATCTTTGTTAGGTCGGGAATACCAGAAAGAAGTCAGACACTAGTAGTTTAGCACTAACCCGGAGCGCAGTTACGGAGCGTTCGTGGCTACATGAAAGATTAGCAATCGGCTATCGATCCGTTACACAGCAAGGTACAACATGAGCGTAGTTACAAGACGAGCATCCATGACATTTTTCTCCGACGCGCGGGATCACTATTCCCATCGGGTACGAATGGTGCTGGCGGAAAAGGGCGTCGCTGTGGAGATCATTGACGTTGATCCTAGCCACAAGCCCGAAGATCTTGCGGATATCAACCCATACAACAGCCTGCCGACGTTGCTCGACAGAGAGCTGGTGCTGTATGAGGCGAACGTCATCATGGAGTATCTCGATGAGCGTTTTCCGCACCCACCGCTATTGCCCGTGTATCCGGTGCAACGGGCGTTGTCGCGGTTGTGGATTACCCGGGTAGAGAAAGAGTGGAGCGTTCGACTGGACATCCTGATGGCCGGCAAAGGCCGGGAAACCGCGATAACCAAAGCCCGCAAGGATTTACGTGAAAGCATCATCAGCATTGCGCCAATCTTCGCCGAGAAACCGTTTTTCATGAATGAGGATTTCACCCTGGTCGATTGCTGCGTTGTGCCGGTTCTCTGGCGCCTGAAGCACGTAGGCATCTCGCTGCCTGAGCGTTCCACCCGGCCGCTGCAGAAGTACATGCAGATGATCTTCGAGCGGGAATCCTTTCGTCGGAGCCTTTCTGAGACGGAGCTGGAGATGCACGAGTAAGCGCTGCGTGGTGAAGGTTAAATCTAAACGTCCCTATCTGCTGCGCGCGTTGTTCGAGTGGATCGTCGACTCCGGGTTGACCCCGTATATTTTGGTCGCCGCCAGCGACCCTGACGTTGTCGTCCCGCGGCAACATGTGAGCGACGGCAAGATCGTGCTCAACGTATCCTCTGCTGCGGTACGGGATCTAGCCTTCGACGATGACCTTGTCAGGTTCAACGGACGTTTCAGCGGGACTCCGTTCGCGGTCACCGTGCCCGTGGTGCACGTACTGGCGATATACGCCAGGGAAACCGGCGAAGGCATGATGTTCGAACCTGAGCAATCCTCCCCCGGAACTTCTGCCGAATCGGAATTGAGGGCCCTTTCCGATAGTGGGAAAAAGGCCGATAGAGGGAAAAAATCGAATGCGGGCAAAAAGACCGGCCCGGGGCCTCACCTCAAGGTCATCAAATAGCCTGGGGGACTAGGAGGGCTACTCGAGGTACTCGAAAACCTTGACGATCTTCTGCACGCCGTACACTCGCCGGGCGACCTCGACTGCGTCGTCAGCCTGATCCCTGGGCAGCAGGCCCATGAGGTAAACCACGCCATTTTCGGTGACTACCTTGACCTTGCTGGCCTTGGTTCGCTTGTTCGCAAAGAGCCTGGCCTTTACTTTGGTCGTGAGCCAGCCGTCCGCGGCTCGGGCGAAGTAAGAGATAGGCCCGCCTACTTCCAGTTCGTTGTGCACGCGCCGCGCTTTCTTTATGCGTTCCGCGGCCTGCTGCGCATCACTCTTTAGCGCTTCTGATTCAACTTGTCCGGCCAGCAGCACGATGCCGTTGTAGCTCACGGCCACCAGATGAGCGCTGTCGAATGCAGAGTTCGAGTTTTTGATCTCGCGCTTCACCATGGATTCAATGACCTCATCGTCGAATATGTTGCCAGGGGTTCGCACTCGAGGGTCGCTGGAAAACGCCGCGCAGCCGCTCAGCGTTAATGCCTGGGTCAATAACAGGGCCAGAGGAACCGGAAAGTTTATGTGTTTAGGCATGATCAGGTAAATGCATCGCGTATCCACTCACAGTGTGTACGGTAGTTTCGCTTCGATACCGAGACGACGTCAAATCGGCAGCGCCGATTCTGGTAGTGGGGGTGCCGCATCAGAAAGATGCTGGCAGCCCGGGCCAGCTTGCGCTGCTTGATGAAGGTGACGCTTTGTGCGCCGTCTCCGTAGCGTGTGTCGTTGCGCAAGCGCACCTCAACGAAGACCAGCATGCGGCAGTGCTCCATGACCAGATCCAGCTCGCCGAGCTTGCAACGATAGTTGCGCGTGATGAGCTCGAGTCCACGGCGTTGTAGATGCCGAAGCGCGACGCCTTCCGCCCACGCGCCCGAATCGGCGGAGTTCATGGGCGACCTAAGGGTCCGCCGCCGGCTCTTTCATACCCAAGCTCAACAACCTCCTTGTCAAAGAGAGGCAGCGCAACGACCTGCCCCCGGCTGATGACGCCCCAGGCGAGTTCCCGGACGAACCTGCCGGAGCTGTCAAGAGACAGGATGCCGGTGCTGCCGAGGAGCTGATTTGTCCCACCGCGCGCGAGCAATGGCAGCCGGTCGCTGACCCGGAAGGCGTCTACGCCCAGGGCATACAGCGACGACATTGGGTTGCCACGCAACACGAACGTGCCGTCCATGTCGCGATATAGCGGGTCGGAGGACAGGTACCAGGGTAGTTCGCTTACCCGAAACCCGCTCAGCTCGTCGAGCTGCTCCGGCCTCGCGCCCCGAACACTTTGAGAGCTGGCGTAGATGGGCAATGCCTGGGCAAAATGAAAGCGTAGCGCCGGTACCAGCGCGTTGGCCTCGATCGTGTTCACGAGTGCGACCACGGCGTCGAGATCCTTTCGTGCCCGGGGCAGAAACTCGAGCTCGAATCCGAGCAAGCTTGCGAGGTCGTCGCGGCGTTGCTCGCTAGCCTCAACCCGCATCGCTCGCCCGACGGATTCTGTGATCGTTCGGACGTCGACGAACGGCTGCACGGTCACGGCAAACGGCCAGTTGGCGGACAGACGCCGCACCGCACGCTGCGACCAGTCTTCATAGTTGTGAAATACCACCAGGCGCTCGGCGCCGTCTTCTAGCAGCCGAGCGACCATGGTGTCTGCTTCGTCCTCGATGGCTAGGCCCAGCTGCAACAGATTTAGCGAAGGGGTTGCAGCGACGTCGAGGTAGTTGAGCGCCAGCGTGGGTACCTCGGGATTCAAGCCGTTGAGCGTTGCCACTGCTTGTTTGGCAAGCGGGCCAATGAGGAGATCGACACCATCGAGCAGTGCTTGCTCGTAGACGTTTGCGATCGGTTCCCGCGCAGTGTCGTAGAACAAAAGCTCCAAAGGCGCTTCCGCCGCCGAATCCAGGTTGGCTGAATACACGTAGGCTGACACGAACCCGTCGCGTACCGTCCGGCCGGCCCGAGCCATAGGGCCGCTGAGGGGCAGCAGAAGCCCCACCTTGTGGGGTTGCCACAGCTCGCGATCCACTTTCTGCAGCGATCGAGGCAGCAAGGCGCTGGCCGGGTGCCGAGGCCAGCGGCTACGCCAGGTCGTCAGCCGTCGGCGCTGATCGGCCATGGAAAAACTCTGCAACATGCTCGCCTTCAAAACCCACCAGCCCTGCTCGGTACCGGTGCTCAGCTCGGCCTGCTGGGCCGCCATGAATCCCGGCGCCTGGCCAAGGTAGCGCCATATCAGGTCATGAACGTTCTGGCGTTCGTCCTCGGCGGACCGTAGGCCTGCCAGCTCGCTTATCGCACAGCGGTAGCGATCCGCGGTGATGCAGATTTTTGCCCTCAAAAGGCCGATGCGTGAGGAGTGCGCTGAACGAAGGTGGCTGGCGGTGCGCAGAAGCTCGCTCGCTGCGACGACGTCGCCCTCTGCAAGGGTGATCTCCACCTGCGCGATCTGGTAGGCGCCCAACAGGCGGGTGCCCAGCAGGTCCGGCTCGATGCTGGCGAACGCAGCGCGCGCCGCTTCGATGCGCTCAACATCGATGAAGCCGTAGCTGGCTTGCAGGAACAGCTCTGCCGCCTGTCTGCCTTGGCTTAATCGGGCTTGTTGCAGCAACATTTCCGCACGCGTGGGTTCGCCCCGAGTCACATCGTCCCAGGGTTGCTCGCCCGGCGTGCTTTGACACCCCGACGCTGCCAGAATGGCGAGCGCCAAAGCCCATCGGTTGAACAGTTCTACTGCCATGTCTGGTGTTCTTTACGTCGTTGCTACGCCCATTGGGAACCTGGATGACATCACGCGTCGAGGGATGAACGTCCTGTCCTCGGTGCAGATGATCGCGGCGGAGGATACCAGACGCACTCAGGTACTTTTAGCGGAAATCGGCTCGCGCCAGGCGCAGCTTGTGGCGCTGCATGCGCACAATGAACAAGCCGCTTCTGGGCGGATCGTTGCCGCGTTGAAGCGTGGTCTGAACGTGGCGCTCGTGTCGGATGCAGGGACGCCGTTGCTCTGCGATCCTGGTTTCGATCTTGTGCGCCGGTGCTGGCAGGAAGCCATCCCGGTTGTGCCGGTTCCCGGCTCTAGCAGCGTACTTGCGATTTTGTCAGTGTGCCCGCTGCCAACCGGCAGGTTCTACTTCGAGGGTTTTCTGCCCGCCCGGGCCGGACAGCGTCGTGCGCGCCTGAAGGAGTTGCTGCAGTTTCCGAGCGCAGTGGTTTTTTTTGAAGCCCCACATCGGGTGGAAGCGTGCCTGGCCGATCTCGAGGCATTGCAACCGGAGCGCCGGATCATGGTCGGTCGGGAGATGACCAAGCGACATGAGACCTATTACTGCGATACGGCCCGGGTGGTGGCCGGGTTGTTGAAGAGTGATTCCCAGTTCCGCGGTGAGTTCGTGTTGGTGTTGGAAGGCTCCAGTGCTGCGGGTCTGGATATGGACGCTGAGCGCACCATGGGCATTTTGTCCAGTGAATTGCCGCCAGCTCAGGCAGCGCGAATCGGGGCGCAACTGCTGGGCGTGGAAAAATCGCAGTTGTATGATCTGGCTGTCAAGCAACGAAAATCCTGATATCTGAATCATCGGGGCTGGCAATGGCCACGCGTGCTCTTTACTCTGTCGCCCGAGTCGGCCAGGCAGTCGCTGGCACCACGTGCGATTTTCGCGCGTGGCGCGAGAGGAAAGTCCGGGCTCCACAGGGCAAGGTGCCAGGCAATACCTGGGGGGCGTGAGCCCATGGAAAGTGCAACAGAGAGTAGACCGCCTAAGGTGCGTCGCATAGCGGCGCAAACGGCAAGGGTGAAAGGGTGCGGTAAGAGCGCACCGCGTGCGTGGCAACACGGCACGGCTAGGTAAACCCCGCCTGGAGCAAGGCCAAATAGGAATCCCACGATGTGGCCCGCATCGGATTCGGGTAGGCCGCCAGAGGCGTTTGGTGACAAGCGTCCTAGATGAATGACTGCCCGCAATGCCGCTTGCGACGTTGCGACAGAACCCGGCTTATCGGCCGACTCAACTCTTAGCTGGCCGCGCCGAACGTGGCAGTGGTCGGTCGTTTTGGATCGTTATCAATAGTTTCTGATAAATATTGGTTCTATTTCTTAATGTCGATTCGAGAGAACAGCGCCTACGAAAAGGTTAACTAAAGAGATAATCGCGCGAACCCCTCCCGATAACCCCACGTTTAGATCAAAAACCCGTTAGATTTCCGAGGCTTATGCATATTTTCCCAGCTTGACAGGCAAGGTTTCGAATCTATAGTGTCCTTGTAGTGCCCAACTTTGGGAATTAGTGGGAATTAGTGGGAGAAAAATGGGAGTCGTCTGACGCATAGCCCGGTCCAACCGTGGTCGGGAAGTCGTCTCGCCTACCGGCAATCGTGTTTCGAGGTATCAACAGCGCCACGTTGGATGGCAAGGGTCGTATGGCCCTGCCTTCGCGTTTTCGCGATTCGGTCATGGCAGTCTGCGAGGGCAAGCTGGTGGTGACGATCGACATGCGCGATACCTGTCTCCTGATGTACCCGCTGCCGGAGTGGGAAGTAGTCCAGCGCAAGCTCGAGGGCCTGTCGAACATCGGTACCCGGGCACGGCTTCTGCAGCGGTTGCTGATTGGCCATGCCACAGATTTGGACCTGGACGGCCAGGGACGGATCCTATTGCCAAAGATGTTACGGAATTACGGCGAACTCGACAAAAAGCTTGTGCTCGTTGGACAGGGAAACAAGATTGAGATCTGGAGCGATGAATTGTGGCACAGCCGGATGAGCGCATGGTTGTCCGAAACCGCGGGTGATTTGCTGGCGAACGGTGATGAGTTTACCGGGCTGTCCGTTTGAGTGTGCAACACGAGCCGGTATTGTGTCAGGAGACGGTGGCGACATTGATTGGAAGTGGACTCGAGGGTGTTTCGGACGATGACATCGTGGACGGGAGCGTCGCGGACGGGACCGTCAGGCAAGGCATCTATGTGGATGCCACCTTTGGTCGCGGCGGCCATACGGCTCGTCTGCTCGCGAGGCTCGGTGCGCAAAGCCGGGTGGTCATTGTTGACCGTGATCTGTCGGCAGTTGCCGCGGCGCGGGAAATGGCGGCAACCGAACCCCGTTTGACCGTTTGTCACGGACGGTTTTCTGAGCTTACGAGCTTGCTGAACGACATCGGCATTACCCAGGTACAAGGCGTGCTCATGGACCTTGGTGTCTCGTCTCCGCAGTTGGATGATCCGGAGCGTGGTTTCAGCTTCCGCCTATCCGGTCCGCTGGATATGCGCATGGATCGCAGTGCCTCCCTCACGGCGGCACGGTGGCTCAACACGACATCCGAACGGGAGATCATGACGGTACTTCGCGACTATGGCGAAGAGCGTTATGCACGACGTATCGCCGCAGCCATCGTCCGCGCTAGACCCTTGTCGAATACGCTCGAGCTTGCTCAGGTGGTGAGCGACGCGCAGCCGCGCCGCACACCTGGCAAGCACGATGCGACGCGTGTTTTTCAAGCGGTGCGTATGCGCGTGAACGACGAACTGACTGAGCTGGAACAGGGCCTCGAACAGGCGTTCGCAGCGCTCGCCGCCGGTGGCAGGTTGGCGGTGATCAGCTTTCACTCGCTCGAAGACCGCATCGTGAAGCGGTTCTTCCGCAGCCTGACCAGGCCCCCGCAATTGCCTCGTCGAGTGCCGGTACGCGCGGGGGATACGCCGGCCCAAGCGCGGGGCGTGGTGGGTCGGGTGAAAGCCGGCGCCGCTGAGGTCGCGCGTAATCCGCGCGCCCGCGGCGCCCTGTTGCGGGTCGTGGAGCGTGCCGTGTGAACCGGTTACGAATCCTCGGGTTTGTGCTTGCGTTGCTGAGTGCGGTTGCTTCGGGAGTGCAGGTGGCCTATTCGAGTCAGGAGGTGCGCTCCCTGCACGGCGAGCTGCAGGCTGCACAACGCCAGCAGGATGCAGAGCTTGCCGAGTACAGTCGGCTACTGCTCGAGCGAAGCATGGAGACATCGTACGCGAACGTCGAGCGAGTTGCGCAATTGCAGCTCAACATGGTTTTTCCAGAATGGGCGGAGCAGATCGAACCTTGAAACGCTGGCGTCACTACACGGTGGTTGGCCTGTTTGTTATGGGATGCGGGGTCCTGGTGAGCAGGGTCGTTTATCTCAACGTTACCGAACGGGAGTTTTTGCAGGAACAGGGAGATGCCCGGTCGATTCGAAGTGAGCAGATGCCCGCGTATCGGGGGCTCGTTTACGATCGTAATGGCGAGCCCCTGGCTGTCAGCACGCCGGTGGTTGCAGTATTCACCGACCCCAGGCGCCGTAAGCTTGGTTGGGACGCGGTGCAGTCGCTCGCAGTACTTCTCGAACTCGACGCGCGATCGCTTGCCGCCAACCTCGAATCGAATGCGCAGCGTGGGTTTGTCTATATCAAACGGCGGGTTTCCTGGGATGTCGCGCAGACGATCCGGGGGTTGAACCTAGATGGGGTGTACTTTCAGGCCGAGTATCGACGCTACTACCCGGCCAGCGAGACAACGGCCCACGTGGTGGGTATGACCGGGATTGATGATGCGGGCCTGGAAGGAATCGAGCTGTCGTTCAACGACAGCCTTCGCGGAAAGCATGGGCGCAAGGTTGTGCTGAAGGACAGGCGCGGAGATACCATCAAGGACCTGGAGTATCTGGCCCCGCCAAAGTTCGGCTCGGATCTCACCCTCAGCCTGGATTTGCGGCTGCAGTTCCTTGCCTACCGCGAACTCAAGGCGTCGGTGATCAGTCATCGCGCAACATCGGGGTCGCTGGTGATGCTCGACGTGCGCTCGGGCGAGATCCTGGCGTTGGTGAACCAGCCGTCGTACAACCCCAACGATGTGAGCGCGGCTGATGTGGGTGCCATGCGCAACCGGGCCGTCACCGATCTGTACGAACCTGG
>Ga0114950_10001090_pt1 | contig 20105 bp, 17 predicted proteins | sample N075metaG_FD_83503 | JGI IMG/M metagenome (GOLD analysis project Ga0114950, IMG submission 83503) | Deep subsurface microbial communities from Kermadec Trench to uncover new lineages of life (NeLLi) - N075 metaG | ecosystem: Environmental > Aquatic > Marine > Ocean trench > Sediment | place... | reverse complement strand
GGTCGACATGATCGCCGACAGAATGCCGATGCCGATCAGCGCGGCGAGCCAGGTCGGGAACAACTCGATGAACAGGAGCGGCAGGGCTTCGTTCGGATTGGAGCCGGCTTGGTAGAGGGCGTCGCCGAACATCCCTCTCGCCAGCAGCCCGCCCAGGCCCATCATGCCGAGGGTGATGCCGAAGATGAAGGCGACCTTGACGAAGCTCATCTGGTCGCGCTCGCTCTTCAGCGCCCACAGCTTGTTGCCGAGGTGCGGCAGGAGCCCGAGCGGAATATGGGCGATCAGAATAGCCACGATGGACCACCAGGAGTGGTACAGGGCAGTGGATCCGTTCAGCCAGCCGACGAGGTTGGGATCGTCGGTGTTCAGTCGATCGATGAGTCCGGAGAGGCCGCCGTCGATTCCGAAGCCGAACAGGAACAGGGCGATCACTACTACGGCGAGCAGCAGCATGAGGATGCCCTGGAAGCCGTCAGTGAGGATGTCGGCGTGGGCGCCGCCGAGGCCGACATAGACCAGGAGCACGGTGCTCGTGATGATGAGTGCCCAGAGCGGCTCGAGACCGAGCATGGTCTCGAACATCACGAGGCCCGAGACCAACTGGCCGGCGACGTAGAAGAAGAGGACGAGCGAGAACAACGAGATCAGGATGCGGATGCCTTCCGATTGGTAGCGATCGCCGAGGAACTCGGGAATGGAGCGGTTGCCGAACCGGTGCCCCGACGAGGAGATCAGGCGCATGGAGATCAGGACGCCGAAGTAGACCCCGATCGGATAGAGAAAATTGCCCCAGACCGTCGCTGTTCCGTACTCGTACGCGAGGCCGGGGCTGCCGAGAAAGGTCGCGCCGCTCGCCGTAGTAGCGGCAAACGCCAGGGCGAGGAACAAGGGCCCGTACGAAGAGCGAGCGACGGCGAAGTCGTCGGCGTGCTTGACTCGGCGCTGGGCCACGAGGCCGATGGCGAACATGCCGCAGATATAGACGACCATGAAGACCCAAGACCAGGCGATTAGAGACATAGTCGATCCCCTCTTCTCCGAACCAAGGTTGTTGCCGAGCTCGCGGCGCGATTCTACGCGATGGCCGAGCACGGACAGCTCGTGGGAAGGGAAGTGAGAGAATGGCTTGCTTCAAGGAGGTGCCTGATGCGATATCGATCCCTACGTGCAATGTGTTGTTATGCGAGCGCCCTCGCGGCACTGTCCCTGGCCGCAGGCACCGCCGTTGGCCAGGAAGCGGCGGCCGCACCCGCCGATGGAGCGTGGCCTCGCACTGCCTGGGGAGAGCCTGACCTCCGGGGCCTGTGGGACTTCCGCACTCTCACTCCCTTGCAGCGCCCGCGGCAGTTTGCCGACAAGGAGTTCCTCTCAGACGTGGAAGCGATGGAGTTCGAGCGGCGTACAGTGGAGCTTCTCGACAATGATCGCAGGACCCGCGGCACGGTTATCGACGTCGAGCGCGCCTACAACGACTTCTGGCTGGATTACGGAACGAAGATCACGGCCGACAAGCGAACCTCGTTGATCGTCGATCCACCCGACGGGCGAATCCCTCCGTTGACCCCAGAGGCCAAGGCGGCAGCCCGAGAGCCTCGGCATCGTCCGGTAACGGAGCGTGTGGTATTCGCATCAGGGCCGGAGGGTCCGGAGGACCGAGGACTATCGGAGCGCTGCATCTTGGGATTCAACTCCGGACCGCCCCTGCTCCCCATGCCCTACAACAACAACGTTCAGCTCTTCCAGACTCCTGAATACGTGGTGCTTCTCCATGAGATGGTCCACGACGTTCGCATCGTGCCCTTGGACGGGCGTTCGCATCTGGCACCCCACATCCGGCAGTGGATGGGAAATTCCCGCGGCCACTGGGAGGGTTCGACTCTGGTCGTCGAGACCACGAATTTCTCCGATAAGGTCAGCTTCAGCGGGGGTCTGACCGGCAGAGGGGCGTTCGGTGACACCTACCATCTAGTGGAGCGGTTTACCCGTCTCGACGAAGACACCCTCCTCTACGAATTCACGGTAGACGATCCGACATGGTGGACCAGCCCATGGTCTGCCGCGATTCCGATGAGCAAGGCCGAGCAGCCGATGTTCGAGTATGCGTGTCACGAAGGCAACAGAGGCATGGAGGGCATGCTTAGAGCAGCGCGTGCCGGGGATAGGGATCCACCCGGAGGATAGTGGATGTCGCTGGGTAGGAACGCCTCTGTAGTTCTGCTGACGGCGATACTGCTGGTTCCGGCCGGCGTGCCGGCTGAGGAAGACGCGATCCTCGACGTGCAGGCTTGGTTCGTGAGCTACGGCGACCTGTGGTGGGAGCCCACTTCCGAGTCGCTGGCGAGGATCAAAGCGCACTATCAGCTTCCCTACTATCTGCTGCTCGAGACCGGCCCGACTCTGATGGATGGTGCGGCGCTCGATCGGTTTCTCGACAGTGTGGGGCGCGCTGAGAACTGGAGCGGCAGCAGAATCGTGCGGGCGACGGTCTCGTTGCTGAACTCGAGCTCGGCGCGCATCGAGGCCGAGTGGCAGGACTTCGATGGATCGGGAAAGCCGGCTCGGCCCTGCTTCGCTTACGAGTACGCGGTGGGCAAGTTCGGTCGCGACTGGAAGATCATTGCGGCAACCCAGCGTCCCTGCCCGATGGAAGAAGAGTAGTCGGCACCCCGGGTGTGGGCCGGAGGGCGACCTTCTGCTTGGCCTGAGGGTTCGGAGCGAGCCTGCTCCTCCGCTATGCTTCGCGGATGCGGCTCGACTGGCTGATGCGGGGTGGCTCGATCCTGTTTGGAGTTCTCTTTCTCGCTGGCGCAGCGGTTCAGTACAACGACCCCGACCCTCTCCGCTGGGTGGCGGTCTACCTGGCGGCCGCGATCGTCTGCAGTCTGCGTTTTATCGACCATCGGAGAGCCTGGATGATCGCGACGATCGAAGCGATCGTCTGCCTAGTGTGGACGCTCGTTTTGCTTCCTTCGATCGTCGGCCAGGTGTCTTTGGCTGATCTGTTCCAGGAGATGGAGCCCAACGGCGGACCGATCGAGTCGGGGCGTGAGCTCGGTGGGCTGTTGATCATCGGGGCATGGATGACCGCTGTTGCTTTCGAGCGTTTTCTTCGACCATCGGAGACAAGGCTGGCCGACAGCGGTACCGAATGGCGCTCGACCGGGCGCCAACGTGGAGAGTGATAGAGTATATTGCGATAGAGCTATATCTTTGGAAGAGCTCTTCGCTGGCGCGGAGTTAGTCGTTGTCCCAAGCCAATCAGAAGGGCTCGCTCGCCCAGGACAAGTACGTTCGAGGGATCGCGATCCTGTGCGCTCTGGCCGCGGTTCCGCTGATTGCGCCGATCCTGGGCGACCAATGGCGGTCGGTATACGGTAGCCGCATTGTCGATCTGCCCTTCTTGGTGGCGGCGTTCCTCGCGATCCGTTATCGGCTTCGGGCGGTTACGGAAGCGCGCGAACGACGCTTCTGGAACCTGCTGGGCTTCGGCTCGGCATTCTGGCTGGGCGCGCTGCTGATCTCTATGGTCGACGACGACCTGCCACGCGCCACTCAGTCCATCGCCGAAAACGCACCTTACCTCTTGTTCTATGGGGCGGTGGCTGCAGCGCTTGAGTTCCATCCCCACGTGAGCTCGGGGCCGGTGACTCGCCTCCGGGCCCTCGAGCGGATCGGCTCCCTCATCTTCCTGTTCGGCCTGCTGCTGTACTTCCTGGTCCTTCCCGGCCTTTTGCGCAGAGATGCTTTTGGGGCGTCGTCCTTCGCGCTGTTCGTTGCGCTCGACGTCTACTTCATCCTCCGCCTCGCAGGCCTCCGGCAGTCGGCGGTGCACGCCGAATGGCGTTCGATCTATTCGTGGCTGCTGATCGGTGCCGCGGGGTGGTGCTTAAGCGACCTGGGCCTGTTGCTCATGTATGAAGGGATCCTGCCCGATCCCGGGTGGGGCACTCTGTTCGATCTCATTGCTCCGCTGGCCTTTTGTGCGGTCGTGGTGGCGACGCGAGTGAGTGGGAGCCAGACGGAAGCACGTGTGGTCACGACGCCGGTGCGTGTTCGGCTCGGTATGAGTCCTCTCGTCGCCTACGCCGTGTCGCCACTCTTGCTCCACGTCTCTTTGTATCGCTTCGGCATGCCGGATCCGGACGTCAGGCCGGCAAGAGAGCTTCTGGTACTGGCTTTCGCGACGATGCTGGCAGCCCTGACGTTCGCTTACGACAGACTTCTGCGAGTCGAGAATCGTCGACTCGTTGCCGAGGAAGCCTCTGCCACGGAGAAGCTCGCTCACCAGGCGTTCCACGACGGACTCACCGGGCTGCCGAATCGAAACCTCTTTCTCGACCGCCTGCAGCAAGGCATCGCGGACGCCAAGCGATACAAGCGGCAATGCGCGGTGCTGTTTTGCGACATCGATCAGTTCAAGGTCATCAACGACTCGCTGGGGCATGAAGCCGGAGATCAGGCCCTGGTGTTTTTCGCCGAGCGTCTGAAGTCTGCGGTTCGCGAGCTCGATACCGTTGCGCGTTTCGGCGGCGACGAATTCGCGATTATTCTGCGCGGCATTCACGGGGCGCTCGACGCTGCGCGGTTGGCCGAGAAGATTCTGCCGGCCCTCGCTGAGCCGCTCGTGGTCCAGGGCAAGAGCCATGTGCTGACGACGAGCATCGGAATCGCGGTCTTTCCCGACGACGGGGAGGACGGGACAACGCTGCTCAAGCACTCGGATACCGCCATGTACCAGGCCAAGCTGGAGGGTGGCAGTGGATACAAGCTCTTCACGAAGGGCATGAACGACGCCGCCGAAGAGCGCCGTTCGATCGAGCAGGGGCTGCGGACGGCACGCTCAGACGACGATTTCATCGTCTACTACCAGCCGATTGTCGATATCGCGACGGGGCAGCCGGTCGGCTATGAGGCCTTGCTCCGATGGAACCACCCTGAGCGAGGGATTCTCGAGCCCGCAAGCTTCCTAAAAGTCGCCGAGGAAACCGGCCTCATCGTGCCGATCGGGACTTGGGTCCTCGAGAAGGCATGCGCGTGCGCTGCGCAGATGGAGTCCTCGTCTCCACGCCCACCCTCGATAGCGGTCAACATGTCGTTGCGACAGCTGCGGGAGCCGGGCCTGGCGAGGGATGTCATCACCATCCTCGAGCGCACCGGGCTCGACCCCCAGCGGCTGCAGCTCGAGATCACCGAGTCGATGGCGCTCGAGATCGACTCGAACTCCCCGGTCCTGCGCCAGCTCCGCGATCTCGGAGTTCTTCTTGCGGTCGACGACTTCGGGACCGGTTTCTCAGCGATGAGTCGGATCAAGGATCTTCCCATAAAAATGGTCAAGATCGACCGCTCCTTCGTGAGAGGCATCGAGCCTAACTCGATTGGCGAGACGATCGTGCGCGCCATCGTGACAATGGCCAGGGCGCTCGACCTGTACGTGGTCGCCGAAGGTGTTGAAACGGAAGCGGAGTTCGACGTCTTGCGGCAACTGCAGTGCGATGCGATACAAGGGTTCTACTTTAGCGGTCCCGTGCCGGCCGAAGAGCTCGAAGCGGTGATGGTTCGAGAGTAGACCGGGCGCATCGATCCAAGAACACTCGAACAAGCCGACGAGAAGACCACCACCGCCACTCCCTCCTCTCCCCTCCGCTCACACGGGCTCTCCTCTCGCACACACCTACTCCTACAACGCGCCACGACTTGTGCGTGCGAAGCGAACATAACTTCTTTTCCTCTTTTCTTCTTCCGGATTCCGGACTCCGGAGCTTGACCGTTTCATCCATCTTCGAGGTCGGCCAGGATCTTGTCGAGAAGACTCGGGACGTAGGAGGCATAGCGGCTAGGAACATCGTCCCTGGTGCGTGGTAGTGATGCGATCGCCTGCCTGATACCCCTGGCGTGGGCGTCGACCGCGTCGAGCGAGTTGAGGGCCAGGACCACCTCGAAGAGGGTGTGGCGATCGAGCGATGCCGCTTCGAGCAGCGCGTCGAGAGCCGGCCCGAGGTCGGCTTCCGTGCCGAAGGTCACGAGGGCCTCGGCAGCCCGGGTGCGGACGGTCGGTGCTGAATCGCCAAGGGCGCGACGCAGCTCGGCGGCCGCCCCTTGTACGGCCGGGGCACCGCGAGCCAGGAGGCCGAGGGCCGCCCAGGCGCGCACGGCGCTGTCCGGGTTCGTGAGTCCCTCGCGGAGGATCGAGAGATCCTCGGGTGTTTGCCGGCGCGGTCGCGATGCCAGCTCGGCAATCTCACGGATCTCGGCCAGCCGGTAGCTCCGGCTGTGTCCGTACTCCCAGGGAGTAACCCCCGCCTGGGCTGCCCTCGAGTAGATCTCGGACTCCGGCAAGAATCCCAGATCGCGGACTTCGCTCAGATGGCGGCTGAGGGCGTCACGAAATCTCTTCAGGACTGCGCCATGATCTGCCGACTCGGCGAGGTTTAGTACCTCGTCGGGATCCGAGGCGAGGTCGTAGAGCTCTTCGGCAGGTCGGGTCTGCCAGAAGGAAGCTTGCTCCGGCGTGAGCCGGCCCTCGTCGTAGAGTCGGCGCCACACCCGTGTCGTAGGGGTCTGGAAGAGATAGGCGACGTGCTCGCCGTGCGCTCGATGCGGATAGTAGTTGCGCAGGTAGACGTAGCGCTCGTCGCGGGCGCTGCGCACCATGTCGTAGCGCTCATCCATGCGTCCCCGAAAGCCGAAGAGGTAGTCGGGTCCGTTGCCGACGCGCTCGCCGAGGAACGCGGTTCCCTGGAAGTGGCCCGGCGGCTCGATTCCTGCCAGGCGTAGGACGCTCGGTGCCAGATCGATGAATCCCACCAGCCGCTTCGTTTCGCCGCCCGGTCGGTAGTCCGGAGGCGCCAGATGGCGGAACCTCGCCGGGATCGCGACGATCAGCGGCACTCGCAAACCGGCATCGAGCGGGGTGCGTTTGCTGCGCGGAAGCCCCGGCCCGTGGTCGCCCCAGTAGAAGATGATCGTGTCGTCTGCGAGGCCGGACGCCTCGAGCTCGCGAAGCCGCGCGCCCACCTGAGCGTCCATCTCGGTGACTTTGTCGTAGTACTGGGCCCAGTCCCGTCGGACCTCCGGGGTGTCGGGGTGGTACGCCGGCACGCGCACTTTCGCCGGGTCGTGGATCGGTGTGTGCGGTCGCCTTCGTATCTGACTCTCGTGGCTGACGGTGAAATTGAAGACCGCGAAGAACGGGGTTCTTGCGGGTCGGTTCTTCCAGTGAGCCGTGCGGGAGGAGTCGTCCCAGACTTGCCCGGGCTTCTCCAGGTTGTAGTCCTCCTTGGCATTGTTGGTCACGTAGTAGCCGGCTTCGCGCAGGTACTGCGGAAACATGCGGAATCCGTCCGGCAGGCGCGTCATGCTGCGCATGTGCTGCGAGCCGGTCGACGTCGGGTAGAGACCGGAGATGATCGTCGTTCGTGCTGGAGCGCACACTGGAGCGTTCGACCAGGCGAACCGATACAGGAGTCCCCGCGCTGCGAGGCGATCGAGGTTGGGAGTGTCGGCATAGGCGTCGCCGTAGGCGCCCAGATGCGGCCCATTGTCTTCGCTGGTCAGCCACAGAATGTTGGGCCGTTCCGACCGCGCGTGCAGGGGTTGGCCCGGGGCCAATGCGAGCCCTCCACAGAGGGCTGCGACGAGCATGAGACGTTTTTTCGTGGTCGGGGTCAGCGGTGGCATCGGAGTCAGTTTTTCACGAACATAAGGTGATGGTGGCGGTTGAGACCTTGTGCCCTTTTGACGTAGCCTTCCCCGGCCTGGAATCCAACATGACAACGGAACGCAGCAGCGGCTTGGAGCGAGTTACCAAAGTCCTCCTTCTGGTCTCGACCCTCAGCGTCACCGCTCTCCTGGCGGCGCTATGGGGCTGGTATCTCAGCGCCGGGACGACCGTGGAAGAGCTCTCCTCGGAGGACCGCCAGTTTCTGCTGCAAGAGGTTCTCGAGGAGAGCCCCGGAATCTACCGTTGGGCTTTCTTCGAGCCTCGCCTGGGATACACGATGCGGCCCAACTCAGAGCTGAGATCCTACGGCTCGACGTACACGACCAACGAAGCTGGCTATCGAACCGGTCCTGTGCCGAAGGAATCGGGCGTCTTTCGAGTGGTCTTCCTGGGGGATTCGTGGACCTATGGCATGGGGGTCCAGCAGCGGCAGACCTTTGCCGAGGAGGTCGCGCGTCTGGCGAATGAGCATGCCGGCGTCGACCGCAGAGTCGAGGCTTGGATCCTGGCGATGCCGGGCTGGAACACCTTCAACGAGATCGCTGCGCTTTGGTACCTCTACGATTCGCTCGAGCCGGATGCGGTGATGCTGACGATCTCGGGCAACGATAACCACTCGACGACCACGATCCTGCCCAACGGATCGCTCTTTCAAGGTAGCACCGGGCCTGACCAATTCGGTGATCCGCATTCCTCGGTCTATCGGGGGCGGAGGATCGACTCCTACCGCTACCAGGAACGCTGGCGCATGGCCATGGAGAAGATCCATGAAACCGAGGAGAGGCTGCAGGAGCACGATGTGCCCTTCTTCGTGTTCTTTCTGGCTCGGTTCAGTGAATCGGTCAGCCACAGCCTGATCGCCCGTGGGCCGATCGTGGCTCCCTACATCGTGGCAACGGGGGAATCGACGATCGACGACTTTCGCGGTCGGTGGGGCCATGGAACGGTCGCGGCGAACCGTCTGTATGGGCGGATGGCCTACCGCCTCCTTGCCAGCAGGCTGGGCTGGGCGGCGCTGCCGCCGGGGAATCCGTTGGCCGACGTCGAGGTCTACGACGAGCCGCCGGCCGCCCAGGATTGGCTGGAGCTGTATCGCAACTACTCGATCGAGACCACGGCCGAGTTCATCTCAGACACCTTCTACCCCGGCCGGGGAGGAAACCGCTTTCAGATAGTCGGTCCGATGAACTCCAAGTCAGGCGGCATGGGCGCGTCTACGTCGATCATCGTCGCCGATCGGGAGGGCTCGACGAGCCTGGATATCACGGTGAGCCGCCTCTCCTATGCTCCGTCGATCTATCCGCTCGAGTTGACGGTATCGATCCCTTCGCCCTCGGGTGGCACGCGCACGGTCACCACGGTGCCTGCCGACGGCCCCAAGACGCATCGCTTCTCGATCGCCATTCCTTCTGATCTCGAGCAATACACCGCCCTGGACGTGGTGTTCGTTGCCAGCCGCACCGCGGCTACACCCAACCTGGGTCTCAGCCGCTCATTGTTGATCCGGTCGATCGAGCACTCGAGGTAGGACCGGCCGCGGGACAACCGTTCCCGCCGGTTTCACCCTTCACATATCTAGCCTTTGGACGTCTCCCGGACCGGCCAGTACACTCGGGGTACGTCAAGACTTCAGAGAGGCATCTCGCGCGCCCGCTCAGGCCTCGGAGAAACCGTGGTGAAGTAGTGAAGCAAGACGTCTCCCTTGAATGGCTCAAGAGGTCGAGGGTTCGGGTGGTGAGGATCAAGTTGTCGCCATACAGGCTCACGGTCATCGACGAGCCCAGCTCGGAGACGCCAATGACGTCGCGCTCGACGTCGATCTCGGCGCCGGTCTGCGGGTCGAGGGCGCGCAGGGCGAAGAAGTCGGCGACCCACAGGCGCTCGCGACCGGTCGTGGTATCGAGGGCCAGGCCGCCCGGCATGTTGAGACCGCCGGCGCTCACCGTACGGTTGTGCTCGGCGTCGAGCACCTCGATGATGAAGCCGTCGCCGATACGCACGATCTCGCCGGCGAGAGTGTCGAGAACGTGGAGGCGACCCTGCGAGTCGAACTTGACCGCCGCGGGCGTCCCGAAACCGTCGGCCACCGATTCGACGACGCCGGTGTCGACGTCGACTCGCACGACCTCACCACGAAACCAACGCGGTCCGTAGAGATAGCCGTCGGGGCCGAACAGAATGCCGTTGGTGCCACGAAACTGGGATCCGGTGGCGAGCACGGTGACCGTGCCTTTGTCGGCCATTTCGGCCGGTGGCGAATCGGTTCCGCACGCACTCAGCACCAAGGCAGCCGACAGAGGTAGCAGCACGGCGAATCTACGCATAGGACCTCCTACAAGGGCTTCGAAGCCGAGTTGGGGAACAAAAGACGCTGGCACAGGTGGCCTCTTTGGATCAAGGGTCGCCAGAGGCCGTCCCTGTCAGAGGCCCAGGATCTTGCGAAGGTAGTCGTTGAGAAAGACGCCTTTCGGATCGAGGCGGTCGCGAACCGTCAGGAAGTCGTTCCATCGTGGATATAGGGCTTCGAGCTCCGCGGCGCCGTGGGTGTGGAGCTTTCCCCAGTGCGGCCTTCCATGGTGATTTCGAAAGATCGCCTCGACGTCGGCGAAGAACTCGTCGTAGGGGAGCTCCGCGGCTTGATGGGCTGAGATCGTAACCGTGTCGCGGCCGAAAGCCGGGCTCAAGAAGGCTTCGTCCGCCGCCAGAGTCCGGTACTCGAGCGGCCACTCGACGTCGGAGTGTCGGGTCTTCATCAGCGCACGGACCTCGAGGAAGCAATCGCGCCCCGACTCGGCGGCGAGCGCGAACTCGATCTCGTTGAACTTCGAGTTGCGTTCGGTCGGAAAGATCACATCGCTGTGGTCGATCACCTCTCCCTTGACGCCCGGCATTTCGTCCGGCGGCAGATCGGTCGGGTTGAGCGTTTTCATCAGGCAGCGGTCGCGTTGCGAGGCCCAGAAAAACTCGAAGTGCCGGTTCGCAGCGATCAGCTCGTCGAGCTCACTGAGGCACTCTTCGATCGAAGCCGTCCAGGTCCTCTCGTGCAGGCGAAACGTCGGCACGGTGCGCAGGCGAATCTGAGACAAGACCCCGAGGCTGCCCAACGAGACTCGCGCCGCCTGCAGGAGCTCGGCGTCGGCTTCGTCGATCTCGACGATCTCGCCTTCCGCGGTTACGAGATGCCCGCCCACCATCTGGTCGGACAAGTTGCGTATCGACCTTCCGGTGCCGTGGGTACCGGTGGAGATCGCGCCAGCGATCGACTGCTTGTCGATGTCGCCCATTTGCTCCATCGCTAGACCGGCTTCTCTTAGTGGCGCTCCGATGTCGTGGATCTTGGTGCCGGCTCGTATGTCGGCGATCGCGAGCTCCCGGTCGGTTCCAACGATGCCGTATAGACCGTCGAGCGAGAGAAGAAGCCCGTCCGAGGGGCACAGCGGCACGAAGGAGTGACCGCTGCCCACAGCCCTCACCGTGAGATCCGACCTCGAGGCGTCTTGGACCAGGCGACAGAGCTCGTCTTCGGAGGCTGGCTCTGCCATCTTCGCCGGTCGACTCTCGATTGAGCCCGACCAGTTGATCCAGACGCCGGCCATCTATTGGGATTTGCCGCGGCCCGAGACGGGCCACAGCTCGCTGACCTTGCCGTCTCGATACGGGTGGTAGTAGTCGTAGAGGTTCACGGTCGGGTCGCAGTGCGGGACGACGAGCTCACACTTGTCTCCGAGCCGGAGGCCTGGAGGCTCGTCGAGCTTCAAGATGCCGTGCTCGTCGCCTCCCCAGTTGTAGGTGATCTCGGGATGCCTTCTCAGCCGGGGCTTGACGGTGTCGGTGGCGAGAGACTTGTACCCCGCGTCGACCGTGATCAGCTCGGCTACCGGCTGGCTGATCGCCGTCGTCAAGACGAAGAGGGCCGGCTCGAAGGCGTCGAAGACATCGCCGTCGGGGCCGCCGGTCTGCTGATACTCGACGTCCATGAAGAGATAAGAACCAACCTGAAGGTCGGTGAGCTCGCGGCGGTCGGCGTCGCTGCCACAGTCGATGTCGAAGGTGCCCGTACCGCCGCCCGTGAAGATCGCCACCTCGTGGCCGGCGCTCTCCACGAGATGCTTGGTCTCGATGCAGGCGGCCAGGGCTTCGCGCGAACGCGCCCGCCGTGCCTCCCATCCTTCGACGTGCATGACGTGGCCGGCGTAGGCTTGGAGGCCGTCGAAGCGCAACCCAGGCATCTCCTGGATGGCTTCGACGAGGCGTAGGGCGGGCTCACCGGGAGCGATGCCAGTGCGTCGGATTCCGGGATCGAGATCCACGACAACGCCGATGGTGAGTCCTCTGGCTCGGGCTGCCTGGTCGAGAGCGCCAGCGCCGTCCGCTTGATCGACGACTATCTGCAGGCGATCACTGTGCGCCGCTAGCGACACGACGCGCTCGATCTTCTCGGGAGTGACCACCGGGGAGGTGATCAGAACCGCCGCGATGCCCGCCGATACGAGAACCTCGGCTTCGCTGACCTTGGCTGCGCAGACCCCCACCGCACCGAGATCGATCTGTCGCCTCGCCAGGAAGGGCGATTTGTGGGTCTTGGTGTGCGGACGAAGGCCGATGCTCTTGGCAGTGGCGAAGTCGGCCATCTTCACCAGGTTGCGATCCAGGGCGTCTTGATCGACGAGAAGGGCGGGTGTCGCGATCGCGGCTACGTCGATCGGCGACTCGAGACGGATGGGATCACCGGGAACGGACAACGCACCTCCTCTTCCGACAGCTGCTCGTACCAAGGGGCGACAAGAAGGCTCAAGGATACAGCGATCCGCTCACGCAAGTCGAAACGAGCGCGGTGCATCGAGCCTCTCTGGGGAGGCTCGGGCTGTTAGACGATTCCGACTAACTCAGGGCGCCGAGCTCTGCCGAGACCACCACAGAGCAGGCCGGGCAGACGATCGCTCGGCCGCGTCGTGGCAGGGTCGAGGTGAAGTTGACCCGGGTTCGGAGCATACGGACGACCCTCAGACTCCGCACGGACTTGTGACAGGACGGGCACAGGACGGGCGTTTCGAGCTGATACTCGGCCTCTGCCTGCGCCTCTGAGGTGTTGTTTTCTGCGCTATCGCTCACAGATTCGTTGGCAGGCATCATGATTCACATCCAGTTGTTGTCGGAGTTCGGCGTGTACAGTCGTCTGACGATTATCGGCATAGGCTTGACACTTTTTCTCTCTCGAGCCTGCCTGAGACCACTCGAAGTGGCTCGGGGTGCGGTGCTGCTGATAGTTGCGGCACTCGAGAGGTGAATGAAGCAAGTTCCGAGCCAGAACTCGGCGGGGCTAGATCGTGCCGACCCAGTCGCCCAGGGGCAGTATCTCGCACGGCTGGCCCGCCGGCGCCGGCTCCGAGTTCGCGGGGGCATAGACGAGAGCGGTGCCACGTCCGTATGCGGCGAGGTCGTGGGAGCCACGCGGCGAGTGAGGGCGCACGAGAATCTCGCCGGCCTGGAAGCGAATCTCGGCGGGTAGAAAGAGGTCGCGAGATCGGGCTCCGGGCATCGGGGCCACCAGGCGGCCCGGGAGAGCGCCCTTCCAGAAGGCATCGTCGATGCCCATGAGCCGGCGTAGGGCGGGCCGCACGAACAGCCAGAAGCAGACCATCGCTGAGGCGGGATTTCCGGGGAGCCCGAAGATCAGGGTACCTTTGCGAATGGCAGCGACCATGGGCTTGCCGGGCTGGATCGCTACCGCGTCGAAGAGCACCGAGCAGCCTGCCTCCGCCAACACCCCCTCGACCAGATCGAACTCACCCATCGAGACCCCGCCGCTGAGCAGCAGAACGTCGGCGCTGAATCCTTCGCCGATTCGCTGCCGCAGTTGGGCTGGATCGTCGGGGGCGATCCCCAGAGCTTCGGGTTCGGCAAAGGTGGAACGAACAGCGGCTACCAGAAAGTCGGTGTGCGAGTCGCGAAGCTGGCCAGGGGCCGGTGTCTCTTCAGGGGGCACGATCTCGTCACCGGTCGTGAGGATCGCCACCTTCGGTGGACGAACGACGGGCACGTCCGAGATGCCGTGCGTGGCCAACAGGCCGAGTGCGCCTGGAGTGAGCAGCGTGCCGCGAGCAAGCAGCGGGTCGCCGGCCTCGAGGATCTCACCGCGCTGGCGGATGTGGGCGCCGGGCTCGGCCGAGTCCTCGACCCGTACACGGTCCGTACCGCGATCGGTCTGTTCGATCGGTACCACGCGCTCGGCGTCGCTTGGCACCGGGGCACCGGTCATGATGCGCACTGCCTTGCCGGGTTCGAGCTCGAATCCGGGAGGCTGGCCCGCGGCGATCGTGCCGACGACTGCGAATTCTCGTTGCTCGCGCTCCGCGGGTCTCAGGGCGTAGCCGTCCATGGCCGAGACGTCGCTGCCGGGCACGTCGATCGTGGCGACGATGTCGCGCCCCAAGACCAGATGGGCGGTGCTTCTTCGAGGCCGGTCGACGACTTCCAGGGGGCTGAGAACGGCGGCGATCTTCTGCCAGGCTTCATTGGGATTCAGCATGATTGGTGGGGCCTCCGATTACTCTGCAATGCTATACTCCGCGCTTCTCTTAGTGGTCCGCAGAAGCACGCATGCCAATTTACGAATACCAGTGTAGGCAATGCGGAGACCGATCCGAAGCCATGCAGAAAATGGCCGATCCCCCGATCAGCGAATGCGAGGAGTGCGGCGGAGAGCTCAAGAAACTGGTTTCGGCTCCAGCGTTTCAGTTCAAGGGAACGGGTTGGTACGTTACCGACTATGCCAGGAAGGACAAGGAGAAGTCCGACTCCTCCAGCGAGAGCAGCTCGGAATCGGGTGGCAGCGCGGACGACTCCGGTTCGGATCTCAAGAAGGCCGAGAAGAGTAGCGAAGGCGCTGCCAAGAGCACTTCGAAAAGCACTGACAAGAAGGAGTCGACTTCCTCCACATCGCAGCGGAAGGCCGGAAAGAGCTCCTAGTCGTGAGCCAAAAGGTTTTTCCCGAGGTGCTGCTGAGGGTCCACGAGGTCCTCGCGGCGGAAGGGCGGGTTGCGCTGTGTCAGATCGTTCGAACCGAGGGCTCAACTCCGGGCAAGCCGGGGTGGAAGATGCTGGTACATGACGGGGGTAGTGCGATCGGCAATCTCGGAGGTGGCGCTTTCGAGGCGTTGGTGACCGCGGACGCGACCCAGATGCTTCATGAAGATTCGCCGACCGGCGAGGTAAAGCGCTACTATTTCACTGAGAAGGCGGTTCGTGGCGAGCCCACCGGCATGGTGTGCGGGGGCATGGCTGAGGTTTTTCTGGAAGTGATGACATCGTCTCCGCTCTTGGTTGTTTGCGGCGGTGGCCCGGTCGGCCAGGCGTTGGCCGTCGCCGGCGAGCTCGCTGACTTCGACGTCCTGGTGGCCGAGGACCGACCCGAGTTCCTCGACACCTCGCTGTTTAGCGATTCCGTTCTGCGACAGGACGTGGATCGCGACTACTCCAGCGACTTTCTCGAGTCGGTCAGCAATCGCGATCTCTACATCGCGATCGTTACGCGTTGCTGGGAGACCGACAGCGCGGCGCTCGCATCTGTCCTGCGCCAAGCTCCGAGTCATCTGCGGTATCTCGGTCTGATGGGCAGCTCGCGGAAGGTGGAGAGGGTCCAACAGGAAGTCCTCACCGCCGGTCACTCGCTCGACGGCACTGCCTTGCACGCCCCCATCGGCCTGCCGATCGGCGGCGACAGCCCTGGTGAAATCGCCATTTCGATCATGGCGGAGATCGTCCAGCAGCGCCGCTCGCGGACACCCGCGGTCCCCGAGACGCCGGCAGCGATCCTCGAGAAGATCGGTTGAAGCCTACGGCCTCCGCTAAGCGGTCGTGGACTCTTCTTCTCTTCCGGTGAGCGCGGCCTTCTTGGCGTAGTAGCGGAAGGAGCGGAAGCTCATCCCGACTAGAGACGCGGCCTGTGTCTGGACCCAATTCGTGCGCTCGAGTGCCTGTACCATGAGGTCGTTGCGGATGTCCTCGAGGTGGCCCTCCAGGTCCAGGCCGTCCTTCGGCAGAGACATCGCGGCTAGCCGTCGCAAAGAACCGGTCCGAACCTGAGTCGGTAGGTCGCTGGCCTCGATCTTGTCGTGGAGGCTGAGAGCCATCGCTCTTTCCATGAGGTTTTCGAGCTCGCGCACGTTGCCCGGCCAGTCGTACGCCTCGAGCTGCTCCATGGCCTGGGCGCTGACCCTCTTCGGCTCGATTTTCATCTGCACAGCGTGCTTGTCCACGAAGAACTCGACCAGCAACGGGATGTCCTCGCGCCGGTCGCGTAGGGGTGGCAGATGGATCGGTATCACGTTGATGCGGTAGTAGAGGTCTTCGCGGAACAAACCCTCTTCGATCAGGGCCGCGAGTGGTTTGTTGGTAGCGGCGATGATACGGGTATCGACAGTCTCCTCGTTTGTTGCGCCGACCTTGCGGATCTCCTTCTCCTGCAGGACTCGCAGCAGCTTTACCTGCATGCCCGGAGTCATTTCGCTGATCTCGTCGAGAAACAGGGTTCCGCCACTCGCCTCCTGAAAGAGACCGATCTTGGTCTTGACGGCGCCTGTGAAGGCACCGCGCTCGTGTCCGAAGAGCTCGCTCTCGAGCAGGTTTTCGGGCATCGCGCCGCAGTTGATCGATAGGAACCGGCCCCGCGCTCGGTCGCCCGTGAAGTGCACGGCGCGGGCGATCAGCTCCTTGCCGGTGCCGCTCTCACCGTGAATCAGGACTGTCGATCTGGTCTTCGACACCCTTTCGACTAGCGAGAAGACCTGCTGCATCCGAGGGCTGTTGCCGATGATGTTGGGATAGCTGTACTTGCCCTCGAGCACCTTGCGCAGGTAGATGTTCTCTCCCACGAGCTCGGCCTTCTCGAGTGCTTTCTCCACCAGGATCTTGAGCTCCTCGACGTCGAAGGGCTTCGACACGTAGTCGTACGCACCGAGCTTCATTGCCCGAATGGCGGTGTCGGTCGAGGTGTAGGCGGTGATCATGATCACCGAGGCCTTTTCGTCGGCTTCGCGGATCTCCTTGAGGAGATCGAGACCGCTTCCTTCCGGCATCATGATGTCGCAGAGCACCAGATCGAAGTTCTTCTCTCTCAGCACTCGCCGGGCCTCCGACAGCGATGACGCCGGTGTGACCTCGTAGCCCTCTTCAGTGAAGAGGAGGATCATGAAGTCGAGCAGGTTCTTCTCGTCGTCTACTACCAGGATGTTCTTCTTTGCAGTCATGCGTTAGCCCGTTTCAAGTCGACGTCTGGGGAACGGATCGGGATCTCGAGAGCGACTGTTGTGCCGCTCCCGAGCTCGCTTTCCACGAAGAGCTCACCGCCGTGCTCTTGCACGAGGCGGTAGACGATGGCCATTCCGAGACCGCTGCCGCCGTCGAAGGATGTTTTGAAGGGTTGGAACATCGTCTGTTGCTGGGACTCGGTCATTCCACCACCGTTGTCGGTGACGGCGATCCGGTAGCCCTTCTCTACTATTTCGCCGCGAATCTCCAGCGTGCCCCCATCGGGCATTGCGCTGAGGGCGTTTCGGGTGAGATTCCAGAAGATCTGGCTCATATGGTCTCGATCTCCCTCGATGTGGGCGATCGGCGGATCGAGCTCGAGCACCACACGATGATCTTTGGAAACCTGATCGCTGTTCTCGAGCAGCTCGACGTTCTCGCGCAGCATCGCTGCGATGTCGAATGGCACCTGAGACTTCTCCTTGGGGCGCGCGAACTTCAGGAAGCCTTCAATCGTACGGTCGAGCCGGCGGCTTTCGCTGACGATGATGTCGAGAAGCTTGGCCGACGGCCCGGTCGGGGAAAGGGTCGACGACAGCATCTGTACCGACCCGGAGATGGCGGCCAGAGGGTTTCGGATCTCGTGCGCGATGCCGGCCGAGAGCTCACCGATAGCCGCCATTCGATCGTTGAGGCGCATGTCCTGCTCGAGCTGTCGCCATCGCGTTACATCTTGAAAGATCACGATGTAGCCACGGCCGTTCTCGTCGCGCTCCAGGAGTTGGGTTACTGAGTACCCTATGCAGATCTCCTTGTCGCCGCCCGTGTGGCGGTATTCCTCTCGCTGCATGCCGTGGACCTGAGTGCTCTTTGCGATTCTCAGCCATTGCTTCTCAGAGCAGACTCCGATCTCGTAGATCGCTTGGTCGACGATCTCCGACTCTTGCGAATCGAGAATCTTCCATCCTGCGGGGTTGACCGTCATCACCTTGCCGTTGGCGTCAGTCGTGATCAGGCCGCTCGAGACCGAGTTGGTGATGTTGCGATGAAAATCCTCGAGCTTCGCCAGGTCCGCTTCCGCCTCCTCCAGCTCGGACTCGACCTGGTGAGCCCGGTCAGAGATGTACGACACGAGCAGCGCGACCGCATTGAATCCGACAACGTGAACGGCGAGCTGGTAGAAGAGAAAGCTCGAGGAGGAGTAGTACTCGCCAGCCGGCTCGATCCAACCGTTCTCCAGCCCGAGAGCGACCGTGGCGTACGCCGTCCACGCGAGGTTTGCCAGGAGAATCGCCTCTCGGCGCGAGAGAAGGATCGACGCGACCGCGATGGCGACCAGATAGAGCACGGAGAAGGTCGTGCCGACACCACCGAAGCAGTAGACGAAGCCGGTAATGACGACAATGTCGCCGAGCAGCTGGATGGACGCCTGCGCCCTGTATTTCGTCGCTTCCGTCTCGAGAAGGAAGATGTAGATCAGGCTCAGGAGGTAGGTCAGTCCCGCCATTCCAAAGACGTAGCTCGGCTGCGGTGGGCTGTAGCGCATCCCGGGAAGCGACAGCGCGAACGGCACGATCGTGCTGGTGATCGCACCGAGGCGGAGGGCGATCAGCCAGCGTAGCTGTGTCTTGCGCTTGGGCATCGATTGAGTTTGCTCCGAGAGCCTCGGTGGGCCTATCCGATGTACTTCAGGATGGAGTACATGGGCAGATACATCGAAGTGACGATCACGCCGATGATGCCGCCGAGAACGACGATCATGAGCGGCTCGATCAGCTTCATCATTCCGTCCACTGCCGTGTCGACCTCTTCTTCATAGAAGTCAGCGATCTTGGCCAGCATCTGGTCGAGCGCGCCGGTTTGCTCGCCGACTGCGATCATCGAGCAGACCATAGGTGGAAACAGTTTCGTCTGACGCAGCGGCTCACTGATGGTTTTGCCCTCGGAGACACTCTTGCGCACCGACATGATGCTTTCTTCGACGATTGCGTTGCCTGCCGTCCGGGCGGTGATCTGAAGGCCGTCGAGAATTGGAACGCCCGACGAGGTGAGAGTCGACAGGGTTCGACAGAAGCGAGCGATGGCGATCTTGAGGAGCAGCATACCCAGCACCGGGATCTTGAGCATGCCCCCGTCGATCAATCGCTTGCCCATAGTGGTCTTGTAAACGCGGGTGATGCCGATGACGCCGAGCACCGCGAAGAGGATAATGTAGATGATGTTGCGCCCGATGAGGTTGCTGGCTCCCACGACGATCCGGGTCAGAAAGGGCAGCTCGGCTCCGAGGCCGGCGAACATGGATGAGAAGACCGGGATCACCTTCCACAGGATGATGAACAGTACGAACACCGAAATGCCGATGACCGACGCCGGATACATGAGCGCCGCCTTGACCTGTCCCTTGAGGCGCACGGCCTTCTCGATGTAGGTCGACAGGCGCTGCAGAATGATGTCGAGAATACCGCCGGCCTCTCCGGCAGCGACCATGTTGACGTAGAGGACGTCGAAGGCTGCGGGCTGCTTGGCGAGAGCGTCGGCGAGAGAGGCTCCCGACTCGACGTCCATCCGGACCTGACGGATGATCTGGGAGAATGCCTTGTTCTCCTCTTGGGAGCCGAGGAGCTCGAGGCACTGCACGAGCGGCAGACCGGCGTCGAGCATGACCGAGAACTGTCGCGTGAAGATCGACAGGCTCTTGGTGCTGACCCTGACCGGCAGCTTGGGAAGCAACGGGATCTGGCGGCCCTTCTCCTTCAGCGACGAGACCTGAATCTGCTGGCGGCGAAGAGTCGCCACCGCGACGCTTCGAGAGTCGGCGAGCAGCACTCCCCGCTGCACCTGGCCCGTTCTCAGTTTCCCTTTCCATTCGAAGCTCGGCATCGCTGTATCTCCCTAGGCGGTTTTGGCAGTAGCGGAGCCGACACCTGCCGGCCCACGGTTGATGATTTCTTGAAGCTCATCGGGCATCGAGGATCGTGTGAGCGCCACCTGTAGGGTGATGGCTCGGCGAAAATACAGACCGGCAAGGCTCTGGTTGAAAGTCTGCATGCCGTGCTTGGCCTGGCCCGTTTGCATCATGCCGTAGATCTGGTGGATTTTGTCTTCGCGGATCAGGTTGCGAATCGCGGGGTTG